>Ga0100379_10002106_pt1 | contig 19357 bp, 19 predicted proteins | sample CryGeymeta201503_FD_80418 | JGI IMG/M metagenome (GOLD analysis project Ga0100379, IMG submission 80418) | Groundwater microbial communities from Crystal Geyser aquifers in Utah, USA - Crystal Geyser metaG 2015-03 | ecosystem: Environmental > Aquatic > Deep subsurface > Groundwater | place...
AAAGAACTGGTAAGGTACGAGCAATAGTGTTGAAATCCCGCCAACAAGGCCTATCAACATACATTGGAGCACGATACTTTCATCAAACAACACACCGAATGGGAACAAGAAGTTTCATATTAACTCACCACAATGATGCAACCAATAACCTATTTGAAATGACTAAAAGATATTATGAAAACTTACCTTATCTAGTCAAACCAACTATACAGAAGAACAATGCCAGAGAACTGTCATTCGATAAGTTAGATAGTGGTTATAAGATTGCCACAGCAGGAATGAGAAGTATTGGTAGAGGAACAACCATACATTTATTTCATGGATCAGAAACAGCCTATTATCAAAATGAAGATGAGATTATGGCAGGAGCATTTCAAGCAGTTCCGGATTCGCCTAATACAGAAATAATATTGGAATCAACTTCAGCAGGCCCAAGAGGAATGTTCTATAAGATATGGCAAGATGCAGTAGCAGGAAGTAATGAATACTTACCCATATTCAGCCCATGGTTTTGGACAAAGGAATACACCAAAGAACTGCCAGAACATTTTGAACTAACCAACTATGAACATGAACTAAAGAACACCTTTAAGATAAGTGATGAACAAATATTCTGGAGAAGAAATAAGATAAGCACTCTACTTAGAGGTGAAAATCAATTCAAGAGGGAATACCCAAACTCAGCCATTGAGGCATTTGAAGCACCCAATGAAAATGCGGTATGGATGCAGGAATGGATACACAGCATACCCAAAGAAAGCATACCACCACTAAAGAGAAAAGTAGTGGCAATAGACCCTGCTGGTAGTAAGAAGAAACACTCAGATAAAACCGGCATAATAGTGGCTGGATTAGGATATGATGATAAAGTCTATATACTAAAAGATGCAACAGACAAATATGCACCTGCTGAATGGGCAACAAGAAGTATTCAACTATATAATCAATACAATGCTGATCTTATTTTGGCAGAAAGAAACTACGGGGGCGATTTAGTTCAATATACATTAAGAAGTATAGATAAAAATATTGCCTATAAAGATGTTTGGGCAAGACAAAGTGGCCATTTAAGAAGTGAACCTGTAGCACATTGCTATAAAAGAGGCGAAGTATATCACACAAAAGGACTAGACATACTTGAAAAGAGTATGATAACTTGGGATGCATATAACGGAGAACATCAACCAGACGAAATATCAGCATTGGTATATGCCATCACAGAACTTAAAAAATTAGCATCTCCTCCATTACAAGAAGTATATATATGATAAAACTATAAATACAATATAAAACCATAAAGGATTATCCATGGGAATACTTGATTATTTAGGATTTAACAAACCAGATGAAAAAAGAGCATTAAGCAACTTTGGTAGTATAACCACAGCAGCTCAACTGGCAGAAGCATTGGAGTTAAATTCAAGTGATATTGATACAGCAGATTATAAAAAGAATTTAGAACAAGGCTACATAGTTAACTCATATGTAGCAGCCTGCATCAATAAAAAAACCACAGCAGCTAAAGAACCAGTATGGGAGTTATGGGTTAAGGATAGACATATAACTAAAAAACCACCTGTCACTAGTCCATATCATAGTTTATGGAATATATTATTTGAAAAACACTTCTACACTGGTTGTTATTGGGATGACATAGTAGAACAATCCATAATATATAATGATTTAGCAGGTGAATACTTCTTATATTGTCCAGATGCAGCCGCAGCAAAAAGAGGCAATGGCTATCTAACTTATTTAGAACCTAATGAAGTTGAAATAAAACCCAGCCTATATGAAATTAAAAAACCCAACAAACCAGTAAAAACAATATCAAAAGAAATAAAGGTAGGTGAAATAACATTTGAACCTGTCCTACATAAATTCAATTGGGCTGCTGGCAGTAATAGAGGAATAAGCAGATTAAGTTCAGCATGGGCAAGTGTAAAGATAACCAACTCAGGAAGTAAATGGAACTACAACCTATTAAAGAACGGAGCAAGACCCAGCTTCCTTATGATGTTTGATGGAACTGGTTTAGATATGACTGCTGAAAAGTATGCTAAAATTAAAAACTCAGTGGGAACATTCTCTGGTAGTGATAATACAGGTAAAGCATTGGTTATGCAGGCAGGACCAAACACCAAAGTAGTTGAACTTGGATTAAACTCAAAAGATATGGATTTTAGCATGTTGGAAGAAATATCCGCTAAAAGAATAGCACTTGCTTTAGGTGTGCCGCCAGTATTATTAGGATTTAAAGGTGACAGCACATACTCCAACATAGATACAGCATATGAAACACTCTACACTCAAACAGTTATGCCTGAATTAGAAGCATTTAGAACACAGGTTGAAGGATGGTTTAGAACATTATGGCCAGATATTAGCTTAAAAATAAACTATGATAATGTTATGGCACTTAATGCAGTTAGAAATAAAGAACTGGATTATAAGCTTAAAATGGCTAACTTCCTAACCAGAAATGAGATGAGAGAACTGTTAGGCTATGAACCAGAAGAAGATAATATAAATAATACAAATAATGAAACAACTAATGAAACAACCTCAGAAGATTCTGGCGATATAATGGAAGATAATGGTAATGAAAACGACCCTTCAACAACGGGAACAGAAAATGACTAAAGAAATTATATATTCATATAGACCAGAAACCATTAGAGCCTTTGAAGAAGATGACAGATGGGTGTTGGAAGGTTATGCCTCCGTATTTAATGTGGTTGATTCATATGGAACTAGAACTATTAAAGGCAGTTTTAAGAAAAGCCTAAAAGAAAGTATGCCAATACCAATGCTTTGGAATCACAATCCAGATGAAGTTATTGGTCAATGGGAATCTGGTTATGAAGATGCTAAAGGATTATTCGTTAAAGGATACCTTAATAAAGATATTGCCAGAGCAGCTGAAGTATACAGTAACTACAAGAAAAAAATATTAAAAGGCTTGAGCATTGGTGCTCGTCTAATAAAAGGTGAAGATTCAGAAGATGGTATTTATGATCTAAAAGAACTTGCCTTAATGGAAATAAGTCCAGTAACATTCGCCGCTAACCCAGAAGCAATGGTTGAAATGGTTAGAAGTGCTGAAAATTATCACAAACTAAATAGTGAAAATGAAGAAATCCTAATAAATAAGATAGTTGAACTTGGAATAAAAGAACTAAATAAATACGATAGTGAAGAAGAATTGTTAGATGAACTAAATGATATTCTTCAAATGTCACTCGTTCAATCAAATGTTATTAGTAGAGAAGATGCAACCAACATACTTCTAGACCAAATAGCAGGATTATTGGAAACAGGTGGTGCTGAACAAGAATCCAGTATTGAAAGAGCCGACGAGATTAATTCTCCACATCAAGAGCCGGATAACCACTCTGATGATTTAGAAAATATATTAACCCTTCTAAAGGAGAAAACAAATGAGCGACAAACTAAACGAGATTAAGGAAAGTCTTAATACTCTTAATCGTGCCAATGTTGAAAGACTTGACACATTAGAAAAAACAGTAAAAGATGCTGATGTACTTTTATCTGAAAAAAACAGCAAGTTAGAAAAAACAGTTATTGAACTACAAAATCAAGTAGACAAATTCAATGCTGCTCTAACTGTATCCAGCAATGGTTATGAAACCCGTGCTGAAGAAATATTAGAAACTGATTATAAAGCAGTTCTAAACAGCAAACTATTAAGAGGTGTTGCTAAATATGATCTTTCTGATTCTGAAAGAAAAGTAGTTGATGAATACAACAATATTCATCGTGCCGTTGCTGTGGGTGATACCAACAACAATACTGGTGGATATTTAGTACCAACTGATAATCCTACAGGTATTATCGCACAGGTTCGTGCTATGACACCTTGGATGGAACTAGTTGAAACTGGTGAAACAACTGCTAGAGATCCAATCAGAATCGTTCAAACAAGCAACTTTAGTGTTACCAGAGCTGTTGAAACTTCTGCTGCTACTAATACTTCAACTGGTACACACGAAGAAGTTCGTGGTCTAATGGGCAACTATGAAGCTGAACCCTGGGTTACAGAAGATATGTTAGCTGATGTTAGCTTCGACCTAGTTGGATTTATTAATGGCAACATTAGTGAAACTATTTCATTCGCCCTATCAGAAGACTTCCTAAACGGTGCCGCAATTGGTGCTGGTGTTAGAGGTCTATTAGCTGATGCTGCTCTATCTTCAGTATCAACTTGGGATAGAATTGGTGAAGTAGCTGCTACTCAACCAGTCTCTGCTATCGCTACTGGTGGATTAGGATTTGGTCTAGACGATGTTTATACAGCAATGTATGCCATTGATTTAAGATACAGATTTAATCCAGCAGAACTAACTATTGGTGGAAGCAACAAAACAATCCAAACACTATTAAAAATGAAAGACAATGATGGCCAATACCTATACAAACCATCTGTAAATGTAGGTGACCCTGCATCTTTCAATGGTGTTCGTGTAGTTGAATTCCCTAACATGACATCATTTACCGCTGCTGGTAACCCTGTTGCTCTAATAGGTAACTTCCGTCAGGCATATGCCCTATTAAATCAACCAGCTGGAACTAAAACAGTAGTTGATGTTATAACCAATAAAGCATACACCAAATATTACTACAAACAACGAAATGCTGGCTTCTACAAAGACTTAAGAGCTTTGAGAGTTCTAACAGCAAAATAATCCCTAATAAAATAGGAACAGAGAAAGGGGCAGAAATGCCCCTAACTCATATATACTATATCAAAATATAAATAAATAATAGCAATGCCGGAGTCCCATCAACAACCAACAGAAGATAAGACTGCTCACAACCGGCAGAAAAGGATATAGAAATGAGAATAGTAAGAAGTTCCGCACCAGTAAGTCAAATACTCACACTAACCAATGTAAAAAACTATCTAAATATAAACTATGAAGATAGTGATGCAGTATTAAAACTACTCATCAACCAAGCAACCGAAGTAGTTGAACGACAAATTGGCCTATTATTGAGAGAAGCATCTTACTGCCAGTTCTGGGACTACAATGAAATATCAAATGTATTTCAACTAATCTATAGACCAGCAAGTTCCATATCATATGTTAGAACATTTAATACAGCCAATGAAAATACCACTGTAGATAGTTCAACATATTATTTAGAAACAGAAGGCAACAGAGTATATTTTGATGTAATGCCAAGTGAAAACTACAGACCAATAGACAGCTTAAAGATTAAATATGTAGTAAGTCCAGACGGGGATTATCTCCCCGCAGATTTAATTATGGCAACATATGATCTAATAGCCTATTATTTTGATAACAGAGGTAATCCAGATAAAACTATTCCTCAATCAATCATCAATACTATCAATAGTCATAAATGTGGATTAGAAGCAATAGGCGGACCTAATAGTGATTGGGGCTTTAATATTGGTAATAGATATTATTTAAATGTGGATAAAAACTGATGTATAGACCAAGTAGAAGCAGAGAACTGCCATTTATCATACAATCTAAAACTGTTACAGTAGATGGTGCTGGTGATCCCTTAACCACATGGACTGATGGAACTAAAATATGGTGCAGTGTTAAACCACTAAATGACAGAGAAGTATTAGCATTGGGTGGACAACTTAATGAATATTGGTTTGAATTAACTACCAAATATATTAACAACCTAACACATATAGATAGATTAAGAACTACTAATGCCACACCAACTTATTATTCCATTGAGAGTATTAAAGATCCTATAGGCGACAGAATGATGCTTAAACTAAAAGTTAAAATCTCTTCACCAAATGAGTTAGCAGCCACATGACAGTAGTAAAAGACACAGTAACTCCCACATTAGAAAACTTATCCTCCAATATAGATAGGGCTGTTGATAAAGCATATGGTAAATGGACCTTAATGGTTGTTAAAAAAATGAAAGACAGAGTACCAATAAACACAGGTGCATTAAGAGACACCATTAGAGGTTATAAAGACGGTGGCAAATGGACTATTGAAGTTGGTAATGAACGAATAGATTATGCTCCATATATTGAATATGGCACACGATTTCAAAGAGCCCAACCATTTTTCAACAACACCATAAATGAAATGGAACCTCTTCTAATAAATATGATACAAACAGAAATAGGTAAACTACTATGAGTGAAAGAAATCAATTAAGAACAGCCACAAGAACAGCAGTATTAAGTGCTGTATCTAACCTAAACTCATTTGTATCAACGGTTGACAATGAACAAAGTTATCCATTCGCAAGTTGGGGAACTATTGAACAAAGACCCTTATTTGATGATAAAACATATGATGTAAATGTGTATGATGTTCAAATAGATATATGGGATAGAACTAGAACACCTGCTTCTGTTGAAACTATATTGGATCAAATAAAAACCAAACTACATCGACAAACAATTGAAGTAAGTGGCAACTCATTTACCTATTATCAAACAAACTCATTCTACATATATGATGCTGACCCCACCATAATACACGGAATATATAGAGTTAGAGTTGAAAGTGGTCACCCATTATAAAATCTAATATAAATACTAAAATAAATACTAATATAAATAAATAAGGGATATAACATAACAACCCCTTTATGGAGACTAAAATGGCAATTGCTAAAGGTAATGACTTTCTATTTAAAACAGGCACAAGTGCTGGTGCTTCAGCCGCTGCTTTCAACACAATCGCAGCTTTAACCGCTTCTGAAACAAACTTCAGTAGAGCACTTATTGATGTAACCAACAAAGATAATGCTGGTTGGGTATCTAACATTGATAGTCAAAGAAGTATTACATTCACTGGTGGCGGTATTTATAACCCAGCAGTAAGTGCTCAGAATGTATTATTTGATATGTTTGAATCACCCACACCTTGGAATGGTGCAGTGGTAACACTATCAGGTTTTTCAGTTAGTGGAGCATGGCAGCTTTCAGAACTAGTTCACACTGGTAATGTTAATGAAAGACACGACTTTACATTCACACTACAATCAGATGGTGTGATGACTGTTACTAAAACTGTCTAATAATAAAATAAACTAAAACCATAAAGGATATAAGATATGAATACACAACCAAACAAGTTTAGAGGCGAGTACCAATTTGAGTTAGGTGGTCGCCTCATTCCTTTAAGAGCCTCATATGACAATGTGGCAAGAGCAGAAACTGCTATTAAAAAATCAGTTGAAGCAATGACTATCAATGCTCAATTAATGAATATCCCCCTATCAGATGTTACTAAATGTATTTGGGCATTAAGCCATAATAAAGGCAGTTCACCCTACACAGAAGCAACCATTGGTGATTGGATACTTGATGGTGGTCAAGAAACTAAAATAAAAGCATATTCAGTTGCCATATCATTAATGAGTGGTATTGATCCAGATAGTATTAGTGATGAACCTGATGAATCAGAAAAACAACTTAAAGAAGAAATAAAAGAATATGTTGAGGAAGCTCATAAAGAGAATCCAGAAAAAAAAAGCAAAACACGATCGAAGCCTGTTACTACCAAGCAATAACCGGTCTCCAAATAAGTCCAAATGAGTTCTGGGAAATGAGTGTGGCGGAATGGAGAAGTTTAACTCGTTCCGCCTTCATTAATAAAGAACACAAGTCAGAACCAGACACTATCACCAATTCCACTATAAATAAGGGTAAAGGCTTCCAAATAACTGAAAAGAAGCGAAATGAATTATTGGATCTAATCAATAGAGACAATTTGAAAAGGAAGAAATAATGGCTTTATCTGCAATAGGAGCAACTCAATTCATAGTTGAACTTCAAGCTAAAACACAAGAATTTCAAAAATCAGTTAAAGCCGCTAATGATAATATGGCTAAATTTAAAAAGAATGCAGATGAAGCCGGAAAATCAACAAATAGATTTAGTGCCGTATTAACAAGGGTAGTAGGTCCATTAAAAATATTCACTGCTGGTATAGCCGCATTATCTGGTGGTTTAATAGCCCTAACTATTAAATCAGCAAATATGGCAGAAAATCTCCAAGATATGGCTAACCAAGCAAATACTACTGCTGAAAAACTACAAGTAATGAGATTTGCATTAGACCAAAATGGTAGTTCAGCAGATGATGCAGATAAGGCACTAGCAAAATTAAACAACCAAATTTCTATAGCCATATTAGAAGGCGGCACACTCGCAGAAGCATTTAATAGAATTGGGGTAAGTGTTAGAAATTCAGATGGTAGTATAAGAGATTCTGCAGATGTATTAACCGATATAGCAAGAGCATTTGAAAATACTGTTGATCCAAGTGAGCGAGCGGCATTAGCAACTAAAATATTTGGTGATGATTTAGCAAACAGACTATTACCGCTATTAAATCAAGGTGGTGATTCAATTGGTGATTATGAAGATAGATTAAGAAGTATGAATGGTGTTATGAGTAATGACACTGTTAGAGCAGCCTCAGATGCTTCTGCTAAATTAAGAGCAATGTGGAATATAGTTCAAAATCAACTAGTTGGAGCATTAGCAAAATTAGCACCACAAATATTATCATTTACTCAGAAACTTATTAGATCATTACCAGTCATAGCTCAATGGGTTCAAAGTATTGGAGAATTGTTTGGATTAATACAAGCACCAATAGGATTAAGATTAGCAAGAAATGATAAAAGCCTAACAGATGCAACCAGAGAAGCTGCTGAAGCCGCTGAAGCACTTATGGAGGCTAAAAGAGTTCAAGAAGAAGCCGCCAAATTAGGAACATTAGGTAGATTAGGATTAGGTCCTGGTGGATTAGGACAAATAGCTTCCAACGAAGAAAAAGCAAAACAACGAATAGAAGAAACAACAGCCGCCGTCTCAAAATTAAGGGCAGAAAGAGAAGCACTTTTAGCTGAAGAAGCCGAGTATGCTGCAGAACAACAAAAATTAAAAGAATTAGCAGATAAACTTAACAAACCAATTGAATTCCCAGATGATGATACTCCAGCATTTGTTCCATTATCAACTGAAAGTAGTTTTGGAGGAGCAGAAAAAACTGATGAAGAAAAATATTTAGAACGAATAGCCAATGCTAGACAATCTTATACTGAATCATTGAGAACAGAAATAGCCAACTATGGTGAATTGAATGAAGCAATAGGATTATATAATACTGCAATAGAGGATAATGTTGTAAGTATTGAAACATTAAGAGAAGTCACCAATGCTGGATTTGAGGCAGGTACCGCAGAATTTGATCTAATGGTTCAAAAGACAGAAGCAATTAATAGACAAAAAGAAGCTATTGAGGAACTAATAAGAAAACAAGAAGAAGCAACCAATGTAGGTTTACAATTCGCCGAAGGTATGAGAAGTCAAATGCTCACCCTTAATGAAGCAGCTAACCAAGCAGGTGGTCGATTTGGACAATTCTTTAATGATATTATAGATGGTGCTGTTAGAGGTGAACTTAACTTTAAACAAATGGCATTAAGTATTATACAAGATTTAACTGCTATGATATTGAAAGCAATGTTATGGAAAGCATTAGGTCCAATATTTGGTGGTGATGGCGGAGGTGGCATATTAGGCGGCTTATTTGGTGGTCTATTAGAATCAGCCAACGGTAATGCTTTTGGTGCGGCTAATAATGTTATACCATTCGCTAATGGTGGTATAGTTGGTTCTCCAACATTCTTCCCAATGAATGGAACAAAAACAGGACTTATGGGTGAAGCAGGTCCAGAAGCAATAATGCCACTTAAGAGAGGTACAGATGGTAAACTTGGTGTGGCTGCTGATGGAAGTGGCGGTGGAGTAACCAACATATTTAATACAACCATTAATCCAGGACCAAACCAATCACCAGCAGATGCAAGAGCATTTGCCGAAGAGTTTAATAGAACTGTTGACCAAAGAATAGCCTACACTATGAACAAACAAGCAACAAGAGGAAGAAGTTCCGCAACTCCACAAAGAAGAGTAACGGTATAAGGAGATATAAAGATGGCAACCTTACCATATCAAAGCAGCTTAAGTTGGGCAATAACTGAAACCCACACAGAAAACCTATTTGAAATGAAAACAGGCAGTTACACCATGGAAGTAACATATGGTATTAATCCATTAGATACTGATTATAATGTGGTATGGAATCTTCCAGCAAGCAGTAAAACAGCTTTAGTAAGTGCCTATAGAAGTAATCCAGTAGCAATATATGATTTTACTCCGCCTAATGAAAGTACAATAAAAGTGCGAATAAGTAATCTAACAGTTGATCCTATTAGAATAAATGGCAACTATCATAGAGTAACTGGTACACTTAAAAGAAGATATGAATAAAGGATATAAGATATGACGGTAGCACAAACAGCCAACAACTTAAGAATAAATGGATTATGCGAGTTTTTAGAACTAGACCTAACTCCATATGGTGCTGGCTTCTATAGAGTAATAAACTCAATAGACAATAACTTTGATACAATAGTAAGCTTCCTTGGTGTTGATTGGGTAAGTCTTCCATTTGTTAGTGAAGGATTTGAATATGACGGAACAGGCGGAACACCTCAACCAACCCTAACAATACCAGACTTTGATGGAACCCTATTAGCAGCCACACAACAATATGACAACTTATTAGGAACAACTATAAGACGATATCTTACCACTAAAGATAATATAGCCAGTGGAAGTTACTTTGGTCCTGAAGTATGGCTTATAAATCAAAAAGAAGAAGCAGACGGATTTAAAATACGATTTAATTTAGCAACCAAGTTTACTCAAAGAAATAAGTTTATTCCAGGACAAATAATGACCAGAGATCGCTTCCCCGCACTTGGTCTAAATAAATGGAGGTAAGACACAGTATTTGACTTTTATCATAAATAAATACTTAAAATATAGGGGCAGAAATGCCCCATACTTTTATTAGGAATATAATGAGCCTCTACAAAAAGAAGATAAGTGGAATATATTCATTAGAATGGGATGATAAAATCTACATTGGAAGTTCTATTAATATAATGAATAGATGGCATAGTCACATAGTAAACCCATCTACCAATGCTGACTTAACCGCAGCAATAAATATGGAACTACCTACCTTTAAAATACTTATGATATTTGATAAAAAACCTGATAGAAAACAACTACTTAAAGAAGAACAATTCTATATCAATAAATACATTAATACCAACAGAATACTCCTAAATAAAAGACATAAGGTGATAAAAGATGAAAAGCCTAATAAAGCCACGAGAAGTAGTAAATCCTAAAGTAATAGAAAAAGCCTATGAACATGCCACTCAGGAATATCCTAAAGAAGCAGTGGGATTAGTTTATGGCGGGCGGTATGTGAAGGCCGTCAACATACATGAAGAACCTGAAAAAAGTTGGAGAATAGATCCAAAAACTATTAAATGGGATAAACTAACAGCCATAATACATAATCATCCAGAAGGTGATTTATGGCCTACAAGAGCAGACATGGATAGTCATTTAAGAGTGGGTGTGCCATATGGTATATTTAAAAGTCATAAATCAGCACATGAAGTAAGTCACAGCATATTGGTTTGGTTAGACAGCAAGTATCATGATTATGAATATGAAGGAAGACCATTCATAAATGGCATTACAGATTGTTATTCACTAATAAGAGATTTCTATTACAGAGAAATGAATATTGATATGGGAGATTATCCTCGTGATGTTGATTGGTTTGATCCATCTTATCCAGAACGATTAAACTTGTATGAGGACAACTTCGCCAAAGAAGGTTTTAAACCAATAAAGGTAGAAGACTTACAAAGAGGCGATGTGTTGTTGATGCGAATGTATTGGGGTAAAGTACAAAATGAACCACCAGTTAATCATGGAGCAATATATTTAGGTGATGATAAACTACTACATCATCTACCAGGACGATTAAGCAGTATAGATAGTGCCAGTAAATGGATAAACAGATATCTGTATAAAGCCATTCGAATAAATAAGAAAAGCAAGAAGATAAAGTGGATAAATCCAGAATGATGTTAGAGACAAATAATACTCCTATAAGGATAGAAAACAGATTAAGAAAAATACATCTTCATGGTGAACTTAAAAATCATCTACCAAATGGATTCTTTGAATGTGTGTGGAGTCATCCTCGAGAAGCAGCAAGTGCCATTGAAAGTAACTTCCCCGGATTTAGAAAACTGTTAAAAGATAAAAAGGTTGAAGTTTGGTATTCAAATAAAGATGGTAAAAATATTCCACTAAATGAAGAACAACTCCTACTTAAAATAGGCGGTGACGAACTACACATTGCTCCAGTTCCAGAAGGTAGTGGACGATATGGTAAAGTTATTTTAGGTGTGGCATTATTCGCCGTTGGTCTGGGTGCTGCCGCTTTAGCTGGTGGAGGATTGGTTGCTGGATTAGGTGCTGCCGCCCCAGGCTTTTTAGGAAGCAGTCTAGGACTTACTGCTGGTAATCTAGTTCTAGCTGGTGGACTTATGATATTAAATGGCTTGCTTGCTCCACAAGTTCCTAAAGGTGATTTTAGTAAGAATGAAGAAGAAAGAAAACCATCAGCCATATATAGAGGACCACTAAATACACAAGAACAAGGAACTGCCTTCCCACTAGTATTTGGATTTGGAGTTATCAGTGGCGGTGCTGTTATTCATGCTGATCTACAAATAGGTAAAGTTCCTGTTGCATAAGGATAAAGGACATTATGACAAAAAGAATTGATTATGAAAATGGTGATTATTTAGAACTTCCAGAAGGATTTGATTTAGCAGGTAGTGGTGGTTGTTTCGCCGGCAATACTCCTGTTCTTACTCCGTCTGGTTGGACTAAAATAAGAGATATTAAACCTGGAGACATAGTATTAACTTATCCTGAATATGAAACAGATGGTCAGTTGGTTCCCAATAAAGTAATCAATACATGGCGACATGATCCTATCACAACCAAATATCCCTTAATAAAAATAGCACATGAAGGTGGATTTATAGTTGTTACCACCAATCACTGGATACTAAACAGATATGGTGATTATGTGGAGGCAGGCACTATAACTGCTGGTGAATATTTGGTATTAGATAATAGCAAGTTAAGCAGAGTAATAGCAGTTTATCCAGCAGAAAGTCAATGGACCTACAATCTTGAAGTTGACAATAATCCCACATTTATTGCCGCAAGAATAAGAGTACACAATGGAGGTGGTGGTAAAGGTGGAAGTAGTAGACAGCCAGTAGAAAGTCCAGATGATTTAAGAAGTATTGCCACAGCAAGAATACTTATTGCCTATAGTCATGGTGAAACAACTGGCTTAACCAACTCAGCCAAATCCATATTCTTTGATAAAACACCACTTATGAATGCTTCTGGTGATCTTAACTTTGATGGTGTTACTTGGAATCAGAGATTTGGATTAAGTGCTCAACCAGGTATTTCAGGATTTGTTAAAGCAATAACTACCACCAACATCAATACTCAAATAACCAAAACAGGCGGACCAGTAGTTAGAAGTGTTACCAGTTCAGATATAGATGATGTTAGAGTGGTTATTAGATTACCAGCCCTACTAACAGTTAATAGTAGTAATGGTGATCAAACAGGTGGTGAAGTAAGCCTAACATTTGAAGTTAAAGATCCAGCTGGTACATGGGAAAACAGAGGAACTGAAGTAATTAAGGGTAAAACCAGAGGTGATTACCAAATACAGAGATTGGTTAGAGGACCGGATACTCAGACTGGTGTGTGGGATGTTAGAGTTACAAGAAATACAGATGATAGTACTAGCACCTATATTCAAAATGATACTTTCTGGGATCAAATGGTTGAAATACAGGATGGTAATCAACAGTATCCAAGAACAGCATTAGTTGGAATAACAGTTGATACAGAACTGTTTGGTGACAGAATACCTCGTGTTGCTCTTGAAATGGATGGTATTAAAGTTAGAGTACCAACCAATAGAACTGAAGCAAGAACAATTGCAACCTATAGTGCAACATGGAACGGAACATTCAAATGGGAAACAACAGATAACCCTGCTTGGATAGCTTATCACCTAATCAGAGATGAAGAAATAGGTATGGGATTGGGTGAAGATGATGTTGACAAGTTTTCATTCTATGATGTTGGTAGATATTGTGATGAACAAATACCTAATGGTGATGGTGGAACAAGAAAGAGATATACCATCAATACTCAAATAACCGGTAGTGAAGATGCTTTCAGTCTTATTCAAACTATTTTAAGCACAGTTAGAGGATTAGGTTATTTTGGAGCAGGCGATCTTATCATTGCTCAAGATAGTCCAAAAGAACCCGGCTTTACTTTCAATAATGAGAATGTGGAAAACGGCATATTTAGATATAGTAGTGCTCAACTTAAAGACATAATCACTGTGGCCAATGTGGAGTTTACTAATAAGGACAACTTCTATGAAACAGAAATAGCCACATATCCTCGACAAAGCAAATGGAGCACAGATCCTGGCATTTTAAGATATGGTAGAAATGAGTGGAGTGGTGTTAAGTTTGGATGTAACAACTATCAAGAAGCAGAAATGTTTGCCAAATGGATAGTTGATAGTAGCCAAAATGAAAGTGAAATGGTAAACTTCACTGCTGGTCTAGATGCTTCTCTAATGCGACCAGGTGACATATTTGAAGTATATGATAGTAAGTATGCAGGAAGTAGACAGGGTGGTCGTATAGTAAGTGCTGCCTCCAACTGGATAAGATTAGATGCTCCAGTGGTTATGAGTGCTGCTCAAAACTATTACCTTGTATATGCCAGTTCAGACGGATTTAGTTTAGAGACAGCCAAAATAAGAACAAGTGCTGGTAGTAGCATTATAGTAAGTGCGGCTAGTGCCTTCCCAACTACTCCCACAAAAGGTTGGTTATATAATGTTAAGGGTGATGATATTAATCCTCGACCATTTAGATGTATCAGCATGGCACAACAAGATGGTTTTAAATGGGATATAACTGGTGTATTTTATGATAGTACCAAATTTGGTAGAGTTGAGTTTGGTGTAAGTGCCACTCCAGCTGAATTCACAAGATTGGATTTTGCTCCACCAAGTGCTCCAAGTAACTTCAACTTTAATGTTGTAGAAACAGCCACTGAATATGGCGGAACTAGATTAGATTTAGATGTTAGCTGGACTAGAGTTGATGGAACTAAAATAACTTATATTCCTTACTGGAGATATGAGGATGGTGGTTATCAAAAACAAGAAGCAGTAGCAACACCCTTATTCACTATTAGGGATATAAAACCAGGCAATTATGATGTGTTAGTATATGCCCGCAACATACAGGGACAGCAGTCTGTAGCTGGAGGCGGCGGTTTCTTATTTACCCCAACTTCTGGTAATGGAACTGCTTTCCCTCCAGAAAATCTTCAAATAGCGGGCGGCGGAACTACATTTAATGATAGAAATATGCGAATTGAATGGGACAGAGCTGCTGATAGTCTTCTAACTTTAGGTAGTGTGGAACGATATAAGATTGAAATAAGAAGCTCAGCTAACCAAACCTCAGCCATAAGAACAGACTTTGTAAATCAAAGTTCATATATTTATACATACGATAATAACCTTGGTGATAATGAAATACCTAGAAGAAGTTTACATGTAAGAGTATTTGAAGAAGATAGACGAGCACGATTTAGTACTGATGCATCTGCGGTATTCACCAATCCAACAATATCTTTATCAGCCTCAAATGTTGAAGTATCTGCCATAAACGGTAATATTGCGGTAAGTGCTTCATATTCAGATCCAGGCGATTATTTAAAAACATTTATTTGGATTAGTAAGGTAGATGGTTTTACTCCTTCCAAAAATAATCTTTATACCATAGAAGGAACAACTGGTGCTATCGCTGTAAATGAATTAAACACAGTATATTATTACAGATATGCTGGTGTTGATAGTATTGGTGTTGACGATCTTGAAGGAAAATATTTGGATGTTAGTAATCAAAACCTAATAGTTGTTCCACTAATATTCGGTGGGCCGCCGCCTCCAATAAATGTAAGTGCATCAGCGGTAACATTTAACGGCGACAATGGAAGTGAAAGTAAAATAACATTCACATGGACAAGTGCAGTATCATTAATTAATAATGATGGTTGGGAAATACAATATAGGGATACATCACTAGCTGTTGAAACACCATTTGAAACAACTATAGCAAGAACAACCAGTGCAGAAGTGTATGGATTAAAACCAAATACATCATACGAATATAGACTAGCAAGTCTTAATGGTAGTTTTAGAGGCGAATATACAAGTGCAGAAACAATAATAACAAGTGGTGATAATACAATACCAAATCCAGTAAGTTCCGTAAATATAACACCAGGTATTGGTAGTGTGTTCTTTGATTGGATTAATCCAGGCGATAGCGATTTAGCAAGAGTACAAATTGTAGGTAATACGGTTAATAATAGAAATACAGCACCGTTGGTTACTCAAGCAACCGGATTAATACCTGGTGAAAAAGGATTTACTTCTATAACAGGAGTAAGTTCAGGAACTGTATATTATTGGTTGAGGGCAGTTGATACTTCTGATAATCCTTCTATATGGGTTCCAGATTCAGCAGTTAGTGGATTTGCTGTAGTAATAGAAACAGTTGATTTTGAATTAACGGATAATTCAGTATTTACTAGTGCCATACAAAATAATGCCATAACAACAGCCAAGATAACTAATGATGCTATCAACAACTCTAAACTTGCTCCTGGATCTGTAAGTGAAGAAACACTTCAAGCTTTAGCCGTTACTGAAGCTAAAATAGCAGATGCTGCCGTAGCAACCGCAAAAATAGATGATGGTGCTGTAACAACCACCAAAATAGCAAATGCGGCAATAACTACAGCCAAAATACAGAATGCCGCAATAACTACAGCTCTTATAGGTAATGCTCAAATAACTGGAGCAAAGATAGGTGTGGCAGCAGTAAGTGCAGCAACAATCGCCAATGCCGCAATAACTACAGCTAAAATAGGTAATGCTCAAATAACTGGAGCAAAGATTGGTATAGCCGCTGTATCAGCTGCCACTATAGCAGATGCAGCAATAATTACAGCAAAAATAAACAACCTTGCAGTAACAACAGCCAAGATACAAAATTTAGGTGTAACTAATGCAAAAATAGGTAATTTAGCAGTTAATAATGCGAAGATAGCAGATGCGGCGATAACTACAGCCAAGATAGCAGATGCTCAAATAACAAATGCAAAAATAGCCAATCTTGCTGTTACTGGTGCGAAAATTGCCAATGCAACAATAACTACAGCTAATATAGGTAATGCTCAAATTAGAGGTGCGGTAATAGCCAATGCGGCTGTGAGTGCGGCAACCATAGCAAATGCATCTATTTTAAATGCTAAAATAGCTAATGCGGCGATAACTACAGCCAAGATAGCAGATGCTCAAGTAAACACATTAAAAATTGCTGGACAATCTGTTTCTGTTATTGAATTTGCCACTTTTAATCCAGTTGACGGATATAGTGCAACATTTACCTATAATACTTCTATGGCATTTGCTGGTAATTTAATGGTAATTGGTATGTTTTATATGAGTGGTACTTATGGTGGGAGTACTATTAACACTTATCTTGATATTAACGGTGTAAATAGATCCAACTCTAAAGCAATTGGGGTAGGTCCACCGCCTGGACCTATAACACATTCTGGATTTATTAGTGTACCAGCAGGAACAAGAGTATGTAGATTAAGATGGGATGGTAACTTTATTACCAATCCATCGGTTGATGCTGCAATGATTATTATTAAAACTTATAGATAAATATAATTGATAATATAATTGGTAATATAAAGGATATAAAATGGCAATAGTTTATGCAATATTTTATGAAGAAGACACAGGACAAATAACATTAGCTGGTGAAATGGATGATGTTTCGGCTAGTGCAAATGTTGTTAGTGGATTATCTTTAATAGAATTAAGTGCTGATGTATTTATAAAACCAACACCACAAACACATTATGTTGATTTAAGTGCTGTTGAAGTTGTAGAAAAAATAGATACATCAGCATTATTAAATTTTTCATCAACTGTAGTGAGTGCTAATGCAACATCAACAATTATTGTATCTGGTATTCCAGTAAGTTCGTTGGTAGTAATTGAATTACCAATTGGAGCAACTGGTACTTTATCTGCAAGAGCAATAGTGCCACAAACAAGTCAAATAGTCAATGATGGTAATATAACATTTAAAACTGATTTACCTGGTGATTATAAAATAATATTTAATACACCGCTTATATATACAAATTATAGTGTTGGAGTAAGTGCGATATGAGTGATTTTACAATTGTAGGAGTTAGTGCTCCAACACCAACAGGGTTAAGTGCCAAAAGTAGTCCAGGACTTATTCTATTAAATTGGGATGAACAACCCGATGTTAGATCAACTATTATATATGAAAGTACTACAAATAATAGAAACAATTCTATATTGTTAGGTGAAACAACTGAAACAACATTTGCAGATTCAGTAAATGCTGGTGAAACCCGATATTATTGGATTAGACACAGAAATGATGTTGGGTCTGATCTTGGTGATTTCTTCCCAGCAGATGTAAGTGCTGGATTAAGTGCTTATAGTAAATTAGTTGGTCCAAATGATGTTAGCTTTGGTATTTTTAATCAATCTTATGGAGGTTCTGTATCAACTGGAACTGATGTACCAGCATCATATAATGTATGGACAACAGCCGCAACTATTACCTTTACCGGTACATCAGCTTATTCACACGAAGTAGTTTGGGAATATGTAATTACAGATACATCTGCTTCAACGGCTGCAGGTGCATTTCTTACTTTAGAATGGCAATATCAAACAACTGTTGGTATATTTAGAACTTCAGCAATATACACTTCACCTTCAAAAACATTATATTATGAAGAGGATGGTGAAGTTAAATTTAATAATTTATTTGGTAGAGAAACTATAAACTTTATATATGGCGGTGGCGGGCCAGCACCTTTAGGTGGTACAAATGTTCATATAAGATTAAGAAAAAGAGAGTCTGGAACTGCTGGTGGCCAATTTGCCACAACATTTCAAAGAATATCTACCATTGTTAAATAAATAAAAATAAAAGGATAATAATATGACCACACCAGTATCAGCCATAACTATACAATTATTTAACCAAAGTATTGGTGATCCTGCTGATATTGTTTGGGAGAAAGAATACACTATTCAAACTTCTGCTGGTGGAGTATATCCTTTATCTGGTGCAAGTATGTGGTGGACTATTAGACGAAACTACGGAACACCTGCCATACTTCAACTAACCGAAACCAATGGAATAACTATTGATACTG
>Ga0100379_10002117_pt1 | contig 19285 bp, 27 predicted proteins | sample CryGeymeta201503_FD_80418 | JGI IMG/M metagenome (GOLD analysis project Ga0100379, IMG submission 80418) | Groundwater microbial communities from Crystal Geyser aquifers in Utah, USA - Crystal Geyser metaG 2015-03 | ecosystem: Environmental > Aquatic > Deep subsurface > Groundwater | place...
AAGAAAAATAATAGTAATAATAAAAACCATAAGAATAAGAATAATAACATATGTTATTGAATTTCAATTGGATACAATTAAATAATATTATATTTAAACAACTAATAAACAATTATTTTATTTATTATTTTTATATTAATTAACTATATTCAATTATCAGTATTATTTTTCTTACACTTATTCATGCAAAGTATTAACAGAGATTTTAAAAAACTTCGATACTTGCACAATATAACAAGTACGATTATAACTATGATTACTATGATCAAGATCTTAATTATAAAATTCATGTTAACTTGTATATATTTAGTTGATTCATAGAAAAACCAGTTAAGAAATATAGTTGTATCATCATGCCAGGAAGACCCTTTAACATGCTCGAAATATGCGAATGGACTTGCATATAATTTTATTGGTATAATAAAGATACTACTACTATCTTCTGGAGCTATTTCCTTATAATATGCTAAGTTTAAAGATACAAAAGCAGGTCCAGTAGTAAAAAATACTGTTGGGAACTTTAGCAAGTAAAAATAATTATATCTAGGAAGATTGTCTATTAAATTTTTAAAAAAGGCATGCCCAGGTGCTGCGATGATCACATCATTTGATACTCCAATTGGTCGAGTTTCAGGGAACATTACTTTAACTTCAAGTGTATTTGCGTAATCTATAAGAGAGTTAAGACATTTTCTACACCCAATGTCTAAATCAATATAAACCCCGCCGAATTTGTATAAAATATAATATCTAAAGGCATCAACTTTTTGAATAACATACCGATATGACATATAATTTTTATAGGCTATATCATTTTCAAATTTTTTCATATAATTCTCCATATCATCATCCGTCCAAAGAACATATATATAATTACTATTCTCTTTTAAACATTTAATTCTTTCTATTTCCCAATGCTGAGGTATTGTGCTTGCATTTCCTTTCCATAGCTGATGAATTATCTTTGGAATTTTATTTTTCTCAAATGTAAGTTGTTTTAAATAAAATTCATCAGGAGTTAATACGTTTGAATTATTAACTTCGTTTGTTAGTGAATATGAATTAATATTTATTAAATGATTTGAATTAATAAACGGTGATCCATATGTTGCTAAACTATATCTGTAAATTATATACACTATGGAGATTATTATAAATATGAATATATATTTAACAATATATTTGCAGAAGCAGATACAGCAGCAATAAAAGTTAATTGAATTTTTCTTGTTTATATTATTTTTCAGATCATTAGTTACGTTTGTATCCATTTCAATATCTATATTTCTTGAATTATCTAAATTTTTTTTAATATTTAAATTTTTTTTTTTTAAATTATTTTCTGAATTGTTTGTATTTTTTTTTTTGTTTTTATTTGATGAATTTAGATTATTGTCTGGGTCATCTCCAGTAGAAATTGGACTGTAGTTCTATGTATAAATTTATTATTTGTACATTGTTATCACTAGAGTTATTGTTATAGTTCTTTTTATTGATCTTTCTTTTAATATTTAGTTCTTTATTATTTATGTTTATATCATTCATTTATTTTTAAAAAGAAAGTTTTATTTAAAGTTAATTACTGTTTAGTAATAATTTATTTAAATTCTACTATTTACTTATTAATTTATTACTACTTACTACTTATTACTTACAACTTATTTATTATTAAATAATTAACATACATAAATGATTTTAGAATTTACTTGTGATGTATTACTTATATTCAAAGAGTAAATATTAAATAATTAACTAATAAATAAGGATTGCTTTTACATCTTGTTATTTATATGTTCTATTTATGGTTGTTGGCTTTGTACTTGGAGTAATTTTTGAATATTTACTTGCTTTGAAAAATCAAAAATACAATGAAATCAGCAAATTGTATTAATAAATATATAATATCTATATAACTATAATTAGTGTTAATAAAGAAGAAAATGAACATAAAGAATTTAGAAAAAAAAGATTATTTCTAACTTTTATTCATTTTATGTGTGTTGTATTATCTTCGATTTTTATGTTTATCATGATGACTGAAAATTTAGGATTATTACTAGCAGTTATATTAGGAAATATATTTGGTTACTATTATTTCTCGCTTGATTTTAAAACTTTCCCAAAAAGAACTACTGATGAAGGATGTATATGCCATACATAATATACCAATATTCCAATATACAATATACAAATAAATCAATATACATAATATAATACGAAATGTTAACATTATTAATTAATAATTAAGTTTTCTCTTAAATTAATTTATCATATTTATCATATAAATAAATTATATTAATAAAAATAAAATAAAATAAACAATATTTGATATAAAAATTATTAGTATTTGTTAGATAGTTTAAATTATTATTAGCAAAATTTATTTCTAAAATCATATCTAGTATGTATTTTTAAATATTTTCTTCAGAAATTGTATCTATTTCTCGATTATGTCTCTGATTTGAAGGTTGAATTCTGTTATTATTTGGAGATGCGTTATCAGATTGAATTCCTCCCCTAGTATTATTTGCTTCCATATCCATTATTCTTGTAATCTCTAAAAGTAAATTTTCGATTTTGGCTCGATTAGTGTTGTATTCATATGATCCATCTTCTCCTGTAGTTGGAGCAAGTCTCTATAATAAGGTTAAATAATTAATGATTAAATATTTACTACCTGTCCAATTCCAGCGGAAATATTAATATTATTGGTTAACTGAGAGTTTTCAGTTTGTTGAAAAGGAAATGTTTGGTTTTGTCCAACATTCATATCATCATAATTATTATTCATGTTAATATTGCTGTTTTGATTGTGTTGGTTGATACCAGCTAAATTTATAGATTATTGTTAATTAATTATTATTTAACTTACACATATTGTTAAGTATCTTCGACTGCTGCTTTAATAACATTATCTCTTTTCTTAAAGCAAAATTCTCATTGATAACTTTTGAATTTTTTGATTGCAGTGCTGATATTATATCTATATAGTTCTTGCTGCATCTACAATAACTATAATTAGTTAAATTATTTAAATTATTATTTAGTGATGTATCCTTTCCATAATCTTTATCTTTCGGTTGATGGCTCGCTTCACAATCTGAATAATTTTTATACAACACATCGTCATGTTTTAAAGCCTTATATTCAGTATCTTGAGATAAATACATTTTTGCTTCATTAAGATTATCAGTCGGAGTTTGAGATGAAATCTTACTAATAGTACTTACTTTTGGGTTCTGGGAATTGTTTTTTAAATTCTCTTTTGAGCTCGATTTATTATTAACTGCTTTTGGAGTACTCTTTTTCTGTAATTTAGCCTCTGAATTAGTATTTGACTCTGAAGTGTTTAAATTTTTGTATTTTATAGTTGAATCATGACTTTCTTTATTTAGTTCTTCTGATTTTTCTTTGTAATGGTCGACAACTATTTAAAATTAAGAATATTGTTAATATAGTTTATAGGATAGTTGTTAATATATTTGTTAAGTTAATAGGTTATCCTTACTTTCTTGTGGAATTTCAATATTAAAATAGTCATAATTTATAAACTGATTAATATAACTTTGTTCTTCTATTGTAAAATTCATATTCTTTAATAGTTTAATATTTTTGATTAGTTTAAGGTTTAAACGTTGTTGAATACTATCACTATAGCCTGGATTATTTCTAATAAAATTAATAAGGTTTTGTTGATTTGTTTGATTTATTAATACACTAATTAAATACCTTATATCAATATTTAGCACTGTTTCATTTTTTCTTAGTGACTTAACAAGTTTTTTACATCCATATTCTCCTATACTATTTTTCGATAGGTTAAGCTGTCTAATATATGCATCATATCCTAAAGCTTTTGCAATCTCCTCCGCAAACTCATCAGAAATATTATTATCAGATAAATTAATAGAGACTAGTCCTAATGCATAGTCATTATTTTGTGGACGTTCATTTCTGAGTCCATACATCCATACTACTTGGTCTCTTCTTTGACTTTGTCTGATGATAACGCGTCCAAGCATATTCCCACTCTTATCATCAATATTACATTTAGAGAAGTCTAAATACTCTAAAGTTGGATGTGAAAGTACACCTTGAAGCATTATGTCATGACCTAGGAGTATATAAATATATTTATTTAGTGAATAGGATAATATAATCATATTAGTTATTTACTTTCTGGACTCATTCTGCAATTATTAAAAATTAATGAAAATAATGTTTTATTTTCAGTTATTCCTTTACTTATTATCTCAGCTAAATCCCTTTTTATAGAAATATTAGACAAAATAAAGTTTTCACATATTGTTGTCGTGGCTAAGTTTTTTGAAATACTAGTAACGATATTATAAAGTTTATTTGAAAGCTCAATTTCTTTTTCGTGTTTTTCTCTTTCGATTTTAACTTGATCTTTTGTATCATTTTTAGGTTTAGCAACAATAAATGATGATCCTCCTATTTATATTAGTAATTTATTATTAATTACTTGACGGTTCTGATAAAGAAAGGCTAATGCTTTTAAAATAACTAAACTTATCTAATGTTTTTGAAAGTGTGTTTATTTCTTTAACTCCATATGATTCGAGATAAATATTTAATGTCTCTCCTTTAAGTATATTAACAAATGCTGGATTTGGATTTGAGTAAGATCTCAAACATAATTTAGTATAAAAATCAATGGCTTCCACACTTGCTGGATTAATTTTAAACTTACTACTAGTTGTATTAACTACACTTTCATTTTCTCTTGGAGTGAAATGATTAGAAGAAAAATATTTAGTATCACTATTCATTATATTAATTAATTATTTTAACTTATAATAAAATAATAATTAATGGTAATAGTAAAATAATTTAAACTGATTAACAGTTATTGTTTTTATATAAAGTTTTATAGTTTATATTCAATTAATGTTAATTAGTAAGTATAAGTGTATTAATTAATCCTAATTAGTTATTATCCTATTTTAAGTAAGTCTAATTACTTAATGTATCAAGTCTAATCAATTCAATAACTCTATTACTTGATTTAAAATCTCTTCTGTTTTTAATTTGACTAATCTTATTTTCTTTGATATTGAACACCATAAATCACCATGTCTAGGTTTAGCTGCAATACATTTATTCCTAATTTCTTCTACTTTCGACTCGTCACCGTATTGTATTTCCATTTTTACGTAATTAGCCCATATATCACCAATATCTGGATTTCTCTTGGTTGCTTTGTCAAACCATGATCTTGCTTTAGAAATAGCTTTTTCTTCAATAAATAATCTAAAATATAATTAATAAGAATTATTAATTTTAATTTTACTTTGCTATTGCCATCATTACATAAGGATCATGATCACATTTATTTAATGCATCCATTGCTCTTGCTTTCTTTTGATATTTTGGCTCTAAGTCTATTGCTAATGACCATAGTTTACCATTTTCTGGGCACTCTTGCAGAGCTTTTGATATAAGTAGATTAGCTCCTTTAATATTATCACATTTGATTTCTAATTTAATTGCTTCTTCCCAAACTAAAGGATTACTAGGAATATTCGATCTTGCTTTTTCAATAACACTTCTGGATTTAGTTTCTAATCCTTGTGAAAAATATAACCTTGACAAACAGATATATAATTCAGGACATCGTTTTAAAGTTTCTATCCCTTTTTCATATATTTTAATAGCAGAGTTATTATCACCTAATTGTTCTTTGATTTGTGCTGAGATTAGCCATAATTTATAAAAATCAGGAAACTTCTGTATTGAAATCTCACAAAGATCCCATGCTGCTTTTAAATTTCCGTTTTCTCTTTCTAGTTGTACTGATTGCATCCAAACCTAATAAAGATATTAATGAAATTAATACAATACTTATTATTATAAATTAATAATGAATAAATAGTTTATATTACCCTGCTAGAATTAGATGTTTCTCGTTTAGAAGATAAAATTGCATCAGCTTCTTTATAATTATTTGATTCTTTTTCTAACTTGACTAAAGCTAAAATAATTTGCTCATTATCTGGATGAACCTCTAAAGCTTTTTTTATTAATACTTTTGATTCTTCGACTCCTTTCTATATTTAATGTTATAAATAAATTATTTGTTATATTTGTTATAAATTACATTATCCCATAAGTACTTCGCATAAATTAACCAAAATAATGGCTCTTCCGGTTCTTGCTTTACTGCTTTACTCATGATATATTCTTGTGATTTTTGAGATCCATAAGTTTTTTCTAATTCTATTGCAGAAAGCCAAATGTCAGTTTCTGGCAGTAAATACAAAGCATTAGCATATATTTGTCGAGCACACTCAATCATTCCTCTATTTATACTTTCTTGAGCTGATTCTAGCCATACTTTTTCTCTGTCACTCTCAGGGACATTTAAATTCATAGTGACTTTTATTATGGCTTGGCAAGTTTTAATTGATCCAGAAGTTTCGCAATTTTCCGCTTCTCGTATCCATTGTTCCCGTGAAAGATTAATTCCATTATTTGCTAATGTTCTTATACATCTGTCTATTAGTTCTTCAATTAACTTTTCATGATTTTCATTATTTTGAGCTTCTTCAAGTTTAGCTGCGTGGATCCAGATAGTGTGGTCAGTAGGAATTGCTTTTCTTGCTCGATTTAGAATACCTCTTGCGTTTTCATAATCCTCTAATTTAGCTAATGCAAGCCAAAAATCAACTACATTGGGTACACATTCAACTGCTCTTTCTAAAAGAATTTTAGCATCATCTTCATTTTCTAACTCTATCGCTTGCTTCCATAAACTTTCACTATTTGGAATATACTCAAGAGCTTTCCTTAAAACTTTAATCTTCTTTTCTTTTTCAAATTCTCTTTTGGCTGCAGCACTCCATAGCTTTTCAGAATTAGTTATATGAGAGATAGCTTTAGCTAAAATTAATTTAGATTGCTCTGGTGGATGTAACCTTGCTGCCTCTAGCCATATATCTTCTGAGTCGAAAATATTTTGAGCTGCTTGTGCAATTATATTCCTTGCTTGTTGAATTTTCCCATCGAGTTCTTCTAACCTAGCTGCTGCAATCCAACCTGGAATATGTTTTGAATTAGTGTTAATAACACTTTTTAGTAATAGACGTGCTTTTTTAAAATCGTTAATGTTATTTGCAGTGTTTACGTTAATACTATTCATTTCAGTTAAATACCCACTTGAATTTACGGTTGTTTGTCCTTTTACATTATCTGACATCTAATTTAAATAAATTATAATTATTACCTTATCAAAGACTAATGACAATACTGAATTTTTTGCTTTACCCAATTCGTTTAAATTTGTATTTACTGTAGATGTCCCATCAACTTCATTAGGATCAATTGATGTTTCCAATTCTCCATCCATTAGGCCTTTCTCGATTATTCTATCTGGGACTGGAGTGTATCTTTCTTTCTTTTTCTTCTTTACAGTGTAATCAGGCATTTCATCAGGAATATTTTCCCAGTCTTCTTTTGAAAGATTAGCTAGATCCTTTTTTATATCTGCAAATTGTTGTGATATAGTAGGTCTTTCTTTTCTCATTTTAAGAATGGTTTCCTTAAGTTTAACCTCTCTTCTAGATTTTCTTCTTCCATCCATATATTTGTCAATTTCGTTGTATAGTTTATCTGCTTCTTTGTCTTCCTCATCATATTCTAATTTTGAAATAAGTATTTAGTAAGTTTATTATACATTTTAAGAAAATTGAAAATAAGGAAAGGAATCCGTTTTATTACCTGAATTAGCAAATATACTCTGTTCATACCCACTCCATTTATCATACTTTGTTTCTGAATAATCAGCGACGTCATCATCATGATCATCTTTAGGTTTAGGATGGCTCGGAGTTGGAGTTGTACTACTGTTGTAACTATATTAGAAAAGAATATAAATTATAATAAATAATATTATTTACTCTGTGCCTAAATTTCTTGCTGGTCCAAAATCAGATCGTGTAAAGAAACCAACAGCTCTAAAATATGATAAATAATGATTAACAATAATTAATAAGTTAAATGATTATATTGAATTAAGACTATCCTTACCCTCTAAATAATCCAGGAATATAACCTGGAGGCGGATCTCCCCATCGTTTGCTCATATTTTATTATATTCATAATAAGTATAATTTTATAAATATAAACATTCAAATAAACAATTATCCAATTAAACAATTATACTATAATCACATAACCAATATTAAATTTAAACAATCAATTATTATTAATTTAATTATTTAATATCTCAATAATAATGACTGAAGTAGTTCAAAGGTTTTTATTAAAAAATACAAAATACCTTCAATACGTTGTTAACGAAAAATTAGCAAAAAGAAAAGGCGCAATTGGAAGATTCTTTTCATGGATGGAAATCGGACCTAGAAATTATGGACAACATTTTATTCCAAGATGGTTTAGAGTCATGAATACTTATTTCTTAAATTTTGGTTTCAGATTTAACTGGGGTAGACCATCAGTAATGAAGTAATTAACATAAACAAATTAAATATGTTCATATTCCTTATTAATATATTATTCTATATTCAATTTATTCAATTTTAATCTATTTTAAAGAGTGTTCTCCCGAGAAAGAGAAATCTTCATTGTTGGTTATGCTGCATTGTTTATGGTATGGGCTTGGTATTCTAGAAAAAACAAAATGAGACCATTATATAGATATAGAGATCAACTTAGTGAGTAAATAATAATGATTTAACATATAATAGAAATGATAATCCAGCTCAAATGAGTCATAAATATGGAATATTTGTTCCTTTTAACTATATGAATTTCAAAATTTCAGCACATTTTATTGAAATTAATAAAATTTACCATTTAGAGATGATGAAAAAGGTAATATTAACTATATCATGTTATAATATTATTATTTTGTTTTTAGTTTTACACTGTTAAAGATGAATTAAAAAGAGAAAGAGATGCATGTTCGGATGAAGAAAAAAAAACAAGATATATTACAAATAAAAACTATGTTTATGAAAAACCAGGATGGTTACAAAACGCCCACTAAGCAGATCAAAATAATTTCTATTTACTAAATACTAAAGATAATTATTTGAAATAATTCAACTATTTAATAAATAACTATTTTAACAGATAATTGTTTGTAATTGTTTTATGATAATATATAATATTGATAAATTCAATTATAGTATTACATAATTTACAAATTAATTTTTACATTTTATAATATTTTATTACAATAAATAACTTATATAATAACTTTTATAATAACTTAAAATTTAATGGCTTTTACATCTAGAGCAACTCGTTTACCTCCATCTAATACAGAATCAAATGCGGACGTCGGTCCAGGGTTATATATCTCACCAGACTTTATGACTAAAAAGGTATCTCCAAATAAAGTTCCATTTCAAACAAGTGTATTCAGAGAAAATAAATTAAAACAAAATGATTCTTTAGTAGGACCTGGCTATTACTACAGAGACGACCGTCATGAAAACTTTTTAAAAATGATTAACAAAGATACAGAAAAAAAGAAAAATCCTCTATATCGTTCAATAGACGTTGATAAGCAAACTCCTTTTGGATTTTATTTAGCAGAAGATCTTAGGCAAAAATCAGGATTTATGTCTAAAGATAGAAGATTCCGTCAACAAAGTATTGATAGTGATATACCTGGTCCAGGTTCTTATAATTTCGATAAAAAGTTAAATAAGTCTCCATCAATGACTTCTAGAATTAAACCACTTAAAAACATAGTAGATGAGCACAATATTGAATTAGTAGGATCTCCTAAGAGAATAGTAACTATACCAACAAAAAGAAATTGTTATGGTTATGAAGTAAGAGGAGATAGCGTAATAAGGATGAACCAAAATCCTGATAGTGGTAGAATGTTATCAGGAACTTTAAATGATAGCGCTGGACCTGGACAGTACGATGTAGCGTCTCCTGATTATTGGTTAAAGAAGAAAGGAACTCAATGGAGTAAGTATAAAACAGGAAGATGTCAAACAATTTCTACAGCAAATAAGTCTACTGCTGGTAACTCAAATGTGGAAGATTTTGAATTTTCTAATGAGAAACGTATTAAAGAAGAACTAAATAAGGAAAATCGAAAGCTTGAAAAAATTAAAATGCTACAATTATTTAAAGAACAAGGAAGACGAAGAAGATCATTAGCAAATGAGTTTCATGGTGTTAGTAATAAATCAATGCTAGAAAATATAGCCAGTCAAAGTTCTCCTGGTCCAGGTTATTATATTGATATTTACGAACACTCATCATTTAAACGTGATCCAGTACCTGAAAAATTACAAAAATTCGGTAGCGGCAGCCAAAGATTTATCCCAGACCACGTAACAATAGAAGGAAGTGTAGGACCAGGAGCGTACTTTGTCGATGATATAAATGCTAAAAAATTCAAACAAGCATCTGATAGGATAAAAAAATCACCTCCTTTTTTATCAAGCCAAAAACGAGAATCTCAAACACAGGGTGATATTAGCCCAGGACCTGCATCATATAATCTTGATAAATATACTAATAAAGTCTTATATGAAAACACTAAATGTATTTTTGGCTCGAGTGAAATAAGACTCCCTGAACGAGCGGAAAAGAAAAGCCCTGGACCTGGATCATATATCCCATTAGAAAAATGGAATAAAATTACTACTAATGATATACTTAAAATGATGAAACCTAAATTCCAAGAAAATATTAAAATTAAAGAAGAAAAGGATGTTGTTAGCAATATTCCACCTGTGGGAACATATAATACTGATATAAATAGCATAAATTATAAAGTTGAGAAAAAGAATAGTAAATTTAATTCAGTTAACGCACCGTTTTTATCAGTCAACAAAAGATTTAAATATAAAACATCTAATCAAAATGTCGGTCCAGGCATGTATGAATTAGAAGGATCGTTAGGGAAGAAAAGTGATAAGGAATTCCATCCTCCTTTCTTACAAAGTGATAATAGATTTAAAACAGATAAAAATATGACAATAAATGGACCAGGAGCTTATAATCATGAAAGTTATTTTAATTGGAATAAGAAATCGTATAACATTTTATATTATAATTAAATGGAATAATGATAAATGAATTATCAATGATGTTAGTAATATTTGAATATAATTATATAAACTTTAAATTAAACTTTACTAATTGTGATAATTAGTTTATGGAAGTTTAAATATATATTAAATAATTTTTAATTATATACGATTTAATATAATACAATAAATAAATTTTAATATTATAATATAAACAGAATAGTGTATGAATAAAATGATTAAAAATATGACTAGAAGTAAATCAGAAACAAATTTCATTTACGAAAGAAAAGCAGTTGATCTTATTAATAATAATTTATATTTTTTGAAAGAATTAAATACAAATCCAAGTAGTAAACATAGCAAGGAAGTTAAAAATCCGAAAACTAGCATCTTAAAAAAGGATAAAAGTAAATAAACCAAGTAATCAATAATAGAAAACAAAAACTCATTACTAGGATTTAAAAAGAATATGCCTGAAGAAATAAACTTTAAAAAATCTAAAAGTAAGCATTTAATATATAAAAATACTCAAATACACTCAAATACACTCAAATTTACTTATTTTTAATTCCTTTAGGTGGTATTAACAAAGAAGAAGATAAAAAATTTGAATTACTTAAATATTGTTTAACAAATGACAATGAAAAAAATTACGAACATGAGATTTTATTTAAAAAAAGATTACTACATATTTTAAAACTTAAAAAGTTTTGTTATATGAAATTAATCTATCCAATAAGGAAGAGCATCATTTTTAAAGTAAAAATTAATTTTGAAATTCTACTAATACAAGTCAAAGTATTTAAAAACAAAAATAATATCAAAAGAAGTGAAATATTAATTAACAAATTCGAGTTATTAACAAATACATTAAATAGTCTTATTAAAACTAACGACTTTCATGTATACTTAACGGAAGAATATAAATTCGCAATAATAATGCAAATTGAACACTTTAAAGAATTAGATATAAGTAAAAGTATAGAGAAAAGGTATTATTAAGCGTTAATTATTTAATTGCTTTAGATTTTTGATTTCATGCTATAATCAAATCAAAGCCGATTTATCTGAACTCAAATTTTATTTGGAGTACTATTACTTATTTCTTTATTCGCTTAACTCTAGACTTAATAAGAATTTAAATACATTATTTATAGAGTCTAAAAATGATGCAGGTTTCTTAAAGATAGAGGGAAAGCTTCATAATTTTTTATTTCAAATGAGAAGACTTAAAGATGAATACTTTACTAGGGAATATGATGATTTAAATGCAGATAATAAAGAAAAAGAAGAAGATTTTAAAGGAGAAGATAAAGACAATAAAGAAAAAATTGCTATAAATTTTGATGAAGTTAAAAATTTAAAAATAGATTTAGCACTAGATAATACAGAAGAGACCAAATTAAAAGCCTCAACAGATAAATCCAATATATTTAGCAAACCACTATTCTATCCAAAAAATTTTTTTTACTTGAAGTACTTCTTTGATGTAATAATAAAAGACTCTGTAAATTTCTTCATAAATATTGATCAAATTTCAGAAGAATTACTTCTTAAAACTAGTGAAAAAGACATTAGTAATAAAATATACATTGACTATCTTATTAAAAGACGTAAAAAACTGCTTAATACTCCAGATATAATATCTTATTTATGGAACCCAAACAAGAAAATTAAGAAAGTTTTGAAGGATAACTTTTTCTACAGTATAGTCTTTTGGAAATACTCATTAATAAGAAACAATGATAAATCAAGTGAAATATGTAGAATATGTGAGGAGCAATTCCCTATTAAGAAGTTTATACTTCATGTTAGTTATTGTATGAAATGGAAGATTATACAAAAGAGGTTGATTGAAAACAAAGAGAAGCTTAAAAAGTTAATAAAAAAACTATTTGTTATACTTACTCAGAATACTTATAATGCTGACGACTGCAACGGACAAATTTTGAATAATCCTGATTTAAATGACGAAACTAACACCTTCCATAATAACTTGATAAGTATATTAAGTATCGAAAAGAATAAAAACAAAGAAAATTATGAGTCAAGTTCGTTAGGACTATTATCACTAGGAAGGATAATCAACTTTTTAATACAAATTTCGCAGGATATTAACTCGTTTAAAAATTTATACAAACAAAGCTTATACAAAAGTCTTATCAATACTCTATTAGAAAAGGAATCAATAATAGAAGATTATCTAAGAGAAAAACTTAAATTAAATGATTATACTAAGATTACTGATAACGAAAAGAATTATTTAGACGAACACAAAATTTCAGACTCAAATGAACTATTAACAATATTAGATGAAAGTTATTCAAAACATAAATTAGCAAATTTGGAAACGAATTCTCCTGTTATTAAATCACGTGGTAGAAATAAATCAGATTTGTTATATAGCCCGTTGCAGAGCTCCAAGTTTAATTCATTGAATAATCCTATGAAATCCCCAGTTAATACCGTTCAAAATAAACAAAATCCACTTAATCCACTTAATCAAAAGAGTAGTATTCTAGTTGGAAATTCAAGATTAAATAGTAAGAGTAGTTATTTGGAATCTCTTATTTCTCCTGATAAAAAATGTAGAGTAAGCTTTCAAAATCGTAACCAGACTTCAACTGATTTAAATCAAGGTAAGTTGTAATATCATCTAAAATTTATAACTTATATATAACTTATATATTAAAATAAACATAGATAAACTAGATCTTGATGAGAACATCAACTCAAGAAAGAATAGTAAAAAGTCATCGTTATTTAGTGAAAAAAAGTTAAACTCCTGGAATGAAATCGATAAAGACACTAGACAGAATGATAATAAAAAGACCGAAAAGACTTCTAATGAAGAGGGTTTTGAATCTTTAAACTCAATAAGAATAATTGAAAAGAAACAAACAGCTTTAATTAACGATTTTCCAATAAATAGTTATGAAAACGCGATAGATTTCGAATTTGGAGATAAGGATGAACCTGAAGTTGAAGCTGAGAAGGTCGGAATGAATAGCTATATTATGGGAAAGAAATCCACTACCAATAATATTATAAGTGAATATCTATCTTATGATAGTCATCATCAATTTAAAGCTGAAAATAGTCCGAGGGATAACAATATGGATAAAAAACAGAATAAAAATTTTATAAAGCAAGGAAGTCTTAATAGTAACTACAGCTATAGTATGGCTTCAGAAAATGATTACGATACACTAAAAAATATGAACGCCAATATGTATTCAAGTTCTCATTTGGGAACAAGTCTTAACTTTAGTGTTAACCAATCTGATGATGATAATGCCAGTATAGATATTAACTTTGACTTTAAATCATCAAAATCAAATAATTCCAACTTAAATGGCTTAAACAATTTAATGAAAAGTTATCAACAACAACTCATTATGAATCCTCCAAGTACACCGAGAAAAAAAGATGACAGTGTTGAGAATAGCAAATATAATAGCATAAACTTAGAAGATCTTGAACATAACGAAGATGATAGTGATAGTTTAATAGAAGAAATAAAAGGAGTTTCAATTGATGACTTTAAAATAATTACTAATATCGGCAAAGGAGGCTTTTCAACAGTTGATTTTGGTAAGAAAAAAAACACAGGAGATTTTTATGCAATTAAGTCTGTTTGCTTAAGTAGTATAGTAAATATATATAATAATTTTAAGAAATCAAAAAAGTCATTAGATTTACTTAATAAAGAAGCTAAAATATTAAGCGAAGTATGTCATGATAATTTGGTTAGGTGCTATTATATCTTTTCTGATGATATTAATTTTTACTTTGTTATGGAGTTTGTGGGCGGAGGTGATCTTTTCCATTTAATGTCAACATATAATCTAAGTCCTGCTGTCATTAAACAATTATTGGCTGAAATGTTACTCGCTTTAGATTATATTCATGGTAAACATATTTATCATAGAGATATAAAACCTGAAAATATATTGATTGATAAGAATGTAATTATATTAATATATATTATATTATATAATGTAATGTATATTTAATGAACTTATTATCAATTATTTATGTAGGGACATTTTAAACTTGCTGATTTTGGTATATCAGAAGTAGGGATTCTCAAAAACAGATATTCTTTTTCAAATAAGTATAGTAAAGATTTAGAAATATATGAAAATGAAAATTACAAAGAGTGCGAATCAAGCGAAGACGACGAGATAAATATTAAAAATGAAAAACCTCTTGAGAAAGCGAACGACGATGAAGATCATATCGCTGGTACAGCCAACTATATATGCCCTGAAATTATCGTGGGTGACTATGTAGAAGAAGAAGGAGATTATTGGTCATTAGGAGTCCTTTTGTATTTTATTCATACTAAAAAACTACCGTTTGATTCAAATACTACAGAAGGAATTTTTGATAATGTAATGAGTAATAAGATAGATTGGAATTTATTACTTAACTCAAAAATAGATAAGGATCTAATTGAAATTGTTGAAGGATTTTTAAAATTCAATAAAGAGGAAAGATTATCATCATTAAAGGATGTTAAAAAATACAAATTTTTTAAGGGTAATTAGTTTTATTTAATATAAATAATAGATTTTAATTGGGAAACTGTTTCAAAACAAACATCGCCTCTTGTTCCTTATGTTGCTCAAAGACTTAGATCGTTTAAAGAGAAATTAAAAAATGTTAAACCAAATACAAAACCAAATACTAAAACTTTCAGTGTTATGAAACTATGTGACGAAATAACAAATAATAATGAATTAGATCTTGTAAATGCTATACATATCAAACGAAGAGATAAAAATAAATCGTTTAGTTCTATTAAAGTAGATTCATTAAACATTTCTAATTACGAAGTTGTAAAAAGAATAACATCAAGAATTCCAGATAATTTAATTGATTTACCTATTGATTATATTTAATATTTTAATATTTATTATTTATAAACTTAATAAACTATATTAATTAGGTTAATTATGTTATATTTATTGTTTATTTTTATAATTTTATTATTTAATTGGTGTTATTTAATAAGTGTTTAATTATCTTTTAATTATATTTAGATTTGGAGCTAAATTTATGAAATTGTGACATAACGCTTCATGAGCTGTAAATCTTTTATTTGGATCAAGAACTAAACATTTTTCTAAAAAGTCTTTAAAAGTCGATAGTGACTTTGTCTCTTCAGCATTATTTAAACTCACTGCTTTTAGCATTGAAAATAAATCTTTAGTTGGTGTCCCAGACACATTTACTTCTTTAACATATATTTTTTTAGTCACAGGATCAATTTCTTGACTTAAGAACTCTCCTTGCTCGGTAAAAAACTCATCTGAAAACTTCCCTCTTTTTATCATTTTTGCACTAAATTTACCTTTAATCTGCATCATTAATTTGATCATTTCGTTATTTGTTCTTCCTTGGAAGAGTACTTTTCCTAATTTATTTATTTATTAATAAGATTAAATATTAGTTATTAGCTAAATACCTGTATATAATTCATATAGTGTACACCCTAAACTCCACATATCAATTTTACAATCATAAGGGCAACCTAACATTACTTCAGGAGCTCTGTAATATCTTGATTGAATATATTTAGTAATAAAAGTCTCTTCTGTATATAAAGCAGTTCCAAAATCACAGAGTTTTACATGTTTTCTGGATTTACTAACGACGATATTATCTGGCTTAACTAATAATATTAAATAATAGTAAGAGAAAGTAAGTAAATTTTATTAAGATTAGAATTGTAGTATTATTAATAACTTACAATCCGCATGAATAAGATTAACCTCCGATAATAAAGAGAGAGCTAATAAAATTTGCTTAGCATATGCTCTGACACATTCTAAAGAGAGACCAATTCCCTTTCCATCTGTTTTTATTAAATCTCTTAAGTTCATATCGTAGAGTTCAAAAACCATACAAATGTGTTTTTTAAACTCAAATGAGTTAATTAGTTTAATTAAATTGCACTTGTCTAAAAATAAATAATATTAGTAAAGATATATTTTAATTTGATATTTATATTAATTGTTTACCATTTTTATCTTTTTCATTTAGCTTCTTTAGTAATGATTTTTCCTTTTCACCTGATATAATCATATTATCTAAGTTTCTTATCATCTAAAATATTAAAAATTAAGTATTGTTATCAAGCACATTCATATTATTTGTATTATTTAAATATTACTTTTATTGCGTATTCTACATTAGAATTTATATCAACAACTTTTAACACATTACTAAATACTCCTTTTCCGCAAATTGATAAAACCTTATATTGACTATTTAATATTTCATTTTGTTTAGGTACAAAATAGCCTTTGGTGTCATCATAGACATCAATTGAATTTATATTTATTATATGTTCTTTATTTTCTACTAAACAGTCTTCAGGAGTTTCTACAAACATATCTGTGATTTTATCATCAGATTCAATGTTATTATGCTGACCTATAATTTATATTATATTACTTACTGTTATTTAAGTTATTTAAGTTATTTTGCATATCTGTATCAATATTAATTTTTTCATTCATTATTTCTTCTCTTTCTTTATCTAATTCTCTTAATAACAATTCTGCAGATTCATTTTTAACCATATCTTCTTTAGTTTGATTAATTAACTTATGTTTATGCGATGGCGATGGTAGTAGATTATCGTTTGATTTTTTCTTCTTAATATGTGATATTGAATGAGTATCCGTATGGGAGTTATGAGAAATATTATAATTATGAAGATTAATCCCAACTCGTTCCTCTTGTCCCACATGTCCTCCTTGTTCTCTATGATTTAATTTAGTTATATTATCTGTAATATTTTCTTCTTTATTCATCTCTGTACTTTTATTCCTTTTAAATTTATTCAATAATTCTTCACGTCTTTTTCTAGCTTCTAACAATTTTTTCTCTTCATCATATTCCTCATCATCATCTTCTTCAATATCCCCAAACACATCTTCTTTAACTTTATCTTTTCTATCTTTATCTTTCCTTTCTTTTCTATCTTTAGGTATAAAATCTATTAAATTATTTTTATTTTTATGCTTATATGAATTTTTAGTTGAGTAGTTATTAACCATATTTGAATTAATGGAAGGAGTTATAGTACTCCCAATACTTCCAATATCAATATTATTAACAAGTTTATCTACTACATTTTTATTAGGAATTGTAACGGTTGAAGATGATCTCGAAGACCTACTTCTACTTCGACTGCTTGTATTTCGGTGAGATTTATAGTATTTAGAATCTCTTTTATTATGTTTTCTTGACCTAGAACGTGATCTAGATCGGGAATGTCTATATTTATTAGTATATCTAGGTTTTGTATATGATTTTGAGGAGCTACGTTTATATCTATTTGATCTTTTATTTAATGACCTAGATCTGGAATTGGATCTTGAGCTTGAGGTAGATGATGAATATCTATCTGTTTTACGACAATTTTTGTAATGTTTATGATCTATTAAGTGATTAAAAGTTGAGATTATATATTTGAAATATAATTATAATGTTAATAATATATACCTTCATTATCTTTGTGATAATCATAATCGCCATATCTATTAGAACTATTTTTTGAATGTCTATGCTTTGTTTTAAGTTCACCTTCTTCATAGTCATTTTCCTTTGAAGTATATTTTTTATTTCTACTGTCACTCATATTTAATACTATATATTTTATTTACATTTAATTTAAATAATAATTAATAATTAATAAATTAAATAATTAAATACTAAATAATAATTTACTAGATTATTTAACGAATATATAGTTCTTATAATTACAAACTATTTTCAACTAATTTAATTTAATTACAATACAACTTAAATTATCTTTAGATCCACTCTTCATTGCAATTTTTATAATAATCTCACATAAAGCTTCTGAAGTATTTTTATGAAGACTTAACTTAAATACAAGATCATCTTCGATGTAATCCCATACCCCAGCATTTGCTATAACTATAAATCTATCAGTATTCTCTATAACGTGACTAGTTATATATGGATTACATATTAATCCATATTTTTTTATCTCATGATAACCAAAGCCTCTTGATAAATTTAGTCGTCCCCATATTCTGTCATTATTAATTACACCTCCGGACTGTCTTATTCTATCAATTTCTTTTTTATCACCTGTTTTATGATCATAAGTTAGTTTAATATATGTATTATTAGTTATTAAAAGACATTTTGTATCTCCTATGTTTGCACAAAATAATTCTTTTTTCTTTGAA
>Ga0100379_10002148_pt1 | contig 19136 bp, 17 predicted proteins | sample CryGeymeta201503_FD_80418 | JGI IMG/M metagenome (GOLD analysis project Ga0100379, IMG submission 80418) | Groundwater microbial communities from Crystal Geyser aquifers in Utah, USA - Crystal Geyser metaG 2015-03 | ecosystem: Environmental > Aquatic > Deep subsurface > Groundwater | place...
AAAGCATCTTATATTGATGAAGGAATCGAAATATCAAAACAATTGATTAAAAACGGAAATGCTTTTGATAAGTTTTTAGAGATAGTTAAATTACAGCAAGGAGATATCTCTTTTTTAAAAAATCCAAATAAATATCCTAAATCAAAGGTTGTGGAATACATTTATGCAGAAAAAGGTGGGTATATTTCTAAAATGGATAATTTCCAGATAGGTTTGTCTGCACTTGAATTAGGAGCAGGTAGAAAAACAAAAGATGATATTATTGAAACGAAAGCAGGGCTAATCTTTAATTACAAAATAGGTGATGTGGTTAAAAAAGGAGATTTGCTGGTCGAATTAAGAAGTGAATCAAAACAAAAAATTGAATTAGTTAAAAACTCTCTTAATAAAGCTGTAATAATTTCAAATAAAAAATTAACAAAACCAAATCTGATAAAAAAAATATTAAAATAGAGGAAAAACAAAATGAAAAAGAACCAAGAAATAATTGATAATCTAATAATAGCTTATTGGATGGAGATTGAAACAGTAACTAATTATATTTCTAACTCGATAAATTTAGACGGTGTCCGTGCAGAGGAAATTAAAAAATCACTTTCTGTAGATATTATGGAAGAGTTGGGTCATGCCCAATCACTTGCAAAAAGAATTAAAGAAATCGGGGGATTAGTTCCGGGTTCAAGAGATTTTAAACCTTCACAAAATAAATTACAGCCAAAAGAAGATACAACGGATGTGGTTTCTGTAATTGAGGGAGTTATTGAAGCTGAGAATGGTGCAATTACTCAATACAATAAATTGATAAAACTTTGTGATGGAACTGATTATGTAACCCAAGACTTGTGCATCAGATTGTTAGGAATGGAAGAATCTCACAGAATAGGATTTATGGGATTCTTAAAAGAATACAAAAATTAAAAATGCTTTTTTTTAAGATGTCATTTTTTAAAAGATGACATCTTTTTTACACCACTCATTTCAAAATTTAAAACTACTATTTTCTTCATTTTACAAATCACACTTATACTATTGATTTTATTGAGTATATTTAACATCGATAAATCATCTTTTAGTAAAATATAATTTTTAAGGAGTGTTGAAATGTTATTTATTTTAGGAATTTTAGGTGCGGTCATAGCCTTTTTTGTATATAGCGCCGCTAAAAAAAGAGGGCAAAGACAAGAGTCAAAGTTTGCTATAATGGGAATGGCGGCTGCAATATTAATTGCCTTTGTTCAAATTTGGACAGTTATTCCAGCCGGTCATGTTGGCGTAATAGATTTTTTTGGTAATGTAAGTGATAAAACTTTGCTGCCAGGAGTTAATCTAGTTAATCCACTTGCAAAAGTTGTTAAGTTTGATGCTCGTACACAAGAAATGAGAGAAGTAATGGATGTTCCTTCAAAAGAGGGATTAAGTGTACAGTTAGAAATAAGTTTGCTTTATAGTTTAAATATGGAAAATGCAAATAAAATTTATAAAACAGTTGGTGAAGAATATGTTGACAAAATTGTTATACCTCAGTTTAGATCAGTTGTTAGGGGGGTTACTTCTCAATATGATGCACAGGCTCTTTATACAGGCCAAAGGGAAAAACTAGCTGAAATGATTAAAGTTGATCTGGAAAAAGTTGTAGGTGCAAGAGGTATTAATATAGAATCCGCACCTTTAAGAAAAATTGTTTTACCTTCAAGGCTAACAGCAGCAATTGAAGAAAAACTCAAAGCTGATCAGGAAAGTCAAAGAATGCAATTTGTCCTTTTAAAAGAAAAACAAGAAGCTGAAAGAAAAAGAATTGAAGCTAAAGGTATTGCAGATTTTCAGGATATAGTTTCAAAAGGAATTAGTGATCAATTACTTAGATGGAAAGGAATTGAAGCCACAGAAAATTTAGCTAAGTCTCCAAACGCAAAAATTGTTGTAATTGGTGCCGGTAAAAATGGTTTACCTTTAATATTAAATAATTAAGTGTTTTTAAACCCATTTTTTAAAATAGTTTATTTTCTCACTAAAAGCGTGGTTTTTATTTAATCTTAAATGACTATTAAGTCAATTTATTGGATGTTTTATAATAATTCTTTATTTTTGGACCAGTCGGTCAATTTAATAAGGTAAGAATATGAAACCATTTATAGATTCATTAAACTTTTTATTACCGGTTCTTTATATTATAACATTTACAATTTATTCTTATGATTTTGCAAAGGGAAATAATAAGTATGCAAATTCAAAAAGACTCTTTTTATTCCTAACCATTTTGCTTCATATTTGTTATTTATTATTAAGAACAATACAATTTGAACACCCACCTATTACAAATGTTTTTGAAATATTTACGATAATGGCTTTTGCTATTTCATTTTCTTATTTCATATTGGAGTTATTAACTGACATAAGAGGAACAGGTCCGTTTATAATTATTTTTTCAATTTTATTTCAAATTATCTCAACTTTAAATATTCCAGATGAATTTTTTGTAAAAGAAGTTTTAAAAAATAACCTATTAGGTTTTCATGTTTTTACCGCCTTAGTAGGTTATTCGGCAATTACTGTTTCTTCCGTTTACGGATTTTTGTTTCTTATGCTTTATAAAGAAATAAAAACAAATAGATTTGGATTGATATATGAAAGAATGCCAAGTCTTGAAATTTTAGAACGCTTAAGTTTCTATTCATCTTTAATTGGTTTTACGATGCTTACCATAGCTATTGTAATTGGTGTTATTTGGCTTCCAAATGCATTTCCTAAATTTTCTTACGCTGATCCAAAACTAATAGGAACATCTTTAGTCTGGATTTTATACGGTGTTGGAATTTTAAGTAAATTTTTAGGCAAATGGCAAGGTAAGAAGGTTGTAACTTTATCAATTATTGGTTTTATAATTGCAATATTATCAACTGCAATTTCTAATTTTATTTCACAGAGCTTCCACTCATTTTATTAATATTATGAATTTACTTGCCATAGCCATAAATCATCACACAGCGCCGGTAGAGGTTAGAGAAGCACTTCATTTAAATGATGATGAAATTAGAACCATTACACTAAAAGCAAAAGAAAAATTATTCACAGAATGTTTAATTGTTTCTACCTGCAATAGAACAGAGGTTTACGGAATTCCAAAAAATGTTAATACTCTCCACACAGATGTTCAGAATTTTCTACTTAATGGAAAGTCAAACATAAAAATAACTGAAGAAAATTTTCAGAACTTTTCCTCTTCTAAAGCAGTGCAGCATCTGTTTGAAGTAATAGCAGGTATAAATTCTCAGATAGTTGGTGATAACCAAATATTTAAACAAATTAAAAGTTCTTTTCAAATAGCAGATGATCTACAAGCATCAGGTTTTTTAATGCGTCATTTATTTGCCTCCTCAACAAGGGTAGGCAAAAGGGTAATAACAGAAACAAGTATCTCCGAAGGAGCTGTTACAATTAGTTTTGCTTCGGTACAGTTAATTGAAAAAATATTCTCTTCTCTCGGTAAAAAATCAGCGTTGGTAATTGGTACCGGAGAAACAGGAGAAATAGCGGCAAAACATTTAAGAGACAGAGGAATTGGAAAGTTAACTATAACAAACAGAACTAAAGAAAAAGCTGATAAATTAGCAGAAACATTAAAGTGTTCAACCATAAATTTTAATGAATTTAAAAGCCAACTATATCAGTTTGATATAATTATAAGTGCAACAAGTTATGAAGGATTAATTCTTACAAAAAAAGATATTGAATCTTCAATGAAAGAAAGAAAGGGATCAACTGTCGTCTTAATGGATATTGCAGTCCCAAGAGATATCGATCCTGATTCTAAAAACATTGATCATGTTTTTTATAAAGACATTGATTCCTTAAATATTATTGTTGAACAGAGCCTCAAAAAAAGAAATTCAGAAATACCTAAAGTAAAACTAATTATTAAAGAAGAGTTAGAAGAGTTTGGTAATTGGTATAACTCTCTTGATGCATCGCCCACAATAAGAACTCTCAGAGAGCATTTTGAAAATATTAGAGCTGAAGAGGTAAAGAAAAATAAGAATAAGTTTTTAGAAGGCGATCATGAAAAATTAGAAATTATTACTAAAAGAATTATAAATAAATTACTTCATTATCCTACCACAGAATTAAGAAAAGCTGCTGAGCAAGAAAATGATTCTGTAATAACTAAAACAAAGGTTGGAATATTAAAAGAAATGTTTGGGATTGATAAATCAATTACGGAGAAAAAAAATAATAATGAGTAAAATAATTATAGGCTCCAGGGGAAGCGAACTTGCTCTATGGCAGGCAAAACACATTAAAAAAGAATTAAAGAAAATTCACAAGAACCTTGATGTTGAAATTAAAATTATAAAAACCAAGGGTGACAAAATTTTAAACAAAGCTCTTTCAAAGATTGGTGATAAAAGTTTGTTTACAAAAGAACTTGAAGATGCTTTACTTAAAAACAAAATAGATATTGCTGTTCATAGTTTAAAAGATCTTGAAACATCACTTCCAAAAGATCTTAAACTTGCGGTTGTTACAAAAAGACATCCTGTTGAAGATGTTATAATTGCAAAGAAAAAAAATACTACAATTTCATCTTTACCGTATAATGCGGTTATTGCTACAGGCTCTCTAAGAAGAAAAAGCCAGCTTTTACACTTAAGACCTGATATCAATGTAGTTGATCTCCGTGGTAATGTGCCAACAAGAATTAGTAAGTTTTTAAATTCTAATTGGGATGCAATTATACTTGCCCGTGCAGGTGTAGAGAGATTAAATCTTAAAAAATATATTTCATCATATATAAAAACATATGAGATTGTGCCAGCGGTTGGCCAAGGCGCGTTAGGGATAGAAATAAACAAATACAACAAAGAAGCTGAAGCATTAATAAAACCATTACACAATGAAAAGACTTTTATAGAAGTAAGTGCTGAAAGAGAATTTTTAAAAACCATTGGGGGGGGGTGTCAAGTTCCTGTTGGTGCTCTTGCTGAAATTAAATCTAATGGTCTGTATTTAAGTGGAGTTATCTCTTCTCTTGATGGAACCGTAACATATTCTAAAAATATCCGTGGTAGAAAAGAAGATTACTTAAAACTGGGAAAAACTTTAGCACAAGATCTTTTAAAAGCTGGTGGGAAAAAAATATTGAATGAGATTTATAATAAATAATTTGTAATGCCTACACTTATTAAAAAAACAAATAGAGATGAAAAAAAAGGGCTAACTCGTGAGAGAATAATAGACTCTGCTTCTCAGCTTTTTTCTCAAAACAATTATCACGAGGTGATGATTGAGGATGTTGCTAAAAATGCAAACATAGCAAAAGGTACGGTTTACAATTATTTCGAATCTAAAGAAGAATTATATTTTTCTCTGATAGAACAAAAAATGTCGTCTCTTACAAATTCATTGATTGAAAAAATAGGTGGAGAAAACAATAAAGTAAATTCACTTCATGTTTTTGTTTTGCACAATTATATGTTCATGATGAAGTATCAAAACTTTTTTAGAATTTATCAGAAAGAATCTTTTAACAAACAAAATGAGCTTTGTAATGAAATTACATTGTTAGAAAACAGATTAAAAAAACTTTTAATAGATATTATAACCGAAGGTGAAAAAGAAGGTGTTTTTAGAAAAACTGATGTTGAATTAACAACCGAATTAATATTGGGTAGTATATTTGCTGCCGTCAACAATGGGATTGTAAAGGGTTTTTCAAAAGAACACTTAAAAACAGAAAGAGAAAAATTATTCAATTTTATACTGCAAAGTCTTTACTTAGATCGTGATTCAAACTATTCTCTGCCTTTGTTTGGCAAAACCATAGTTATTACACGAACAATTGAACAATCAAATGAATCTGCTCTTTCATTTATTAAACAAGGTGCGGATATAATTGTTTTTCCAACACTTGATATTGTTCCTCCTGAAAACTGGAAACCATTTGATGAAATTATCTTGGGAAAAGATAAAATTGATTTTATAATCTTTACATCCAAACACGCAGTAGAGATGTTTGTTAAAAGATGTAATGAAATTAAAAAAAGAATAGACTATTCAAACTTAAAGGTTGTAGCTGTTGGTAATAAAACGGCAACAACTTGTAATGAATTTAACATCCCGGTTTCAATTATTCCAAAAACATTTAGCGGTGAAGGTGTTGTTGAAGAATTATCAAAATATGATTTGAAAAACAAAAAAGTTTTTATTCCTAAATCTGCTATTGGAAGAGAGGAGTTGCCTCTTGGATTAACAGCAAGAGGTGCAATATTAAAATCGGCAAGTGTTTACAATGTAACTTTACCAAGCAAAGAAACAGTTACCAAAAACATAAATAAGTTAAAAGAGAAAAAGCCGGATATGTTTGTATTTACAAGTCCTTCTACTTTTAAAAATTTTTTAAAGCTGTTAGATATTACTAATCCAGCACAATATTTTTCATGTTATTCTGTTGCGTCCATTGGTCCAACAACCAAATCTGCAATTGAATTAAAAAATGTTAGTGTAGATGTTATGCCTGAAGAATATACAATCAACGGATTAATAAATGCAATAATCAATTACTATAAAGAAAAAAAATGATATTACGGAGAAAAATTTGGCTGAATTAAAAAATGACTTATTTATAAGAGCTTGCAAAAAACAAGCAGTTGAAAGAACACCTGTTTGGATGATGAGACAAGCCGGTCGTTTTTTACCGGAATATAGAGCGGTAAGAGATAAAGTAGATTTTTTAACTCTTTGTAAAACACCCGAACTTGCAAGTGAAGTAACAATCCAGCCCGTTGATATAATTGGGGTTGATGCTGCAATAATTTTTTCTGATATACTTGTAATTCCCGAAGCTATGGGAATGAAGTTAGAAATGTTAGAATCAAAAGGGCCCGTTTTTGAAAAACCAATTAGGAACGAAAATGATTTTAAAAAATTAAGATCTATCGATCCAACAAAAAATTTAAAATATGTTTTAGATGCCGTTGCTCTCACGAAAAAGAATTTAAATTATCGGGTTCCTCTTATTGGGTTTAGCGGTTCTCCCTGGACATTGTTTACATATATGGTTGAAGGCTGCGGATCAAAAAATTTTTTAAATGCTAAAAGCTTGCTTTATAATAATCCCAAACTAGCTCATTCTATTCTAGATAGACTTGCTGATATTGTCGCTGAATATTTATCTGCAAAAATAGAAGCCGGCGCTGATGCAGTACAAATATTTGATACTTGGGGTGGGGTTCTTTCCCAAAAAGATTTTAATGAATTTTCACTCCGATATATTTCAAAAATAATTTCTAACATTAAAAGATCAGATCAGCCTGTTATAGTTTTTGCAAAAGGGGTTCATCATAGTTTAAAAGAGATTGCATATACCGGTGCAAATGTAGTTGGCCTTGATTGGACAATGGACTTGCACAAAGTTAGAAATGAAATCGGGGAAAAAGTTTCTTTACAAGGAAATATGGATCCAACAGTTTTGTTTGCCGATGAAAAAGTAATTAAAGATGAAGTAAAAAGAATTTTAGCATCTTACGGTAAAGGAAGCGGACATATATTTAACCTCGGGCACGGCATTTTGCCAAACACAGACACAGAAAAAGTAAAAGCATTTATTAAATATGTAAAAGAAGAAAGTGTTAGTTATAATAAATAGTTAGGTATTCTAATGTTTCAAATTGATTTAGACCTTGTTAAAAAATATAATAAACCGGGGCCAAGGTATACAAGTTATCCAACGGCACCGCATTTTAATGAATCCTTTACAAACCAAGATTATCTTGATGAAATAATCAAAACAAATTATGGTGAAAATTTACCTAATCTGTCACTTTACTATCACCTGCCTTACTGTGATACTCTTTGTTATTTCTGTGGTTGTAATATGCTTATTACTAGAAACAGAGAGAGAGTGAAAGAATATCTTTCTTATATAAAAAAAGAAATTGATTTACTAAGAACATATTTACTTCCTGACAGAAAAGTTTCACAGCTACATTGGGGGGGCGGAACTCCAACACATCTTCGTCCTGATGAGATAAATGAATTGGCTTCATATATTAAATCTTCATTTAATTTTATAAATAATTCTGAAAACGGTTGCGAAATTGATCCGAGAGAGCTAACAAAAGAACATTTAGAAACCTTAAGAAATAATGGTTTTAACAGAATTAGTATGGGTGTTCAGGATTTTGATGAAAAAGTTCAAAAAGCAGTTAACAGAATCCAGCCTGAAGATATAACCAGACAAACCGTTGAGTGGGTAAGAGAATTAGGGTTCAGCAGTATAAATTTGGATTTAATGTACGGACTCCCTTTTCAAACAATAAACTCTTTTTCGCAAACGGTTGAAAATATTATAGATATTTCTCCTGATAGAATTGCTGTTTTTAATTATGCCCATGTACCATGGATGAAAAAACATATGGGATTAATTCATACAGAAGATTTACCAAAACCAGATGCTAAATTAAATATATTAAAAATGACGATAGAAAAATTAACTTCTGCAGGTTATGTTTTTATTGGAATGGATCATTTTGCTAAACCTGATGACGAACTAGCAATTGCATTAAATGAAAAAAAACTTTACAGAAATTTTCAAGGATACAGTACACAGGCGGGCACAGACCTTTATTCAATGGGGATAACAGCTATTAGCCAACTGAATAATGTTTATACCCAAAATCATAAAAATGAAAAGAATTATTATGAATCACTAGACAAAGACACTTTACCCGTTGCAAAAGGTTATAAGCTTTCCGAAGATGATTTATTAAGAAGAGATGTTATTATGAAGTTGATGTGTGACTTTGAACTTGATATGAATGAAGTTTCTGTAAAATATAATATATCTTTTAAAAGATATTTTGAATGGGGATTAAATAATTTAAAAACTTTTCAAAATGATGGTCTGGTAAAAATTGAAAATGAAAAGATAACTGTAACAGACATGGGAAAACTTCTTATCAGAAACATTGCTATCAATTTTGATAAATATTTAGAAAAGAAGGAAGATACTGCAAAATATTCAAAAACCATTTAATAAAATCTAACTATTAAAGATTATGGCTAAAACAGCTGTTGTATTATTAAATTTAGGTGGTCCGGATTCTTTAGAAGCAGTTCAACCTTTTTTAGAAAATCTTTTTAATGATCCAGATATTTTTAAACTTCCTTTTCAAAAATCTTTAGCAAGATACATTTCTAAAAAACGCGCACCAAAGGTAGAAAAACAATATAAAAAAATAGGTGGTAAATCTCCCCTTGGTATGTGGACAGAAAAACAAAGACAAATGCTTGAAATAAAATTGAGAGAAATTAATTCTGAAACAGATGTTTATATAGCAATGAGATATTGGAAACCATTAACCGGTGAAACCTCAAAAGAAATAGAGAAAAATAATTATTCAAAAATAATATTATTGCCATTATATCCCCACTATTCAATTTCTACAACCGGTTCTTCTTTTAATGAATGGAGAAGATGTTACAAAGGAAATGTAAATACTGTTTTTATAGATTCATATTTTGATAATACATTATATATAAAAGCCATTAACGAAAAGATTGATAAATCCTTGTTAAAGTTTCCCGAAGAAAAAAGAAAAAAAGTATATCTTGTTTTTAGTGCACACGGAACACCTGTAAGTTATGTTAAAAAAGGTGATCCTTACAGCCGTCATATAAAAAAAACAATCTCGGCTGTAATGAAAAGTCGTAAAGAAGAATATTCTCTCTGTTATCAGAGCAAGGTAGGTCCTACAAAATGGCTGGAACCAAGTTCTCCGGATAAAATAAAAGAACTCGCTTCACAAGGAAACGAATATCTATTAATAATACCAATAAGTTTTGTTTCTGACCATATTGAAACAGAATTTGAATTAGGTATTGAATATAAGAGGATTGCTTTAGAATCCGGCATCAAAAGCTATGTTGTGATGGAGGGGTTAAACGATTCTCAAACATTTATCAATGCTCTTTTTGAAATAGCAAAACCATTTTTAAATGAATAATAAAAAGAAAATAGTTGTTTTGGGTGGTGGAATATCAGGCTTGGTAACTGCTTATCTTTTAAAGAAAGAAGGTTTTTATGTTACAGTACTAGAGAAAAAATCTCAGCCTGGGGGATCAATTGAAACTGTTTTTGAAAATGGTTTTCTTTTTGATAAAGGACCAAACAGTTCATTAGAAACATATCCAATAATAAAAAAGATTGTTGAAGAAATTAATTTATCGGATGAATTAGTATATGCAAACCCTTTGGGCAACAAAAGATATATTTTAAAAAACAATAAATTGTTTCCTCTTCCTATATCTCCTGTTTCATTTTTAAAAACAAAGTTATTTTCTACAAAAGCTAAGTTCCGTTTACTTGCTGAACCATTTATAAAAAGAGCAGAAAAAGAAGAATCAATTGCTGATTTTGTAAAAAGAAGAATAGGTAAAGAATTTTTAAACTACGCTATAAGTCCTTTTGTCAGCGGTGTTTATGCAGGTGATCCGTCTTCTCTTTCGGTTAAATATGCATTTCCTAAATTATATGAATTAGAAAAGAAACACAGAAGTTTAATTTTGGGTACAATTAAAACAATTCGTCAAAGAAAAAAGAGAGCAGAAAAATCTAAACAAAATGCAAAAATGTTTTCTTTTAAAAATGGAATGCAAACTCTTCCAGATAAAATTGCAATTAGTCTGGGTAAAAGTTTTTTATCATCGGCTAATATTAAAATAATTACAAAGAATGGCTCTGGATACAAGGTAATTTATAATAAAGATAACAATGAAACTGAATTGTTTGCAGATGCACTTGTTTCAACAATTCCATCTTATGTTTTATCAAATTTAATTTCAAATTTAAGTGAAGAAACTGCAAATAAATTAAATGAAATCTTTTATCCATCTGTTTTAGTTTTGTATCTGGGTTATAAAAAAGAATCTATAAAAAGAGATCTTGATGGCTTTGGGTTTTTAATTCCACAAAATGAAAAAAAATCATTCTTAGGTGCTATCTGGAATTCAACTTTGTTCCCTAATCGAACAAATAATGATGATGTTTGCTTTACTCTTTTTGTTGGGGGAGCTTTGAACAAGAAATTAACAAATGAAACCAACCAATATTTTATAAATAAATCAATAAATGAATTTTCCGAAATTATGAAAATAAAAGATGAACCGGCTTATATTGCTTCAAAATTTTGGGAGAAAGCAATTCCTCAGTATAATTTAGATTACTCTACACAATTAGAAGAAATAGAATTGTTTGAAAAAGAAAATAAAGGATTCTTTATCGGTGGTAATTTTAGACGCGGAATTGCTCTGGGTGATTGTTTTAACAGCGCAGAGATTCTTTGTCATCAGGTAAAAAATTATTTTAATAACTAAAAGTATACTGGTTCACAAATAACAAAGTTAATATTTGTTTAATTTTAAATAGTAAAAAAATTATATAGGAGACTTAAATGGCAATATATCCAACAAAAAGATTAAGAAGACTGCGTCATAATCCTTTAATAAGAGACATGGTTAGGGAAACGATCATAACAAAAAATGATTTAATATATCCTTTGTTTGTTGTTCCGGGAAATGGAATTAAAAATCCGGTAAAATCTATGCCCGGTGTTTATCAACTTTCGATAGATAATTTAATTAAAGAATGCGAAGAAGTTGTTTCTCTTGGTATTCCTGCAATAATTCTTTTCGGTATCCCTGAACACAAAGATGAAAAAGGTTCTGAGGCATATGATGAAAACGGAATTATTCAAAAAGCAGTAAGAGAAATTAAAGCAAAAATTAAAAATCTTGTCGTAATTACTGATGTATGTTTGTGTGAATATACTTCTCATGGTCACTGCGGATTATTAAACGGAGAAGAAATATTAAACGATGAAACTGTCTCACTTCTAGCAAAAGAAGCAATCTCTCACGCTGAAGCAGGGGCTGATATAATTGCTCCCTCTGACATGATGGATGGAAGAGTTGCTGCAATAAGAAAGTCTTTAGATTATAAAGGTTTTACAAAAATACCAATCATGAGTTATGCTGTTAAATATTCTTCCGGATATTACGGGCCTTTCAGAGATGCAGCGGATTCTGCTCCGGCATTTGGTGACAGACGCTCTCATCAAATGGATATTGCTAACGGTGATGAAGCTATTAGAGAAGCAGAATCAGATGTTGAAGAAGGTGCCGATATAATTATGGTAAAACCTGCCGGTCCTTATCTAGATATTATTAGAAGAGTAAAAGAAAAATTTGCAATGCCTACTGCTGCTTATCAAGTTAGCGGAGAATATTCTATGATAAAAGCTGCTGCTCAAAATGATTGGATAGATGGGGAAAGAGTTATGCTCGAGTCGTTAACAGCAATAAAAAGAGCCGGAGCTGATATGATTCTAACCTACTTTGCAAAAGATGTTGCACAATGGATTAATTCAAACAATTAATTTTAATTTTTTATAACTTATTTTTGTCATTCCCGCAAAAGCGGGAATCTTTATATACAGTGTTTTATTGTGTTAAAAAAATATCATCAAAATAAAGTTAAGAATGTTTTAGTTGTTGGTAAAAACAACCAAGTTGGAGATATGATTTGTTCTCTTCCATTATACGCGGCGTTAAAAAAGAAATATCCAGACAGCAACATTACTCTTGTTGCATCAAAAACAAACTATCCAATACCGATAAAAGAAATAAATCCATATATAAATAATATTATTACTCTTGATAGGTCCAGCTTAAAATCAACATTTATTTTTTTGAAAGAACTGAGAAAAACAAAATATCAAATCGGTATAGTGCCCTCTACTATTACACTTTCTTCCACTTTACATATAGTTAATTATTTATCCGGAGCTAAAGTAAGGGTTGGTGTAAAAAATATTGATGATAAAAAAAACAAGACAGCTTATCTTTTGAATGTAAAAGAGAGTTTTGCTTGGAATAAAAATAAAACACACCAACAAGAAAGAAATCTGGATATTGTTAAACAAATTGGTTGCAATTTAACGGTTGACGAATTAAAAAATATTAAAATAAAAATTGATAAAGAATATGAAACATTTGCAGAAGATTTTATAAAAGAAAACTTTCCCGATAAAAAACAACCAATTATCGGTATTCATCCAGGTGCGGGTAAAGAAAAAAACATTTGGGATGTTGAAAATTTCAAGCATTTAATGAAGAAACTTGATGATAAATATCATCCTTACTTTTTAATAACAGCCGGTTATACCGACATGGTTGTAATAAATAATATATTAATATTTTTAAAAGAACATGGTTTATATTACAGAATAGTTGAAAGTCTTGAATTAAAAAAACTTGCAGCACTATTAAATAAAATTGATTTATACATCACTAATGATACAGGCACAATGCACATTGCTGATTCAGTGGGTGGAAAAGTCTTAGCTTTGTTTGGTCCAACAAATAGTTACAAGTGGGGACCTAGAAGCAAAAATAGTTTCTCTATTCAAGCCCCAACAATTAGCATTAACGATATTACTGTTGATGTTGTTTACAATAAGTCAATTGAAATGTTAAAAAACAAAAGAATATGAATCTTGAAAAGGTTAGAATCTATTGTCTAAGCAAAAAAGGCGTCAAAGAATCTCTCCCTTTTGATGATGTTTCCCCTGTATATAAAGTAATGGGAAAAATATTTCTAATCTTAAGCATAAATATTCTTCACAGCATTAATGTTAAGTGTGAGCCGGAAAAAGCGGTGGAGCTAAGGGAGAGGTTTGATGCTGTTATACCTGGTTATCATATGAATAAAATTCATTGGAATACGGTTTTGCTGGATGGATCTGTTCCTGATGAATTAATTTATGAATGGATCGATCATTCTTATTTACTTATTATTAAAAGCCTAAAAAAATCATTTCAGGATGAATTAAACAAATTATAATTATGTGGATAATACGAATTGTTGTTTTTTTGCTTTTACTTGCCGGGATTGAGTTTTATTTTTTAAAAAAAGTCAACAACTCATTAAAAAGTGTGTTTGGGAATGTATCTTTTAAGAAATTAAAATTATTTAACATAATATTTTTTATAATATTTAATCTTTTTCCATTATATCTGCTTTTATTATTTTCATACTCTATTATAACAAGTAATAATAGGTTGGTTTTCCCTGAAAACATTTTCTTAGATGTTGTTTTGGTTTTTCCTTTCTGGATATTGCTGTTATTAATGGTACAGTCAATTTTATTATTTATCATAGTAGATTTGTTCGCTTTTGTAATAAAACTTTTTAAAAAGGGTTTACGGACAAAAGTAAAAAAATATTCTGCTCTTATTTCTCTAATAATTTTTTGTTTTTTTTCTATTTATGTACCATGTAGAATTTTATACGACTATAACACAATAGAAATAAGTAATTATAACTTTGTAAAAAGTTCTTTACCGGTTAATCTTAACGGCTTTAAAATTGTTTTTATTTCTGATATGCAGGCTGACCGCTACACCGACAAAAACAGGTTAAATAATTTTGTTACTATGGTAAATAATGAAAAACCCGATCTGGTTTTGATTGGTGGAGATTTTATTACATCAACACCAAATTATATAACTCTTTCAGCTGAAATGGCAGGAAAAATTAAATCTAAACAAGGTGTTTATTCTTGTGTTGGAGATCACGACAATTGGGCTTATAGATGGGATACAAAAAGAAGTCTTAAAGAGATTGAAAAAGTATTGGTTGATAAAAATATTAAAATGATTGATAATGGAAACATTACATTAGCAATTGATTCTTCAAAAATTAGAATTACATTTGTTACAAACACTTATGTACAAAAGATAAACGACACAGTATTAGATAGTCTTGTTGATAAAACAAACGATTATGAATTAAAAATATTTTTAACGCACCAACCCAGTAATTTTTTAATTGATAAAGCTAAAAAATATAATTATGATCTTTACCTTGCGGGTCATACACACGGTGGACAAATAAAATTTTTATTTCCTTTTATAAATTTGACTCCAACTTTAATAGAAACAAAATATGTCAAAGGCATGTTTAAATTTGATAATTTAACTGCTATTATTACAGGAGGTTTAGGCATGTCAATTGCTCCTGTTCGTTATAATTCAACTCCGCAGATAACAGTTATAAAACTTGTAAATGAATGAATAAATTAATTTTATCTCAAATATTTATTTATCCAATAAAATCAATGGCGGGCATTTCCATTGATTCATCAAATGTTATAAAAACCGGATTGCAAAATGATAGAAGGTGGCTGCTTGTTGATGAAAATAATATTTTCATAACTCAGAGAATTCTACCAGAAATGGCATTGATTTCTACATCAATTGAAAACAATACAATTATATTAAAACATAAAACAAAAAAAATTAAGCCCATTACTATCCCTGCAAAAATAAATATTGGGAAAAAGATAACTATTCAAATTTGGAAAGATTTTTGTCATGCTTTACATTATAACACTAATGTTGATAAATGGCTGTGTGATATTTTTAAAATAAAATGTAAGCTTGTTTATATGCCTGACGCAACACAAAGATATGTTGATAAATCCTATGCACATAATAATGAAGTAGTAAGTTTTGCTGATGGTTATCCTTTTTTAATTATTGGACAATCTTCTTTGGATGATTTAAATAATAGACTTGATATTCCATTACCCATTAATAGATTCCGTCCTAATTTTGTTTTTACAGGTGGAAATCCTTTTGAAGAAGATAAATTAAAGAAAATTAAAATAGGTGAAATTACTTTTTTGGTTGTAAAACCATGTGCAAGATGTGTTATCACTACAACAGATCAGGAAAACACTAAAAGAAACAATGAACCTCTTTTAACTTTAAGTAGTTACAGAAAAGAAAACAATAAAGTTATGTTCGGTCAAAATTTAATACAACAAAATCTTGGAACCATCTCTGTTGGTAACGAAATTATTATATTAGAAAGAAAAAATTAAAAGAACATGAAACCACTTAAAATATTTTCTCTTGTTTTAATATTTATCTTTATTTCAAGTTTTTCTGTTTATACACAGATAGTAAAATTAAAATTTATTGAAACAACTGATGTTCATGGAAGTATATTTCCTTACGACTTTAAAAATGATAAAAATGCTAAAACATCCCTTTCGCAGGTTTATACATATGTAAAACAAGAAAGAACTAAAAAAGACCAACAGGTAATTCTACTAGATGCAGGGGATATTTTGCAAGGTCAGCCCGCCGTTTATTATTATAATTTTGAAAAAACAAATGAAAAACATCTTGTTGCTCAAGTAATGAATTATATGAAGTATGATGTAGGAGCGGTTGGTAATCACGATATTGAGCCTGGACACAATGTTTATGATAAAATTAAAAAAGAATTTAATTTTCCATGGCTTGCTGCAAATGCAATAAACAAAACTACAGGAAAGACTTATTTCCAACCATATAAAATTCTTATAAAAGATGGCGTTAAAATTGCTGTTTTAGGAATGATAACGCCAGGCATTCCATTGTGGCTGCCAAAAAATATTTGGAGCAATATAGATTTTGAAGATATGGTTTTAACTACAAAAAAATGGGTTAAAATTATTAAAGAAAAAGAAAGGCCAGATATTATTGTTGGTCTTTTTCACTCAGGAACGGATTATACATATGGAAATCAAAATGCAGATACTCCTAGAAATGAAAACGCCTCTGAATTAGTAGCAAAACAAGTTCCGGGTTTTGATATTGTTTTTGTTGGACATGATCATCACGGATGGAATTATTCTGTAAAAAACATAGATAATAAAAATGTTGTAATTATTGGAGGTATTAATGGTGCAAGAACAGCTGCCGTTGCTAATGTAACAATTAATCTTTCAGATAAAAAAAACAAGATTATTACCGGTGAAATAATAGAAATAAAAAATTATCTACCAGATGAGTCATTCTTAAAACATTTTGAAAATATTTTTATGGAAATAAAAAATTACACAACACAACAAATATGTACATTTACTAAAACGATAACAACAAAAGATTCTTTCTTCGGTGATTCACCTTTTGTAGATTTGGTTCAAAACATTCAACTAAAAATTACCGGTGCTGATGTTTCTTTTGCATCTCCCCTTTCTTTTAATGCTGCTATTAATGAAGGCCCAGTATTTGTTAGAGATATGTTCAACCTTTATAAATATGAAAATCTTCTTTACACTATTAAAATGACCGGGGAAGAAATTAAAAATTATTTGGAGTTTTCTTATTCAAATTGGTTAAACAACATGAAAGATGAAAACGACCATCTTTTAAAATTTAAAAAAGATGAACAAAACAACATTTTATATACGAACGGTAATCCTGATTTATATAACGCCTCTTACAACTTCTCCTCTGCTGTTGGTATAAATTATACTGTTGATGTTTCAAAACATGCTGGAGAAATGATTAGTGTTTCTTCTTTTTCTGATGGCAGAAAATTTATTTTAGAAAGTAATTATAAAGTAGCTATAAATTCTTACCGTGGAAATGGTGGGGGTGGTCATCTGGTTTATGGTGCAAAAATACCTAAAGTTGAATTGGCAAATAGAATTATTAATTCAACAGATAAAGACCTACGGTTTTATATTATGCATTGGTTAAAAAAAGAAAAAACAATAACTCCTGAAAAATTTGACAATTGGAAAATTATTCCTGAAAATTGGGCTAAAAAAGGAAAAGAAAAAGATTATAAATTATTATTTGGTAATTAATTATTATTCCGGGCGTGTAAATCATGAATACTACTTTAAGCACATATTTTTTTAATGAAGCTAACCGATATATTCCAGGTGGTGTAAACTCACCTGTAAGAGCATTCAAATCAGTTGCAGGCAATCCTATATTTATTGAAAGGGGACTTGGTTCTAAATTTTATGATGTTGATAAAAATGAATATATAGATTACATAGGAAGCTGGGGACCACATTTGTTGGGTCATAATCCACAATTTATTAAAGAAGCATTATTTGAAGCAGTAGAAAACGGTGTAAGTTTTGGTACTCCAACAGAATTAGAAGTAAAAATTGCAAAAGTAATTATAGATATGGTTCCATCCATTGAAAAAGTTAGAATGGTTAATAGTGGAACCGAGGCAACTATGAGTGCTATTAGATTAGCGCGGGGTTTTACAAAAAAAGATAAGATTATAAAATTTGAAGGATGTTATCATGGACACGCAGATTCATTTCTTATTAAAGCTGGATCGGGTGCGTTAACTTTGGGAGTTCCGACAAGTCATGGAGTAACTATAAACACATCTAAAGATACTTTAATTGGTGACTACAATAACTTAAATACTGTAAAAAATTTAATATTAAAAAATAAAGACCATGTTGCCGCAATCATTATTGAGCCAATTGCCGGCAATATGGGTGTTGTTCCTGCTGATAAATCATTTATCAAGGGTTTAAGAACTATTTGTGATGAAGAGGATATTGTTTTAATATTTGATGAAGTTATGAGCGGGTTTAGGGTTGCAAAAGGTGGTGCACAAGAGTTGTTTGGTATAAAACCTGACTTAACAACTTTGGGTAAAATTATTGGTGGTGGTTTACCGGTTGGTGCCTTTGGCGGAAAAAAAGAAATTATGGATTTGGTGGCACCGAGCGGACCTGTTTATCAAGCAGGTACATTAAGTGGAAATCCTTTGGCTATGTCTGCTGGCCTTGCTGTTTTAAATTATTTAAAAGAGAATCCAGGTGTTTATAAAACATTAGAAGAATCATCTTCATATTTGGCTAATGGATTTAAAGATAATTTAAAAAAGATAAAAAAGAATTTCGCTTTTAATCGTGTTGGTTCTATGATGTGTATGTTTTTTACTGAAGAAAAAGTAACTGATTTTAAAACAGCATTAAAATCTGACACATTGGTTTATGGAAGATATTTTCATGAAATGTTAAAGAAGGGTGTTTACTTTGCTCCATCTCAGTTTGAAGCTATATTTATATCAACCGCACACACTAAAGAAGATCTAGATAAAACAATTAAAGCCCAGGATGAAGCATTGTCTGCTATTTATAAAAAATAATAAGTAGTGTAAAGAATTTTGTGTAAATGGTTAATAAGCTGATTTAGATAAATGCTGTTGAGCGTAGCGAAACAGCATTTATCTATGAGAAAAAAATCACTAATTTATTAACCAT
>Ga0100379_10002158_pt1 | contig 19073 bp, 13 predicted proteins | sample CryGeymeta201503_FD_80418 | JGI IMG/M metagenome (GOLD analysis project Ga0100379, IMG submission 80418) | Groundwater microbial communities from Crystal Geyser aquifers in Utah, USA - Crystal Geyser metaG 2015-03 | ecosystem: Environmental > Aquatic > Deep subsurface > Groundwater | place...
CTCCGTCGTGCCCTCGAGGTGGTCCTCCTCGACGGAGAGCGGTCGGTAGCTGGGCGCGTAGCCGTAGAGTCCGGCGCCTCCGCAGGCGCTGAGGGCGAGGCAGGAGAGGGAGAGGAGCATCGAGGTTCGGCGTCGCATGGGGCGTTGGTTACCACGATCTGGCGCGAAGGTCTTCAGGACTGCAGGGCCCCGTACAGGAGCGCCTCGCAGCGCGAGGGGTTCGGGCGCGGGCCACAGGCGCGCCGGGTCGCCCAGGTGTCCACCTCGGTGCGTGACGCTACGCTCACCGGGTTCGCCGCGGGCGTCGGCGAGGCTTGCTCCGGCGCGTGCCCGCGCATAGCCTCCGGGCCAACGGAGATTCAGCCATGACCCAGAGCGCCGCGAGTGGATTGACCTTTAGGACGCCCCTCCTCTTCGAGCAGGGCCGGGCCGGACGCAGCGGCGCCTCCTTGCCCACGGCGGGCGTGCCTGACGCGGATCCGAAGGCCCTGTTCGGCGAACTCTATCGCGAGGCGGGCACGCCGCTGCCGGAGCTCTCGGAGCCCGAGGTCTTTCGCCACTACGTGCGCCTGAGCCAGCAGAACTTCTCCGTCGACACGGGCATGTATCCGCTCGGCTCCTGCACCATGAAGTACAACCCCAAGGTGAACGAGTGGGCGGCGCGCTTGCCCGGCTTCTCGCGCATCCACCCGTGGGCGCCCGAGTCCAGCGTGCAGGGCGCGCTCGCGCTGATGTGGCATCTGGAGCGAGCCCTGTCCGAGATCTGTGGCATGGACGCCGTCTCGCTGCATCCGTCCGCCGGTGCGCAGGGTGAGATGACCGGCCTGATGATGATCCATGCCTATCATCAGGCGCAGGGTCGCTCGCCCAAGAAGGTGCTGATCCCCGACACCGCCCACGGCACGAACCCCGCGAGCGCGGCGCTGAACGGCCTCACCCCCGTGGCATTCCCCGTCGGCGAGTCGGGCGTGGTCGACCCCGCGGTCTTTGCCGCCTCGCTCGACGACGACGTCGCCGCGCTGATGCTGACCAACCCCAACACCGTCGGCCTGTTCGAGCGGCACTTGCCCGAGCTCGCGGCCATGGTGCACGCGAAGGGCGGCCTCGTCTTCGGCGACGGCGCCAACCTCAACGCCTTGATGGGTCGCGCGCGTCCCGGGGATCTCGGCGTCGACGTGATGCAGCTCAACCTGCACAAGACCTTCACCACGCCCCACGGCGGTGGCGGTCCGGGCTCCGGTCCCGTGGGCTACAAGGCGAAGCTCGCGCCCCACGCGCCCGCGGGCGGCGTCGTTCGCGGCGACGACGGACGCTTCTCCTTCGAGGACGTCGGCCCCGGCAGCGTGGGCCGACTGCGCGCATTCCACGCCAACTTCGGCATGCTGGTGCGCGCCTACACCTACATCCGCGAGCTGGGCGGCGAGGGGCTGAAGCGGGCCACGGACCTGGCCGTGCTCAACGCCAACTACCTGCGAGTCTGCCTGGGCGAGACCTGGCACGAGGCCTTCGAGGGCCCCTGCATGCACGAGGTCGTGATCGACGATCACCACCTGCACGAGCAGCACGTGTCGACCTTGGACGTGGCCAAGCGCCTGATGGACTACGGCTTCCATCCGCCGACGATCTACTTTCCCTTGGTCGTCCACGGCGCGATGTTGATCGAGCCGACCGAGACCGAGAGCAAGCAGACCCTGGACGAGTTCGTCGCCGTGATGGCGAAGATCTCGCAGGAGGCCATGGAGACGCCGGACGAGGTGCGCGGTGCGCCCCACCTGACGCGTCTGGGCCGACTCGACGAGACCCGCGCCGCGCGCAAGCCCGTGCTGCGCTGGATGCCCTCTGAGGCCACGAGCGACCCCGAGGGGTGATTGCGCGCGTCCTCCGTGACGAGGACGTGACGAAGACGGCCCTCGGCGCTACCTTCCGCCCGTCTCCGGGTCGGGGACATCCACAGAGAGGGTTTCCGCATGTTCTCCCGTACGCTTTCCATCGTCGCGCTGAGCGCGCTCTTCCTGGCCATGGCCTGCTCCGGGGGCGGCACCCGTCATCCCAGTGGTCGCGATGGCGGCACCGGCACGGACGGGAGCACGACCTCGATGTGCAGCCCTGGCTCGACCACGCCGATCTGCCGAGGGACGACCCAGATCAGCTGCAACGCCGACGGCACCGAAGCCGGCACCCAGGACTGCAGCGCGTCCGGCCGAGTCTGCGCGCCCGGCCTCGGCTGCGCGACGTGCATCCCCAACCGCGGCACCTGCGATGGCCAGACGCCCGGCGTCTGTCGCGCCGACGGCAGCGGCTACGACATGGGACCGACCTGCGACCCTGCCTCGGGCCAGAGCTGCAACCCCACCATCGGGCAGTGCACCAGCCCGTGCGATGACGCTGTCGCGCAGAACTCCTACATCGGCTGCGACTACTGGGCTGCAACCACGAGCAACAGCCAGGTCGCCGAGGAGTTCACCCCCGCGCTGGTCGTGGCCAACCCCGGCACGGCCGCGGCGCAGGTCACGGTCACCCGTGGCGGTACGAACATCGCCAGCGTGTCGGTGGCGCCGGGCGCCCTCGAGACCATCAACCTGCCCTGGGTGGCGGCGCTCAAGGGCACACTGGGCGAGGAGGCCTCGGGCATCGCGCGCGCCAGCGGCTACCACCTGACCTCGTCTTTGCCGGTCACCGTCTACCAGTTCAATCCGCTCGAGTTCCGCATCCCGCGCGACTGCGCCGCCGAGACGGCCGCGGGCGACACGCCGGATGGTCAGTGCTTCTCCTACACCAACGACGCCTCGCTGCTGCTGCCGACCCACGTGCTCACGGGCAACTACACCATCCTCTCGCGCATGAGCCTGGTCATTCATCAGGTCCAGCCCGACGTCTTCGGAGGCCCGCCGCAGGAAGCCTGGTTGGCCAGCCCCGGCTACTTCACGGTCGTCGGTGTGAACGCCACGAGCGACGTCGCCATCACCTTCAGCGCCAACGTCATCGCGTCCTCGGATGGCACCGTTCGCGCCTTCGGACCGGGCGAGACGGGCAACTTCACGCTGGCCCAAGGCGACGTGCTCCAGATCCTGGCGCAGGCTCCCGAGACCTGTCCCTCAGGTAGCCCCTCCGATTCCATCCCCGACCCGCTCGGCTTCGGCGATCCGACGACCCTGACCTACTGCAACATCGGACCGACCTACGACCTCACGGGCACGCAGATTCGCTCCGCGGGCAAGGTCGAGGTCTTCGCCGGACACAACTGCGACTTCGTGCCCAACAACCGCTGGGCCTGCGACCACCTCGAGGAGGCGATGTTCCCGCTCGAGACCTGGGGCAAGGACTTCATCGTCTCGACCACCCGGCCCGAGAGCGCGCCCGACCCGACGAACGCGAGCTACCTGCGCGACAAGCCCAACGTGATCCGCATCGTGTCGGGCGCCGACGGCAACTCGCTCACCTTCGATCCGGCCTCGGTCGCTTCGGCGCGCACCCTCGCCCAGGGGGAGATGATGGAGTTCGAGGCGACTCAGGACTTCCGCGTCACAGGCAGCGGCCCGCTGATGGTCGGGCAGTTCATGGTGGGCCAGAACTACTCGGGCTTCGACTCGAGCGGTACGGCGATGGGCAAGGGCGATCCCTCCATGGGCCTGGCCATCCCGATCGAGCAGTTCCGCAACAGCTACACCTTCCTGGCGCCGACGAGCTACGACCAGAGCTGGGTCAACGTCACGGCGACCACGGGCCAGACCGTCACCCTGGATGGCGCACCGGTCATGGGATTCACCCCTGTGGGTGGCTCCGGCATGCAGACGGCGCGCGTCCCGGTCTCGGGCGGCAGCCACACCATCAGCTCGCTCGACGGCTTCGGCATCGTCGTCTACGGCGTCGGCAGCTTCACCAGCTACATGTATCCGGGTGGGCTCGATCTGAACGTGATCAACCCGCTGATCTAATTGGGAGGGGCTCGTTGCCCCTCCCCCCCAGCGGCGGGCGGCCGCCGCCGGGACCCCCCACCCAAGTTCGCCCGGCCTTCGGCCGGCGTTCCGAACGGGGCCCTAGACCCGTTCGGTGTCCCGGCGGGTGCGCCCTGCCCAGCGGCGGGCGGCCGCCGCCGGGACCCCCCACCCAAGTTCGCCCGGCCTTCGGCCGGCGTTCCGAACGGGGCCCTAGCGCCCGCTTGCCTTCATGGCGTTGGCGTTTGGACATGGATCGGGGCGCTCGCTCATCGACCCCGTCTGAACCCACCGCGCGGACATGCGCGAGCTAGGGTTTGGGGCATCGACGTGCGGACGTGGGGCGCGGGACTTGTCCCGTGCCGGATGCAACTGGCTCGTCGACGAAGTCAGCGAGTCGGGGTCGCGCGGAGGGCGTCGACGGCTCAGCTGGGGCTGGCGTCGTCGGCCTGGACGTCGGCCGCGGTCTCCGTCGGGGTGGCTTCGCCATCGATCGTGCCGTCTTCGTGGAACATGGCGAGCTGCTTGTTGAAGCGGCGGACCATCTCCTGCTTGACGTGGAAGGGCAGGAACGCGGCCTTGATGCCGTTGAGCAGCATGCGCTTGATGTCCTCGAGGCTGAACCCGAGCTGTGTGTGGCAGAGCCAGAGTTCGCGCGAGACGGTGGTGTCCGTGATCAAGCGGTTGTCCGTGTTGATCGTCACCCTGAGGCCGAGGTCGTAGTAGAGCTTCAGCGGGTGGCTGGCGAAGTCGCGCACGGCGCCGGTCTGCACGTTGGAGGAGGGGCAGACCTCGAGCGGGATGCGGTGGTCGTTCACGTAGTGGAGCAGGTCGCCGTCCTCGCGCAGGCGGCAGCCGTGGCCGATGCGGTGTGCGCCGCAGACGTGGATGGCCTGGTGGATCGACTCGGGGCCGTAGGCCTCGCCCGCGTGGATGGTCACGTTGATGTTGTTGGCGCGGACGAGCTGGAACGCCTCGAGGTGGTGCTTGGCGGGGTGGTCGTTCTCGGCGCCCGCGAGGTCATAGGCCACGACGCCGCGGTTCTTGTAGGCCACGGCGAGCTGCGCCATCTCGAGCGAGGACTCGGGCGAGATGTTGCGGATGCCGCAGATGATGACGCTCGACGCGATGCCGTGGTCGACCTGTGCGTCCTGGAGTCCGGCGAGCACGGCCTCGACCACCGTCGTCAGCCGCAGGCCCTTGCGCGTGTGGAGTATGGGCGAGTAGCGCACCTCCATGTAACGCACGCCCTCGGCGGCGGCGTCCTCGGCCAGCTCGTAGGCGATGCGGTGAAGCGCCTCTTCGTCCTGCATCACACGCAGGGTGATGTCGAAGGCCTCGAGGTACTTCACCAGGGAGCCGGTGTTCTCTCCGCAGTGAATCGCGCGGGCGAGACCGTCACGCGTGGTGGCGGGCAGCTCGATGCTGTGTTGCTCCGCCAACTCGAGGATGGTGGAGAGACGCAGGGAGCCGTCGAGGTGAACGTGGAGGTCGGTCTTGGGGAGCCGCTCGAAGAATGAGAGAGGGAGTACCATCGGCGGAATCTACTCGTAGACCCCGCCTCCGGCAACGCCGCCCCGTGCGATCCCGCGCATCCGTTTGGTCGGAGCGCTGACCACGCCTTCCCAGGCACGACCAGGGCCGGCTTCCCTCCTCGACCCGGCTCGTTGGCTACCCGCCCGCAGCCGCCTCGCCGGGTCTGCGGGGGCGCTCGCCCCTGGCCGGGCCTGAAAAGGCGCATGCACAGGCGAGCACTCCCCGTACGATCTCGCTCGCCGCCCCGTGCCGCTCGCTACCCGCAGCGGCCCGCGGTGCAGGTGCCGGAGCAGCAGTCGCCGGTGTCGAGGCAGGCGCGTCCGGCGACTCGACAGGCGCAGGTGCCGCCCACGCAGTCCATGTAGCCGCAGCAGTCGGCGCCCGTGGTGCAGCTGGCGGCCGCCTCCACGCAGTAGCGCGCGCCGAAGGTCGCTCCGGCGCGGCAGCTCAGCCCGGTGCAACAATCCGCGGCGGCGGTGCAGCTGCTCGTGACCGGTGCGCAGGTGCACTCGCTCCCTGTGTAGATCCAGTCCGCGCAGCTGCCCGTGCTGGGGCCCGTGGGCCCGCCCACGACGCAGCTGCTGGTCGAGGCGCAGTAGCCGCACTCGAGGATGTCGGTGCAGCCGCCGCAGGTGCTGGCGCCCACGCAGGGGTCGGGCGCCGTGCACTCGGAGACGAGCCACTTCCAGTCCGTGCAGCTGCCCGTGTCGGGGCCGGCGCTCGAGCCCGCTTGGCAGCTGCTCGTGTCGCCGCAGAAGCCGCAGGGGTACTCGCCCGTGCAGCTGCCGCAGTCGGAGTGGACGCAGGTCGGAGGGGGCGCGCAGTCGAGGGCGAGCCACTTCCAATCCGTGCAGCTGCCCGCGCTGGGGCCGGTGCTCGAGCCCGCCGCGCAGCTGCCCGTGTCGCCGCAGAAGCCGCAACCCGTGCTGCCCACGCAGCCGTCGCAGGTGCTGGCCGTGCAGGTGGGCGGTGGCGGTGGCGCGACCGTGCAGTCGCTCTCGAGCCACTTCCAGTCCGTGCAGCTGCCCGTGTCCGGGCCCGTGCCGCTGCCGACCATGCAGCTGCCGGTGTCGCCACAGAAGCCGCAGGGGTAGTTGGCCGTGCACTCGCCGCAGGTGGCGTAGCCGCACTCCGTCGGAGGCGGGGGAGGGGGCGAGGCCGTCGTGCACACGCCGGCCTCGCAGGCGAGGGCGCCCGTGCACACGTCGCCGGCGCAGCAGGTCTGACCGTCGCCGCCGCAGTCCACGGCCGCCGTGCAGCGCCCCATGCCGCAGACGAAGCCGTCGTCGCAGGCGCTCGGAGGCCTGCAGCAGGGCTCGCCGTCGCCGCCGCAGGCGATGCAGCCACCACCCGCGCAGGTGAAGCCGCTCAGACAGCCGTCGCCCTCGCAGCAGGCCTCGCCTCGGTGGCCGCAGCCCGCCGCCGGCAGCTCGCAGAAGCCGCCGTTGCAGATCATCTCGCCGCAGCATTGGTCCGCGGTGGTGCAGGAGCCGCCGCTCGGCGCGCAGCAGGATCCCGCCACGCAGTCCAGGCGCCCGCAGCAGTCGTCGACGGAGCCGCAGCTGCCCGTGGCGTTCACGCAGCAGGTGCCCTCACGGCCGCAGCTCATGTCCGAGTCGCAGTGGGGCGTGGCCGAGCAGCAGAAGTTGCCCAGGCGCCCGCAGCTCCCGGTCATGCCGGTGTCCACGCCGGTCCCCGTGTCCCTGATCGTGCCGGAGTCCGTACCGGGGCTACCGCTTCCTCCGGAACAGCCCAGAGCGAGCGTCACGAAGACGGCGGGGAGGAGCCTGCGCCCAGCGCGGGGAGTAGCCATGAGAACCTCGATGTCGACTGGATCAGCGGTTGAAGGTCAGCTTGACCGAATTGAGCGTGCCCTCGTCCTGGGCCGCCGAGTCCACGACCTTCAGCGTCCAAACGCCCGTCGCGTCCGAAGCGTCGAAGTCCGTGGGGGTGTAGGTCGTGACGAGGTTGTCCGTGCTGCCGCCGGCGCGATCGCTCAGCGTCACCACCGTGCCCGCGTGCTCGAGCGTGATCGTCAGGTCCCCGATGTAGGTGTGGGCGATGTCCAGGTCGACCGCGAGGTTGTTCACCGTGGTGCCCGCGGGGACATCGACCGTGAGGCTGACGCCCGCGGGGGTGTTGTCCGGGATGGCGACTGCGCTGGTGTTCTCGTAGCTCGTGCCCGCGGCCGTCGGCGGGATGGGCGCGGAGCCCGCCGTGACCGACACGGCGAAGTGAACGATCGTGCCCGTGTCCTGGCCGGCGTTGTCCGAGACGAAGAGCGTCCACTCGCCGGAGGCGTCCTGTCCGGCGAAGTCGTCGACGGTGAAGCTCTTGTCGATGTTGTCCGTGCTGCCGCCCTCGTGATCCATCAGCACCACCGAGGTCGCGCCGTGGCGCAGCTCGACGTGCAGATCGCCAATGTACGTGTGCGTGATCTTCACCGTGGCCGTGACCTGTCCGATGGTCGTGGCGTCGGGGTAGGTGAGGCGGGCCGTTGCGCCCGCGGGATCGTTGTCCGGGATGGCGACGGAGGTCTCCGTGGTCGTGGTCTCGCTCGTGGCGTCGCCGCCGCCTGTGTCGTCCCGACGCGCGAGGTCACGCAACATGCGCACCTGATCGAGGTTCACGTTCGGGTTCGCGCCGTAGCGCGCCGCGCGGATGGGCAACCACAGGAAGTCCGGGTGGTTGAAGCGTGATCCCTCGACCCACTCCCCGCCGAGGATCTTCCCGTTCTGATCGAGCTCGAGGATGTAGTGATAGCGATCGTGCTCCGTGTAGCGGGCGATGCGTGGGGTCGTCGGCTCGGTGGGCGCGTAGCTCTCCGTGATGTAGTCGGTGGTGAGCTTGATCTCGTAGAAGCGCTTGGCGGCCGCGTTGGGCGCGTAGGTGTCGCCCGTCATGCCGAGCAGCTCGTTGGCGCGCGCCAGATCGATCTCCTCCTGCATCGTGATCTCGTAGCCGACGAAGGGCTGGTTCCAGACCTGGGCGTCGAAGGTGCGATCCTCGGCGATGGCCTGATGGCGCAGGCCGAGGAAGTTCGTCACCACCACGTGGAAGGCCCCGGGGTTAGTGTCGCGACACTGCTCGGGGATGGCCGTGCGGTCGTCGTTGGTTGGACGCTCCGTGATCATCTCGTTGCAGCGTCCGCCGAGCATGATGGACTCGGTGCGGTCGTAGGCGGTGATCAAGAGCGCGTGGATGTCGCCGACCTCGAAGGTCTGACCGCCGTAGGTCACGGGATGAAGCGGCTCGTCCTCGAGGATCGAGGCGGGCACCCAGGCGTGGCACAGGCCCCACCACGTCGCGACGCCGTCGAAGTCGCCACCGCTGCACTCGTCGACTTCCATGTCGCCGTCGTCGTCACGGCCGTTGCGCATGCGGCCGTTGCCCTTGTTGTCCGTCATCCACTTGGCGGCCGGACCGAGGTTCTCGTAGTAGCTCGCGTCGTAGGTCGCGCCGCAGCTCGTCATCGGGTGCAGCCCGTCGACGGTCATCGGGTCCCAGGAGTGGAAGGCGGCGTCGTACTTCTCGAGCGGGGAGAGGCTGTTCGCGCCCTGCCAACGCACGTTGGTCGAGTCCTCGTAGGTGGGCCAGTAGGTCGAAGCCCAGGCCACGCGCTCGGACTGGCCGGCCATGGGCAGCTGGTCGAGCTGGTAGTTCAGGTCCCGCGCGAAGCGGCTCGGATCGCTGGTCGAGCTCCAGGCGTCGCCCTTGGCCGCATCCACGCCCGCGCTGTCCACGCAGTCGCTGTCGCCGGGGAAGGTGTCTGGATCACAGCGCTCGGCGGTCGTACCGCCGCTCGAGCACGAGAGGCCGGCGCACAGGCCGAGGATGGCACACGAGCGCGCCGCGAGATGATTGAGTCTGTTCATGATCCTCTCCCACAGGAATCGAGGTGTTCCGCCGGGATGGAGCGTCCACACTCCAGCCCAAGCATTCGGCTGACCTAGCAGAACGGTCGCGAGCACGCCACATACGGGACGTTCATCCATCGCCTGCCTTCCGGGCCCGTCTGATACCCTCGGCGCCGATGAAGAAGCCCCCTGCGTTTCTCGCCCTGTGCGTGATTGGCATCGTGCTCGGTCTGTCCTCTTTGTGCTGTGGTGGTATCGGCGTGGCCTCGCCCATCGTGCAGGACAGGCTCAGCGCCATGCAGGAGCAGCAGATGCAGTCCGATCCGGGTGCCGGCGCGGGTGACGCCACCGAGATGATCCGGCGCATGCGCGCCCAGCAGCGAGCGACCATGCCCTACACCGTCGCCTTGTCGCTCTTCGGCCTGGTGTTCGGGCTGTCTCTGGTCTCGACCAGCGCGCTGGCTCTCGCCACGAGGCCGAACGCGCGTCGCTGGTTCGGGGCCACGCTGAGCGTCGGCTTCGTCTGGACGCTGCTTCAAGGGTTGGGCAACGGCTTCATCCAGTATCGCACGGGCCTGGCGACCCAGGAGATGATGCGTGGTGCCATGCCCACCGGTGGTTCGGGCCCGGACATGTCGTCCGTGATGGCCATGTCCCTGGCCGGCGGATTGTGCTGGGTCTTCGTCATCGCGCTCGTGAAGCTGCTCTACTTCGGCGGCGGCGTGCTCTACCTGCGCAAGCCCGAGGTGGAGCTTCTGTTCTCGCCAGACCATGCTGGGACCGGTGTCGACGAGGCGCTGGGACCGAGAGGTGATTGATGCAGCATTTGTTTACGCTCTCCGCCAGCGCTCTGGCCCAGCTCGTGCGACGTCGCGAGCGAAGCGCCCTCGATCTGGTCGAGGCGCACATCGCGGCGCTCGAGCGCCTGAACCCGGCCTTGAACGCCGTCGTGGCCTTTCGCTTCGAACCGGCCCGTGAGGAGGCGCGGCGATTGGACGCGGATCTGGCCGCCGGTCGCGCGGACGAGTCCAAGCCCTTTCTGGGCGTGCCCTGCACGATCAAGGAGGCCTTCGCGCTGACGGGCATGCCCAACACGGGCGGCCTGCTCGCGCGTCGCGGACAGCTCGCGACCGAGGACGCTCCGGCGGTGGCGCGCCTCCGAGCCGCAGGGGCGATCCCCCTGGGCGTCACCAACCTCTCCGAGCTCTGCATGTGGATGGAGAGCGACAACCGCGTCTACGGGCGCACCAACAACCCCTACGATCGCGGACGCACGGCGGGAGGCAGCTCCGGCGGCGAGGGCTCCATCGTGGGCTCCGGCGTCTCGCCCTTCGGTCTCGGCGCGGACGTGGGTGGCTCGATCCGCATGCCCGCCTTCTTCAACGGCGTGTTCGGTCACAAGCCGTCGCCGGGCCTCGTGCCCAACACGGGGCAGTTCCCCGTGGCGAGCACCGCGCGCGGGCTCACGATGCTGGCGACGGGGCCGCTCTGTCGTCGCGCCGAGGATCTCGAGCCGCTCCTGCGCGTGCTCCATACGCCGCTCGCGGGCGAGGCCGAGAGCGGCGGCGTCCTCGGCTCCGTGGCCGACGTGGCCATCGACAGCCTGCGCGTGCTCGACGTGCCCACGGATGGTCGCTGGCGTGTGCAGCCCGAGCTCGCCGACGCGCAGCGACGCGCGGCCAGTCACCTCGAAGCGCGCGGCACCCGCGTGGAGCGCCGGTACTTCCCGGCCTTCCGGCACGCGCTCTTGATCTGGGCCGCTGCCATGGAGGAGGCGAGCCCCGAGCGCTTCGCCGAGTTGATGGGGCAAGGCGTCGCGGTGCCGCCGGGGCGCGAGCTCTTGCGTTGGGCGACGGGTCGCTCGAATCACACGCTGCCGGCCATCGGCCTCGCGCTGATCGAGGATCTGCTCGATGTGCTGCCCGGAGACATCGGGCGCTACCGCGATCTAGGCGATCAGCTGAGGGAAGAGATCCTCGACGCCCTCGGGGCCCACGGCGTGCTGCTCTATCCGCCCTATCCGAGCGTGGCGCCGCGTCATGGCGAGCCGCTGAGGCCGCCGCTGAAGTTCACCTACACCGCGCTCTGGAACGCCCTCGGCTTGCCCGTCACGCAGGTGCCCCTCGGTCTGGACTCGCGCGGGCTGCCCCTCGGCGTGCAGGTCGTCACGGCGCCGGGCCACGACCACCTCGCCATCGCCGTCGCCCTCGAGCTCGAGCGTGCCTTCGGCGGTTGGTGTCCGCCCTCCGTTAGGCCGTAGGCGGCGGCGGTGGCTCCGCTTCTCCGTCTCCGCGCCGCTTCAGCAACAGCACGTCGAGGCTCGATTGGTCGCGCTCCTGGGGCACGGCGAGGATGAAGATCAACAGCATCAGGCGCGGCATGATCTGATCCGCGACCGAGAAGAAGGGCTCCTTGATCAGGTGACCGAAGGTGACGACCAGGAGGATCGTGCCGATGGCGAGGCAGGCCCCCCGCACACGAAAGCCCAGGCAGAGAAAGCCGCCCGCGACGAGCTCGATGAAGGGGATGGCCATGCCCACGGCCCACAGCAGCCACAGGGGGATCCAGGTGTCGCCGTAGCCCTCCACGAAGAAGCGGCGCGCGTGCTCGCCGACTCCGAGCACGAAGACCTTGTAGAAGCCCGCCATCAGGAAGAGCAGGCCCAGGATCCAGCGTGCGTAGAGCAGCGCCCACGTCATGCCGTCGATCCGGCCCTTCACGGCGAGAGCCTCTGCGCGTCCTTGCGCAGGCGCGCGATCACCTCCGGGAGACGCTTCTTGTCGAGGCTGACGCGCGTGGGCATGCCCCCGTCGAGGCCCAGCATGCTGACGAGATCGATGCCGCTGTCGAAGCGCGCGGCGATGGTCACCGTGCTCTCGTCGTACACGACGGAGATGGGTGCGCGCTCCTGGCCCAGCATCAAGAGGGTGGTCTTGTCATAGGGCCCGCGGCGCCGGCTGGCGTCGCAGATGGCATAGCCATCGTCCACGCGATAGTCCAAGGAGAGGCGCTCGGCTTCGGCCTCGATGGCGTCGTACTCCTCGGCGGCCGAACGGATGCGGGTGAAGAACTCGAAGTCCGGCACGCCGCTGACGAAGTAGTGCACGACCTCCGTCTTCAGCGCGTCGTCGCGAAAGCGTGCGCGCAGAGCGCGGTCCACGCGCGTGGCGCGTTCGCTCGGTCGACCCAGGCGCGTGTCGATGGCGCGCGCGTCGTCGTCGGCGCCGGGGTAGGGCTCCTTGCCGCCCGTGATCCACTTGGCCGCGGAGCAGAGTCCGTCGAAGTCGCCGTGGCAGCAGATGGTGTCGATGTCGCCCGCGAGCGCCACGCGTTCGGGCGTGACCATCTCCGGGCAGGCGCCGTGCTGTGCCTTGGTCCGCAACACGAAGCGCGGGTCGTTGGCGTAGTCCGCCTGACGGTCGTGATCGTGGTGGTCGATCCACATCGCCAACCTGTCGCCCAGGCCGGTGATGAAGGGTAGCGTCACCTTGTCGAAAGTCGCGCCCCCCGCGTTGGCCGCGAAGGCGATGTCCAGCACGACGACGCGTCCCGGCAGTTGGTGCGGACGCGGCAGCTTGCGGGGCGTGCCGTAGGCAAGGTGGGGGAAGTTCACGCCCGGAGAATGGGTGCAGTCCCCGCGGGAAGCAACCGCCACAGCTGGGGACGGTCCTCGTCACTTTCGTCACCTGGTGTGAGCGGATTCGGAATCGAGCGGCCACGGCGCGAATCGCCTCCTCTGATTTCGTGAGCTCCAGAGTCGCTCTTGCTGAAGGTCTGAGTCGGCCATTGGTCTCGCTCGCGCTGGCCGCGTTTTCGCTCACAGCATGCGGCGGCTCCGCTGACGCGGGCTCCGACGCGTCGCCCGACGACGCGAGCGACGCGGATGCGGTCGACGCGGCGGCGCAGGTCGAGTGCTTCTCGGATGTCGCCGGCACCTAAGCCATGAGTTACGCGCCCGACTGCTGCTCGGTGACATTCACGCTCGTGAGCGATCCATGCGGCGCACGCGTCGACTGGCTCGACGGTCTGACCCTCACCCTGCTGCGGCCCAAGGCCGGCTATCGCGGGAGCGACCCGTTCCGTCTGAGAGGATGCGGAACCGCGGATCCCTGAACTCGGGCTCAGTCGCGAGTCGCGCTATCCCCGGTAGGCGCCGGCGATGCGGTCGAGCAGGTGCACGACCTCGGGACGCGCGGCGACGTCGGAGGCGCGCACGTTCTGTTCGACCTGCGCGGGACGCTTGGCGCCGATCAGCACGGTGGAGACTTCGGGACGCGAGAGCGCCCAGCCGGCGGCGAGGGCGGCCGTGGGTTCGTCGACGCGCTCGGCGGCCTGACGCAGCAGATCCACCCAGCGCGCGAGGCGGAAGAAGCGCGTGCCCCAGTAGCGCGGATCACGCGCGCGCAGATCACTCTGGGGGAAGCGCGGCAGCGTGCGGAACTTCCCGCTCAACAGGCCTCGCGCCAGCGTCTCGTACGCGAACACGCCGACGCGTGCCTCAGCCTTCGCGTCAGGCTTCACCACCTGGCTCAGCTCGTCCTCGAACTCGCGCCGGATCATGGAGTAGGGCGTCTGGAACACACCCAGGTCACCGCCCGCGAGCGCCTGCTCGAGCTCCGGCGCCGCGTAGTTGCACAGCCCGAAGTGGCGAATCTTGCCCTCTCGCTTCAGCGCGCGCAGCGCCTCGAGCGTCTCCTCGAGCGGCGTGTCGTGCTCGCAGGGCCAGTGCACCTGCAAGAGGTCGAGCGTCTCGACGCCCAGCCGACGCAAGCTCGCCTCGCAGTCCTCGCGCACGTAGGCCGCGCAGAGATCGCTCTCGGCGTGCTCGCCGCTGCCGTCCCAGCGCACGCCGACCTTGGTGGCGACGGTCACCTCGCCCATGGCGTCGCCGAGCGCTTGCTTCAGCACCTCGTCCGCGTGGCCGTGTCCGTACAGGGGCGCCGTGTCGAAGAGCGTCACGCCCAGCTCGCGCGCGCGCCTCACGGCGGCGATGGAGTCCTCGTCGCGCACGTCGTCGCCCCACCATTTGCCGCCGACGGCCCAGGCGCCGAAGCCGACGACGGAGACCTCGAGATCTGTTCCTGGGAGCGTCACGTAGCGCATGCGCGGAGCATACACGCCGCGGCGTTCCACGGCCTCAGCGCGTCGGCTTGCACGAAACCGGCACTCAGTGCCATATTGGCCGCCATGCGCTTCACCCCTGGCTTGATCTTCCTCACCCTGACGCTGCTCGGCTGCGGCGGCTCGGGCACTCGCGTCGCCCCAGACGGTGGCACCGCCGACGCTGCGGCGGATTCCGGTGGCTCGGACGCCGTGGTCCCGCGCCGCCCGGACCGCTGCGCGCCGGGTCACACGGGCGCCCCCGTGTTCCGCGACGTGACCGCGGATTGGGACCTCGATGTGCTGGGCGGGCGCGTGGCCGTGGCCGATCTCGACGACGACGGCTACGTGGATCTGATCGTGCACAAGATCGGCAACCACGACCGCGCCGACTTCACGGCCGATGCCAAGACCTGGCCCTATCACATCCTGATGAACCGTGACGACGGCACGGGTCATCGCCAGTTCGTCGATCGTACGGTTGACTCGAACTATGGCGCGTTGCGCACGCCCGTGGCTGGCACCGGACGCTCGGCCCAGTTCGCCATCTTCGCGGATCTCGACGACGACGGAGATCTGGACGCGCTCAGCGGCACCTACTCCGATCGCAACGCGCCCGACACCGACCCCGGGGACCGCTCGGAGATCCTGCTCAACGACGGCGCCGGCAACTTCACGCTCGAGGCGCCGCAGGCGGCAGTGCGCGGCTTCGACGACGACCGCGCCGTGAGCACGGCCGCGAGCACCTTCCTCGACTACGACCACGACGGTCACCTCGATTTGTTCATGGGCTACTGGTACTTCAGCTACGGCATGTCGCTCTACGGCAACCCCGATCGCCTGCTGCGAGGCGACTCAACCGGTGCCTTCAGCGACGTCTCCCTGCCCATGGGCCTGGACACGACGGGCGCGCCTGGGACGCGTGGCGCCTCGCGTCCCAGCTACGGCGTGACCGCCTGTGATGTCGACGGCGATGGCGACTCGGACCTGCTCGTGAGCGCCTACGGTCGGCAGTGGAACCAGCTCTGGTTGAACACGGACGCGGGCTTCGTCGATGTCGGCGAGGCTTCGGGCTTCGACGCCGATCAGCAGATGGACTACTCCGACAACGAGTTCTACCGCTGCTATTGCCAGACCACGGGCGTGTGCACCGCGCCGGCGCCACGCATCTCCTGCGGCACCGCGGGCTGGAATGCGGGCATCGACGATCAAGCCTGGAGGCTCGGCGGCAACAGCTTCAGCACCTCGTGCGCGGACGTCACGGGCGACGGCCTGCCCGACCTGTACACGGCCGAGATCCACCACTGGCACATCGGAGCGTCGAGCGACTCCAGCCAGCTGCTCGTGAACCAAGGCTTGAACGCGGACGGCGTGCCCACCTACGCGCGCCCCGGCAACGACGCCACGGGCCTGAGCGTTCCCCACGTGGGCGTGTCCTGGAACGAGGGCGGCATCGCGTCCGACCTCGCGGACCTCGACGGAGACGGACACATGGACGTGTTGCTCGGCAACAGCGACTACCCCGACAACCGCCTGCTCTACTATCGACAGCTGCCCGACGGCACCTTCACGCAGGAGGCGGTGGCGGATGGCCTCGATCACGCCTGCGCGCCTTCGGTGGTCGTGGGCGATCTCGATCGCGACGGCGACCTCGACGTGGTCGTCTCCTCCTCGACCGCGCGCGACTGCAGCGCGGCCTGGCCAGACGGCCCCGAGATCCACGTGTACGAGAACACGACCGGAAATCAGAACAACTGGACCCGCATCCACTTGGTGGGCGCGGGCGCGGCGGCGGGCGGCGCCAACGGCAGCGCCATCGGCGCGCGCGTCGTGATCACGGCGGGCAGTCACACCATCACGCGCGAGGTGCAGGCCGGTCGCGGCACCTTCGGCATGCAGGACGAGCTCGATCTGGTGGTCGGTCTGGGCGACGCATGCGTCATCGACTCAATCGAAGTGCACTGGCCCGACGCTAGCGGCAGCGTCCAGAGCTTCACGGACGTGCCCGCGAACTACGGCTTCAGCCTGCATCAAGGCGGCGCGCTCGAGTATTCGCTCTAACGTAGCGTCAGGCCAGCGTGCCCTGTCGCGGTTCGTGCCGTGGCGCTCCACTCCCCTACGGGACGGGAGGATCAACCAAGGATGATCGGCCGGGGCCGGGCGTTGGGGAGGCGGGTGAGAGCCCCGGGTTCGAACCGGTTTTCCCCTCCATCCCCAAGGCGGCTGCCATCCCCGCCGAGGCACTCGCGACGGCCGCGAACGCACCCGCGAACACACCCGCGGACGCCCTCGAGGGTCGCGGCGACGCGGGTGCGTTGGGCGCGCCAACGTCGCTGCTCTCTCTTCCACCGCCGGTGGCGCACTTCGGCCGCTACCAGCTGCTCGGTCGCATGGCCGTCGGCGGCATGGCGGAGATCTTCCTGGGACAGCAGGAGATCGACGGAGACGCGGCGCGCTACGTGATCGTGAAGCTGATCCGAGGTGGCCTGGCCGAGGATCCTGACTTCGGGGACATGTTCGCCATCGAGGGGCGCGTCGCGATGGCGCTGGTGCACCCCAACATCTGCCACGTGTACGAGTTCGCGCGCGAGCACGGCCTCTACTTCATCGCCATGGAGTACGTGGACGGAGTCACGCTTCGGAAGTTGACCGCGACGATGGCGCGTCAGGGTCAACGCCTGCCCGTCGCGCTCAGCGTCAAGATCATCGCCGACGTCGCCGCCGCCCTCGACTACGCGCACAGGGCCAAGGACGCGCGGGGTCGCGATCGCGGCGTCGTGCACCGGGACGTGTCGCCGCAGAACATCATGGTCAGCTACGACGGCAACGTGAAGCTCCTGGATTTCGGCATCTCCAAGGTGATGGGCGAGGTGGGCGTCCACGAGGAGGGCAGGATGAAGGGGAAGGGCGGCTACATGGCGCCCGAGCAGATCCGCGCCGCGCCGATCGACGGACGGGCCGACGTGTTCAGTCTGGGCGTCTGCCTCTACGAGGCCGTGACGGGGGCCCGGCTGTACAAGCGCGAAAACCGCTTCGCCTCCCTCGAGGCGATCCTCGAAGAGCCGCCGCCGTCGATCCTGGAGCTCGTCCCCGAGTGCTCGAAGGAGCTGGCTGCCATCGTCGACCAGGCTCTGCAGAAGGAGCCGGAAGCTCGCTACGCCAGCGCGGGAGCCTTTCAGCAGGCGCTCTCTCGCTACCTCGCCGACCGACGCGAGGTCGCGTCGAGCCGGCAGCTGCGCGAGCTGATGGAGACCCACTTCGGGGTTCGAGCCGGTGTCGGGGAGCTGCTGGACCGCTCGCCCGCGGCGTTGACCCGGCTCGCGGGCTTCAGCGCCCTAGGACCGCCCGGCGGAAGGCGCGCGGGTCTGTCCGAACCCACGATGGTGCTGCCCGAGCCGTCACGCTTCAGCGCGCCGGTGGTCGGCCTGGCGATCGTCCTGCTCGCGGGCGTCGTGGGCGCGGGCGTCTTCGCCACGCGCGGATCCAACTCGGAAGCGTCCACCCCGACCGTGGCGGTACCTCCGGTCGCCGCCCTCGCCGCAGAGTCCGCGTCGGTCGACTCCGAGGACGCGGGAGAGCCCGCGCTACCGCCCGCGGCAGCCGAGGCCCCGACGGAGACCGTCGACCAGGGCCGTCCGGCCACCGGCCCGAGTTTGGACGAAGACGGCGAGCAGGTGCATCGCCGCCGGTCGACTCGGCGTAGGCACCAGCGATCCATTGGTTTCGTCAGGAATCCTGGCTTCTGAATGCGCCTCGTCGTTACGCTCATCACCCTCATGGTCGCCGCCTACGCCTTCGAAGTTGGGGCTCAAGATGCGTCTCCGGAGCCTGGGCACCTGCCCCCGGCGGCCACGACGGACGCTGGCTCTTCCATCGAGGCGTCGCCCGACCCGGGGACGCCCGCCGAGGCTCCGCCAGCCGACGGCTTCGACCCGCCCGATGCCCAGGCCCTGGGCTCGGAGACCGCCAGCTCCGAGGACCTGGACCGCGCGCGGGAGATCTTCCAGCGAGGCATCGAGGCCGCGGAGCGCCGCGAATTCGACGAGGCGATCGAGCTCTTCCAGTCGGCCCTGGCCATCCATGACGCCCCGGCGATCCGCTTCAACCTCGCCAGCGCGCTGTACGAGCGCGGGCGCCTCGAGGAAGCCTTCGACTTCAACCGCTCCGTCATGCTTACCTCCGAGGCCGATCCAGACTTGCGCCGCCGCTCGCGGCGCCTCGAGTCCACGCTCATGCGTCGCCTCGGTCGACTCACGGTGGTGCTCGTCGGTGAGACCCGGGACGTCGCGGTCACGGTCGATGGCGCGCCCCTCCCCGCCGATCGCATCGGGGTCGAACGCCCGATGCGACCGGGCACGCACGTCATGATCGCTACGCACGAGGGCAGCCCCCTCACCCGTCGCGAAGTGAACCTGCACGCGGGCGCCTCGGAGGTGGTGGAGCTCCATCTCTACACCACCCCGGCGGAGGCCGCGCAGGCGGCTCGGGCGGCCCGATCCGAGCGCGAAGCGACCGACGGCGTAGGCCCCTCGCGGCGACTCCGCGTCGGGCTCGGCGTGGGTGCGGCCGCGGTGGTCGTGGCCGCGGCCGTGGTCGTGGTCGTGCTGCTGCTCGGCGGTCAGTCGAGCTCCGTGCCGGGCGACTA
>Ga0100379_10002164_pt1 | contig 19056 bp, 13 predicted proteins | sample CryGeymeta201503_FD_80418 | JGI IMG/M metagenome (GOLD analysis project Ga0100379, IMG submission 80418) | Groundwater microbial communities from Crystal Geyser aquifers in Utah, USA - Crystal Geyser metaG 2015-03 | ecosystem: Environmental > Aquatic > Deep subsurface > Groundwater | place...
TGCCGGTATGTGCCGAGTAGGCTACCGCGAAGCTAAATCCTTTACCCATTTCCTCCACGGTAAGCATAGAGGTTACAAATTTTTGCCCAAATCCCTCGTACTCTTCCGGGACAGAAATGCCCAACAGCCCAAGTTCTCCTGCTTCTTTGAGTAATTTGGTGAGCAATTCACGGTCGTGTTTTTCCAGTTGTTCCATTTGTGGAAGCACCTGTGTTTCTGTAAATTCCTTACAGCTTTGCGCTATCATGCGCTGCTCTTCGTTAAATTCTTCGGGAATAAACACATCCTGCGACAGTGTTTCTTTAATCAGGAATTCCCCTCCTTTTAGTGATTTATTTTCTGACATGTCGTTATTTTTTTAAGTTGTTTTCTAATTATTAATTTGGATTAAAGCATTTCAAATATCCCTGCGCCACCCTGACCGGTGCCTATACACATGGTCACCAGGCCATATTTTCCCCCGGTGCGTTTGAGCTCGTGTATCAGCTGAACGGTGAGTTTGGTCCCGGTTGCGCCAAGCGGATGGCCCAATGCAATAGCGCCCCCGTTGACGTTTACTTTACTTTCATCAAGCCCCAGCTCTTTTATTACGGCAATGGATTGCGATGCGAAAGCTTCGTTGAGTTCGATGCCATCAATCTGACCGAGGCTCATCCCGGCATGTTTCAGCACTTTTGGGATGGCCGCAATGGGCCCGACGCCCATTTTATAGGGCTCTACACCTGCTACCTGATAATCCACGAGTCGCGCGATGGGGGTCAGGTTGAATTCCTTGAGTATTTTTTCGGAAACAACCAACACAAAGGCAGCTCCATCCGACATCTGCGAAGAGTTACCGGCAGTAGAGAATCCGTTGGCGGAAAAGGCCGGACGTAGTTTCGACAGAGCTTCCAGGGTTGTTCCACGGCGGGGGCCTTCATCCGTATTAAAAATCTTTTCTTTGGTGATGAGTTTATCGTTTACCACCAGGTTTTCTTTGATGGTGAAAGGAACAATCTCCTCTTTAAACTTACCGGCATCGATGGCCGCCAGGGCTTTTTCAACTGATTTTACGGCAAACTGATCCTGAGCTTCACGCGATATGTTGTACTCTTTGGCCACCATTTCGCTGGTAAGCCCCATGTTTAAATACCACTTTGGATGGTTTTTGGCCACGTCAGGATTAGGCACTTGTCTCCATCCGCCTATCGAGATCATCGACATGCTTTCGGCACCTCCGGCTACAATGATATCGGCCAGTCCGGCGGTAATTTTCGCGGAAGCAATGGCAATGGATTCAAGGCTTGACGCGCAATACCTGTTGATGGTGGATCCTGGTACTTCTACCGTGTCCATGGACATCAGCGAAAGCATGCGTCCCATGTTAAAGCCTGATTCGGCTTCCGGGAAAGCATTGCCTACCACCACATCGTCGATGCGGGTATGGGGAATTTGTGGGAAATCGGCAAGCAAGTGCCGGATGATTGTTACGGCGATGTCATCGGGTCGGGTGAAACGAAAACTGCCCCTGGGGGCTTTTCCAATGGGTGACCTATATCCGCCTACTATATATGCATTCATGATTTTAAGTTTTTCTGGTTCGTGATAGGTTTAGTTTCTCAAAATTTTACCGGAGGTGATCAGACTCTGGATGCGCTCCAATGTTTTGCGTTGCATGCAGAGTTCCATAAACGCCTTGCGCTCCAGGTTCAGCAAATATTGTTCAGAGACTTCTGTCAGGGCTTCCGACACTTCGCCACCGGCCATAACCACGCCCAGTTTTTCGGCGATGAGTTTGTCGTGTTCGCTCATGTAGTTGGCCGTTGTAAAACCATCCGCGCCTACATAGACCATTCCAAGAGCCTCTTTACCAAGCACTTTGATATCAGTACGGGGTACGGGTCTGGTATAACCTTTTTCTACCAGGTTCAAGGCGGCTTTTTTGGCGTAAGCCAGCTGGTGAGCCCGGCTTACAATCACCTCATCAATGCCCGGGCGTAAATATCCCAGGTCGAAGGCTTCGTAAGCAGAAGTGGAAACCTTGGCCTGTCCGATGCTCAGGTAACGGTTCAGGAACGCATTGGTGCGGATATCGCCTTCTTTTAGTTCGTCCGAAAGACGCAGGGCGAACTCTTTGGTGCCACCGCCACCGGGGATCAGTCCTACACCAAATTCCACCAATCCCATGTAGGTTTCTGCATGAGCCACCACTTTGTCGCTGTGCATACACAACTCGCAACCTCCTCCCAACGCCATGCCATGTGGAGCCGCAATCACCGGAATGCTTGAATAGCGCATGCGCATGGTGGTTTTCTGAAACCACTGCACGGCCATATCCAGTTCTTCAAATTCCTGTTCTATGGCCAACATATAAATCATGCCCACATTGGCTCCGGCAGAGAAATGTTCGCCCTCGTTGGAAACAACCAGGGCTTTGTAATCGGCTTCAGCCATATCGATGGCCTTATTTAATCCTTCAAGCACTCCCTGGCCGATGGTGTTCATCTTGGTATGAAATTCGATGTTCAGTACGCCATCGCCCAAATCAAAAATGGTGGTATCAGTATTTTCCCAGAGTACGTGCGACGTGCGCAGCACTTCAAGGGAAAGTAACGCTTCCTGACCGGGAATTTCCTTGTAGGATTTTGAAGGAATATCGTAGAAATATTTTTTACCATCCTTTACGGTGTAAAAGCTGGTGATTCCTGCCTCCAGCATATCGTAAATCCATTGAGCCGGTTTTTTGCCGGCGACTTCCATGGCCTTTACGGTGTCGGCAACGCCTACCGCATCCCAGGTCTGGAAAGACCCGAGTTTCCATCCGAAACCTGCATTCATGGCATCATCTACCTTGTACAAGTCACCTGTGATTTCGGGAATGCGGTTGGAGACAAACTGGAACAAACTATAAAAAGAACTGCGGTAAAATTCACCGGCTTTTCCTTTGTCTGACATGAGGATGGGCATCCGCTGCCGCAGATCGTCGATGCCTTTTGTTTTTTCGAAAACGGAGAATTTGGGTCGTGGTGCTTCCACATAATCCATGGTGGAAAAATCCAGCGAAAGGAATTTTTTCTCACCTCCTTCACCAACCTTTTTAAAAAAACCTTGCTTTGTTTTTGAACCCAGCCATTTGTTGTCCAGCATTTTTTGCAGATAGGCTGGAATTTTAAAAGCATCGTTTGATTCGTCATGGGTGGTTTCGCGGATGTTATTGGCCACATGGACGAGCGTGTCGAGTCCCACGATATCGGCTGTGCGGAAGGTGGCCGATTTGGCTCGACCAATGACGGGACCTGTGAGCCTGTCAATTTCGGGGATGGTGAGCCCGATTTGTTCCACATTGTTGAATAACTCCATGATGGAGAAGGTTCCAACCCTATTGGCAATAAAAGCGGGGGTATCTTTGGCCAGCACCGGAGTTTTGCCCAGATAACGGCTGGCGTAATCAGCCAGAAAATCGAGTACTTCGGGTAAGGTTTTGCTGGTGGGAATGATCTCGAACAGTTGAAGATAGCGTGGCGGGTTAAAGAAGTGGGTTCCACAAAAATGTTGTTGAAGATCTTCGCTGCGTCCTTCTATCATTTTTTCTACCGAGATACCGGAAGTGTTGGAGGTAATGAGTGATCCCGGCTTACGGAATTGCTCTACTTTTTCGAATACCTGCTGTTTGATGTCGAGACGTTCGATGACCACTTCGATCACCCAATCGCAGTCTTTGATTTTTTGCAGGTCGTCCTCCATGTTTCCGGTGGTGATTCGTTTAGCAAACGACTGTTTGTAAATAGGAGAGGGCTTTGATTTGAGGGCTGCCGTGAGCGAATCGTTCACCATCCGGTTTCTGACTACTTTGTCGTTCAGGGTCAGACCTTTGCTTTTTTCTGCCTCATTAAGTTCTCGCGGAACGATGTCGAGCAGCAATACATCAAGGCCGATGTTGGCAAAATGACAGGCGATTCCCGACCCCATCACTCCTGAGCCGAGCACCGCGACTTTGTTAATTCTACGTATCATATATAGTTAGGTTTAAAAGTTAGTCTTCATCGCAATTTTTTCCTGTGAGGTGAGCCAGGTCGTTGCAAACTTGTTGACGGATTACCTCATTTACACGCATGAAAGTTGACATGTCGGCCTGATCGATTTTTTCAAAGAGTTTGTTGTTGAAATCAAGAACCACCTTTCTTACTTTCGCCCTGAGTTCCACCCCTCTGGGAGTTAAAAACACCTTGGCTACCCGGCGGTCGTTATCGTCGGATCGACGATAAATCAGGCCATCATCTTCCATGTTCTTAAGCAACCGGCTGAGGCTCGAAGTACTCATGCCCATCATGGGAGCAATTTTGGTGGCCGGCACCCCTTCTCTGCCAACGTTCACCAGTACATAACCGATGCCTTGTGTTATTCCATTTTCGGCGGCGAGTAGGTTGTACATCCTGCGGATGGCGAAGAGTGTGCTCCTTAAGTGAAAATCAACGGTTTCCTGAATATTCATCTAATTATTTGTTGTGCATGCATTGCAAATATAATACATTAACTATGCGTGCACAATAGTTGTGTGAAATTTTAACAAATATTTTCACAAGGGTGAGAATGGGACATGCCTGCCTGGACTGATTTCCTGCCGAAGGCAAGGTAGGCAGGAATTGAACGGATAAAACACGGATTTAATTTTATTGATCCGTTTCATTCGTCTCATTCGTGTTCAAAAACAAAGCGACTTTCGGCAGACAAATGCAACTACGCTTTTCTATCGTTATGTTTTTTATCTTTGTATTATGTCAGAAAGTAAGCAAATAAGAGATCAAAATGCGGTACATTTGTTATACTTTCGGGTGGTAGGTTGGGGCAGTAACGAAATGATTGAAAGCAGAATAGAACCCATTCACCAAAATCATGTCAGGGCTGGAATAGTTGAGTATGAATATCTATACTCAAGTGTCAGGAATTTTTCAGAACTTGATGATATAATAGAGTTATCGCTCAGTGTAAAAAGCCGACCCGAAAATGGCACATTTGGTTTTTCCCGACACACGAGCCAATGCTCAAAAGACCAAAAGAGCCATTTTTTTTCAACGCTCGACAGAACAATCAAAATAATTTATTACTTTTGACCAAAATTAGACAAGTACAAAAAGATACAATGACACTTGGACAGAAAATAAAAGAATTAAGGGAACAAGCTGGTCTTAAGCAGAGAGAACTGGCATATCAGCTTGGAATTGGAGAAGGGTTTCTAAGTAAAGTTGAAAATGACCAAAAACCCTTAAAAAGAGAAGATTTAACAAAGTTGAATGAACTCTTTAAAACACCAATTGAAGAACTTGAATCATTGTGGCTTGCTAACAAAGTTTACTCAATTGTTAGAGATGAAGAGTCCGCTTTATCAGCATTGAAAGTTGCTGAAGAACAAATCACTTACAACACTTTAAAAAATGGAAAATAAATTAATTGATACAATGCCAACAGAAATTTCAGTTGTTAAAGAACCTCAAATCAACATCTATGGAGAAGTTGAACCAGATGTTTTAGAAAAAAGTGCTTGGGACAAATCAGTAAAAGTTGAGGAGAATGGTTATTATTGGAAAAAAGATCCTGTATTTTCAAAAGGTGGCGAAATTCCAAAAGATAGACCAATAATTGTTGAACTCTTTTGTGGTTGTGGCGGAACTTCAATGGGCTTTGAAATGGCTGGTTTTGAGGTTGTATTGGGTTGTGATATACACGCACCATCAATTCAAACATTCAAGGCAAATCACCCGAATTGTTCAACAATTTTAGGGGATGTAAAAAAAGTTGACCCATACACAATTAAGGAATTACTTCATGGTAGACCTTTAGATGTAATAATTGCAGGTGTGCCCTGTCAAGGATTTTCTTTAAACAACAGAAAAAGACACCAAGAAGATGATAGAAATTTAATGTACAAAGAGTTTGTGCGTTTTATTGAGATTCTTAAACCTAAGGTTGTGGTCTTAGAAAATGTTTCTGGAATGAAAAGTACAGGAAACTTTGTTGACGACATAGAAAAAGACCTTTCAAGAGCAGGTAAAATGATTGTAAAAAGCAAATTACTATATGCTCCAGATTATGGTGTTCCTCAAAAAAGAAGCAGATTAATTTTTGTTGGAATCAGAGACGAAGATTTTGACTTTAGCTTAATTCAAAAAACACACGGTCCAGAAACCAATAAACCATATGTAACTATCAAAGATGCCATTGGGGATTTACCTTCTTTAAAACCAAAAGAAACAAAAAAGAAATATAAAACTGAACCATTTTCAGAATATCAGGAACTTATGCGTATTAATACTAATGGTTCTGTAGAATGTCATACTGCTCCCAATCATCCAATAGATACAATAGAAAAAATTAAAAATACAATTCCCGGAGAGCCAATGTATCCAAAATTTAAACAAAGAATACGTTTAGCTTGGGACATTCAGAGTCCTACACAAGTTTCTGGAGGTATAAGACCTCAATTTCAATTTGGACATCCAGAGGATGCGAGAGGTTTGTCAATTCGTGAACGCTGCAGAATTCAAAGTTTTCCAGATGATTTTATTGTTAAAGGAGGAACTGTTCAAGGTAGAGTACAAACTGGAAATGCCGTTCCTCCATTATTGGCAAAAGCGGTTGCCCTTGCAATTAAAAAATATTTATAATGAACTTTAGAATATGGTATAGTACTGAGCCTTTTGCCGATTTTGTAATTGCAAATACTGAACTCAGAAACAAAACATTCGTTAAGAAAAAAATGTATGAAAGTGACACAAATAATGCAAAAAACTTTCATACAATGCCTGACCACATAAAGAAAGTTCTTTATTTGGACGCTCCTGATTTAATTGTAGAAATTGATCACGAACCCATTTTCTCTGTTGAAGTATCAACCGAAGCAGGAACTGGTCACAACGCATTTCAAAGATTTGCCAGATTGGCTGCATCAGTCGAAAATAATGTACCTGCTTTCTATATTTATCCTGAAGCTGCAATTATAACCCGCCAGACATCACCACCAAAATGGGATAAAATAAACCCATTGGTCTTTAAAGCTTTAGATGATGTAATGTCTATTTACAATATCCCTGCACTTCTTTATTATTATCCAAGCGACTATAGAACTCATCCAGATGCTTCAACTTCTACAAATCAATTAAGTAAAGGAATTTTACACGACCCCAATAGAAATTATTCAGGTAGTCCTTTAGGCACAGATTCTGAAATGACTAATATGTTCAATGCAATGAATGAAATAATTGCAGTATTTGAAAGACACGGAATAGTTAAAGGCAGAGAAAAACTCCTTAGCAATAGAACTGTAATTGCAAGAAGAACTTTTATGAATCAGGAATTCACGAATAAAGGAGGGCACTTAAATATGTCTCCCTTATCCGCAACAATTAAAATCCCAACTCAATACTTGTTAAACTACCTTTCTCAATTTGAAAACGCCAATTATTCAATTGGAGAATTATTAAGAAGTCGTGATGAAACTATTATTTACAAAGTAAATGCAGCTTTTAGAGGTGACCCTTACCCAGGAGCCTTAGCTGCGATTGACTATTTGCTTTGTAGAGAAGGTAAGTCATTTGAAGAAAGACGATATAATCTTGTTCTTGCGTGGTCTGATATAAATATTGATGATGTTAACCAAACTATTGAATTGCCTGGCACTAAAGGAAAAGTTGATGATTTTGTAAAAGCAGTTCAAGCTAGCGAGAACAAAAACATTCTTTCAAAAGATTATGCTGCCATTGCAAACCACGAAATTCCAAGATATTATATGCAGGTTCGCTATGGTTCAACATATTCAAAAGTTAAACATATCCGTGTGTTCTCTTATTTTGCAGACGCAATTTTATTTCCAGACGGTGCTTTATGGAGAGATGCTTAATTATGAAAGAAGAGAGAGTTACAATAAACATTTTAAATTGGCTGGAAAGTAATGGCTGGAAAATTATTTGTTATGATTTTCCTCAAAGAGGTACAGGAGTTTTACTTCATCCTAATTCAGATGAAAACAGAACAACAAAAAATAAAGGTGGAATAATTCCAGACATTTTAGCAACCAGAAATTCTGTTGCTTTATTCTTTGAAAACAAGGATAGATTTGTACTTTCTGACTTTGAAAAGTTAAAGGAAATAAAAACCATAGGAAACTACTCAAATTCTTTGAATACAATACTATCAGATTTTAATGTAACATCAGTTTATTACGGTATTGGAATACCAGCAATTGAGAAACACATTAAAAAATCGCTTGAAAATATTGATGGAATAGACTTTTTAATAAGTTCTCTTGAAAATGGAGGAGTTCAAATAAACTTTGACAAAAATGAAGTCCTGCCCTAACAACCACACACATTACCAAGCCGCACCAGCCAACGCTAAAACCCAAGCTTTGCAAAGAGTACGTCTGTTTAATCGCACGACCAAAACGACCGACAAACAAACAGACGAAAAAGAACACAGAAGCGATAACACGGGTTTGGCAAAAGTGGCGGTTCAGTACTCCGCAGACACATTTGTGGTGAAAATCGCCACCTTCGCCAAGCCCGAAAACGATAGATGTGTTATAAACCAGGGAATAGATACAACAGCGAAGTTGCACTTGTCTGTCGGAGGCATGAAACTATACCGAGGGGGGCTTTGCAATTGTCTGATTTAAAAAACAAACAATTGGAAATTTATTACAATGGCGAATGTGGCTTGACAGGATTTGTAATTAACCGCTTTACCAAAGAATGTAAGTATTGGAAAAACATCGGCCAATACACAACCGACTTCCTTTATCTGCAAGACAGCAAGAACATATTATCCAACATCACCACATTGAACAACAAGATTAACAACTTTTTTAATGATTAAGATATGTCTGATATACAGTCAAACTCAGAAATACTTATGTATCAAACCGAAGACGGGATTACCAAGATTGAGGCCCGTTTGGAAAATGAAACGGTTTGGCTTACATAAGCTCAATTGGCCGAATTATTTCAAAAAAGCAGGGTTACAATCACTGAACATATAGGAAACATTTTTAGAGAAGGTGAATTATCCGAAAATTCAGTATGTCGGAAATTCCGACTAACTGCCGCTGATGGTAAGGAATATGATAACACAATTTACAACTTAGATGTCATTATTTCAGTTGGCTATAGGGTAAAATCAATCAGGGGTACGCAATTTAGAATTTGGGCTACCGAACGATTGCGCGAATACCTTATTAAAGGCTTTACAATGAACGATGATTTGCTGAAAAAGGGAGTGGATATTTTGAAGAATTACTTGAACGTATTCGCGATATCCGCTCATCGGAAAAAGTATTTTATCGGAAGGTTCTGGAAATTTATGCAACAAGCGTTGATTATAACCCCAATGTGGAAACCACCAAATTGTTTTTTCAAACGGTACAAAACAAAAAAATAATATGCCTGTAAAATATAATCCATATTATCCGAATACGGTTGAAGGACAAGCCATTTTAGACAACATTATACGTAGTTAACGAGTTTTGCGTTACCGTGAAAACGACAAGGTTTACGACCGAATAAAACGGGGGATGCCCTATTACGAACTAGAACCGTTGGAAAACGTAGACACACCCACTTCGGGGACGGGGGAGTCAGACGTCTACAGCAGGCAACTTTTTTCAGTACCCGTCAAGTTTGTTTGGCTATTAGTTTTAGCAGGTCTAATGTGCAAAAGTAGAGAATATTTGCCACTTATTCATGTAATGTGGCAAATATTCCTTTTGACAAATTATAAGTAATATAGTCGTTATTAAGTTAATGGCGAGTATTAGCCGCACCATTTACCAACAAATCCTACAAGAAATATCAGACATCAAAAAAAAGCGGCTACCAGAAAAACTCCAATAACCGCTGACCAAACATCCTACCTTTTGGTTTGAACTTATTTCACGACTTCGAGGGTTCCGTTGATGGTGATGGTGGCGTTAGCCTGCAAGGTCAGGCTGTAACATCTGGCTTGAACGCCAAGGGAAATTACAGGAAAACTACCTCCCGAAGGAATGGCCGATATGATTACCTCATACGAAGCATTTGGGACAAAACCTTCCGGCCAGTTTGCAGCATCGTTCCAGTCGGCGGAGTTACCAATCCAGGTGGTACTTGCCGGAAGAATGTTCAGGGTATAATCTTCTACTTCGCCGTTTTCAGTTGTTGCACAAGGGTAACAAACATCACCCCAATAAAAAGTTCTTAATCTCATTCTGGTACTGCCAACTTGTGCATTAATGGGAACATTAACACTAAAAGTACCTTCCCCATAGTTGTCAATTTCGCAAAGAATGCTTTCCGAACCGTCAGAAAAAACGCCATCGCGGTTCCAGTCAATCCAGATTCCAAGGTCAATTAAATCAACGGTGTAAGTATTGGTAATGGTTATGCTGTACGATTGACCAACTGTTATATTGGTTGAAAATGCTGTCCAGTCCTCATAATAAAGATCATTGGGATCAGCACCTCCAATATTGGTATATGATGAGGGGTTATCAATTGTACCAAGTTGTACACGACTAATATAACCATATGCATTTGCCGAATTGCCATCACAATAATTTGAAGGCGCAACACCTACCGTAATATAACCACTCTTGGTTTCAGTATCGTTTCCATAGGCATTTGAAGCGTAAAGTACCACTTCATAAATCCCTGTTTCCTGAAACTCTACCTCAGGGTTTTGGGATGTGGAGGAGCTGCTATTGACATATTTGACTGTGGTTGGATTAAACGACCACTGCCATGATGTAGGTATATTGGACGAAACATCTGTGAAATTTATCGACTGATCGACACCCGGGTTTGTGTTGTTGGTATAAAAATCGGCCACCGGAGCCACTGCATTGTCAATATCACCACTGATGATCAGGGAAAAAGCCTGGGGTGAAGCCAATGTTCCATCATGATCCACGGTGATGGTGTAGGTGGTGGCAGTTGTGGGTGATGCTATGTCCACCATTTCCACATTGTCCACATTGTTTTCGGTAGTATGGGTAGCCGCGTTTGAAGGATTGTCTTTATCCAGTTTCCAGGGATAAAAAGTGTTAGAACTTTCGGTAATACGCAAATCCAGGTCGTTGACGAGCATGGCATCAGCAGGATCGAGGGCAGCGGACGGTGGTGTCCCGGGGGGATCGGTCCACACGATGGTTACCCGGATGGGATTGGTTCCCGTGGTGGTGATGTTGCGGGTATAGGTTTCGCCATTGGTAAGCACATGTTCTGAAATAACATCCGTAGTCTGGTCTTCGGTGATTTTGGCCGCTGCCGATTGGGTATTGAGCAATCCCCATCCAAATTTATAATCCGGGCCATCATTGGTTCCTGATTCATCAGCCGTATGCAACACCAATGCTTTCAACGTGGACGAAAGCATTTTCATCCCAGAGCCCTTTACGTTTTCATAATGTTGTATCAATAAAGCCAATGAACCAGTAGTGGCAGGTGCCGACATGGAGGTGCCGCTTGATCCGGCATAAGCGTCATCAGTGCTGCTGTAGGCAGATGTCAGATTGACTCCATTGGCCACGATATCCGGCTTTATCCTGCCATCATCGGCTGGTCCCCAGCCGCTAAAGCTGCTCATGTCCACATCGGAGGGTTGCGAATATCCTGTGGGAATATCTTCTACGGCACCAACTGTTAGTATATTTTTGGCCACTCCTTTTTGTGGGATACAATCATAGGGACCATCAGCAGGATAAGATCCGTCGCCACTGTCCCCTCTGTCGTTACCCGCCGATTTTACAATCAAATAGTAGGGTGCATTGGCGGCTATCTCATCCCAATTTTTCGCGGATATATCATAAAACCCGAAAAGATAGTCCTCTGAAGTACTGATGGAAGGATCACCATACCAAATACCACTTTCCCAGCCTCTTACCCAACCATAAGAATGATTGCTAATTAAATTACCATTGGCCGCTTCGGTGGCCATTTCGGAGTTATCATAATCCCAGTCGTAGGCTTTCAGTTCGGCGGCAAAAGCCATGCCTTTGGCAGCCGAATAGACTCCGGATGCCATGATGGTTCCTGCCACATGGGTAGAATGCCAATGAACGAGAGAGGCGTCTATGTTGGTGGCCCGCGTATCAAATTCCTGGTGGGTTGTCCTGATGGTGCCACCATCCCATTCGCAAACGGTAACCCCGGAACCACTCAGGCTTAATCCAGCCGCACCGCCGCTGTACACTTCATTGGTGGACGAAGTGGCTGCCGCGTTGGTGTTGAACGTTGTATAATATTGAGGCCTTCCATGTTCATCGATATTGATGAGTTCCATCAACACGCTGTCGGTTTCGATGCGCATGGGAATGCTGTTCGTCCGGGCGTATTCGATGGCTCTCTGTTTGCCTTCTTCAAATGCCTGAAAATATTCGGTCGAAAGACTATTTAATTTATTTCTGTTTGTAATCTGCTGAGCATGAGAGGAAATTATAATACAAAACGTGAGCAAAAGGAGCACTGCTGATTTTTTCATGAGCGATCTTTTTGGTGTTAAAAAATGAGAACCATTGAGATAATATATACATAACTGTCACAAATATAGTATCAGTGAAATACAAATATAATATCAATGAAAAAAATCAAATCACAAAGTTTCAAAGATGACAATCCTCTCTTCAATAAAGAAGCTATTCTATGGACATTAGGCAATATTTCCTGTTCATCTTCTTCTACTATAGCCTTTTGCTCTAATCCCAAATAAAATTAATTGCGAATTTTATTGAATAACAACGGATCCGTTCGTAACAATGATATAACCTTCATTGAGAAAAGTAACAATTTGCGTCTCTGTATATGTTCCGGATTCGATAGAAATTGTTGCCCCGGGACCGGCAACCTGTGAAGCTTCGTAAACCGTTTTAAATGGAGAAGCCTGACTACCATTGCCACCTATCGGTGCTGTAGAATTAACATAGATTACCGCAGGTGGTGCAGCCGTACGGTACATTCCTCTGCCATGCGTGGCAGCAATTAGAAACTCATTACCTTGCCAAAACAGTTCGGCGACTTCGGTATTTACCGGGCCTTCGTTTCCATTGAAATTAGTAACAACACTCCAGTTTACACCTCTATCCTGGGAAGCAAAAACACCCAAATCAGTACCTATGTATATCCAGTTTGAATTGGCCGGGTGATATCTAACCGTATTTACTTGTAATACCGGCAAATCATTTGGTACTGTGCCGCTTCTGTTTTCCCAGTTTACTCCGGCATCAGGGGTGTACCAAACATCATCGTTGTTATACCCGCCGAAAGTAACAAACACTTCGTTGGAATTATTTGGATTAATTGCAATATCAGTTACATACCTGTTTGGAAGACCACCGTCGTTTGCATCAACCCTGGTCCAGTCGATACCGGTGTTTGACGTTTTGGCTACGTTACCATTAGTATAACCTACCCAGATTACCGCTGAATTGCCTTTGTCAATATCAATGGTGCTGCATTTATAAAATTCTATATCCCCATTACCATTAATGAAGGATCCAATTGCACCTCTTATTTGCGTCCAGTTTGAAGCGTTGTTTGTTGTTCGCCAGATTTTCGATCCGCCGGCAACCAAATAGGCAGGGTTATTTGGATCCATGCTAAAAGGTGCGATAAATAAGGCCAAGAGCGAATTACCTGCATCACTAAGTCCAGAATATGAATTTGAATAACTGTCACCACTATTTGTACTTTTCTTTATTTTTAAATAGACATATTCTCCATAAAGGATAGAGGTATTGTTGTAGTTTATTGCAGCATACCCGCCATCACCGGTTGTGGCCTGGTACCAGTTATTCGGGCCGCTCCATGAACCGCTCGATTTGTACCTCACTTTATCGTTGTCCTGCAAACCTCCAACAATAATGCTTCCATCATTGGCTGCTGCACCTCCGAAAAACTGAGAAATGCCTAATGACGTGCCTGCCAGGTTTGTCCAGCCGCTATTATTAGAAACAGTCCATACATTGTTGGCTTTTTGTATTCCTCCGTCATTGCCAAAATACACTTTCGGGTTTGTTGTAGAATTATAATCAGCTGCTTCGATGATAAAATGTTGGTCGGCATGAGCTGAATTGGCTGCTCCACCGTTATGGTAGTCTTGCCATCGGCTAATTTTTGTGAGAGTGGTTCCTCCATCTGTACTGCGCCATAAATCTACACCACCAACAACGATCTGAGTACTGTATGCAGGATTAACCCAAATGGTATTGTCGTACCATCCCTGCCCCGGTGCACCTCCAAAATAATTTGTGCCTGTATTTCGCAGTTGCCATGTAACCCCGTTATCGTTTGATCTCCATATTTCTCCAAGATTTCGATTCATCGAAACATAAATCCTGTTTGAATTTGATGGGCAGAAGGTTACTTCACACCTGCCGCCATCTGAAGGCAATTTGTTGGCGACCCCCGAAGTTTCATTCGACCAGGTTTCGCCATAATCGGTTGAAAGATAGACTTTGCTCTTGCAGCCTACAATTATTTCGTTGGGATTATTTTGATCAACCCGAATATCTACCGCATTGGATGCAGTTGTGAATTTATTTACCCAGGTTACTCCTCCATCAATTGTTTTGTAAACGCGATTTGCATTCGTAACGGCATAAATTATACCGGCACTGTCAGGGTCGGGATGGGCAGCCAGCCTGTTAACGTATGTAAAATTAGCGTTGTTGGTGCTTTCCAATTGATTCCAGGTTAGACCACTATCGGTACTTTTTAAGATTCCTGCACCGGGTAAGCCATCGGAATTACCAAAACCTTCACCTGTTGCTGCATACATAATTGATGTTGTGGCAGGATCGAAAACCATCGAAGTGATGGCCAGGTTTGTCATAAAGTCGTTTACCGGTGTCCATGTAGTTCCTGAGTTAGTGCTTTTCCAAATTCCACCCGAAACGCTTCCAATCCACAATTTGCTGGCATTGTTTGGGTCGGGAAGGATTGCTCTTATTCGGCCACCAATATTTGATGGGCCAATCCAATCCCATTCCCAAAGGCCGGCATCTCTTGATTGAGGCATACGGGCAATGTGTTCTTTGGCTCTGAGTAAGCCATCCATCGGCACACGGCCATTCGCATCAGCCCTCGAAGCCATTCTATATTTATAATATTCGGCTGCGTAAGTTGCTTTATCCAGTTTTATTTCATCTTGGGATTCAGAAACATTTTCATTTGTATTAAAAAAATTGAGTGCCAGAAAAGACAGAGATAAGAATAGTAAACCAGAAAAAATTAATCTTTTCATCATGATCAATTTTATTGAAGACTAACCAAAACCAAGACAAGTCCTTTCCCCGAATCGAGCGATGTCATGGCTTTACCAATAATTGCTCCACGGGCTTTGTCAAAATTTTCAACTTTCATGGCGTGGCCGGCAACATTGGAAGTGGTCAGCATATCTCCTGCTTTAACCGGGCTATTGGTGGCATCTACCATGCAATACACTCTTCCTGATAAGGCAATGAGGTGTTCTCCATCAGCAATTGTTCCTTTCTGGCTCATAATTAAACCCGGCTTAATATTATTGGAACCGCTGACAATTCCGGCAACTTTACGGTCGTAAGAGGTTTGAGAAACCTTCAGGCTACCGGGTTTATTTTCATCAATAATCACCACCATCCCTTTCTGAATATGATCGTAATCCGTTAAATCGAATAATTCTGAAAGGTCGCTGCCTCCTGTAATTTGAAGTTCGTTTGTAGTTATTCTACCGTCACCTGTGTAATCTCCATCGATGGCAATTGTTTGCGCGCCTGCAGAGTTGTACATGGTTATTTGTCCGCCTGTGGTTCCTCCACCTTCAAACGGCGCAATTTGAATTGTTCTAACGTAACTTGAATTGTATAGGTTTACAGTTCCATTATTGTCAATCGCTATTTCTTCATTACCCCCATTCGGGCCAAACGCTTTTAAAAATTTTCCAGTTCCATTTTGTTGCATGACAACAGTAGCATCTGTTCCGGCAGATTCAAAATAGCCTCCAATTCCTGCTGTGCCGGTATTTTCCGCATAAACGGTGGCACCTGCAATTCCGCTTCCCGAGCTGTTAAAATTGCCAACACTACTGTAAAGAGTGCTCCACCTTTTTGTGCTTGTACCAAGTGTTTTTGTATTTGTGACCCATGGATAAAAGCTTGAAGTCGTTAAATAGAACTCATCGGTTTTGGTTGCAAAATCATCGGTACTTTGTAAAAAAGCCATACTACCATTCCAAGTTGAAATAGCCCAATCATTTTGGGTAGTACTCACAAATTCAAGTGTTGCCCCCGCGCTGGTAGAACTGATGCGTGCTGTTTTCCATGGTCCGTTTACATCCAGGGTTCTGGCAGGCGCGGTGGTACCAATTCCGACATTTCCACTAATCGTTGCATTTCCGGTGGTGGTTAAAGTGCCAGTTGCTACTGCTCCGGAGAAATTACCCGCAACACTATATAGGTTGCTCCACCTGTTAGTGATGAGCCCCAGTGTTGTTGCGCTATTATTGTAGGGATAAAAGCTTGTGGTACTAAAAAGATACTGATCGTTTGTATTTGAGAAATTGTCGGTACTGGAAAGCAGGCGCGCAATTCCTCCATAGGTTCCGATAGCCCAGTTTGTGGCATTTGATCCGGAGAATTCAAGAAATGCACCGGCATCATAAGAACTAAGGCGCGCTGTTTTCCAGCCGCCGTATACCTCTAGTTTTCTGCCGGGTGTAATGGTTCCTATGCCTACATTATCACCTGTATTTGTCACGTATGTGTTTAATCCACTTTTTGACCATAAACTGCCTGTCGTTCCTTCTTCCCAAACGCTCCCATTGAAAAAGAAAAACCTGTCCAGATCGGTGTCGTACACCATCAATCCTGCTACAGCCGTTGAAGCCAGGGTGTTTCTTTGGGCTGTTGTTAAACGGGGAATTAAAAGTCCCTTGTCGGATGATGAAACATCCAGCATGGCTGAGGGTTCGGGAGAAGTTCCGGTTGAGTTAATGGCAACCTGGCCAAATGTTGCAGAACAAATGGTAAGTGAGGTCAGCAATACAGCGAGCCTAATTTTGAGCATAATGATGATTGTTAAAGTTTAAAATTTAATGGGGGTATTTTATCATCTATCCTAATTTCTTTATCATGTAGTTAATCAATTATTTATGAAATAATCGTTTATTAAAATAGCATGACCGGGTTATTCTTCCAGGTGCTCTTTTTTTATCAGATACAGTTTACGTACTCCATAGGCTGCAGCCATCCCCATTAAAATCAGGCTTCCTCCCCCGATGGGGGCACCTCCTCCAATCGGTTCGTCACCTCCACCAGGTAGTTCAGGTGGGTTACCCGGTCCTGTGGCGTCGGCCATGGAAATTAAGGGGAACAGGAGGAGTGAAGCAATTAGCAGGGTGGAAACTATTTTCTTCTTCATATTACACATGTCGTTTTAAGGTTACTTGTTAATGAATATTTTCTCTGTGTAGACTTGTTGATCGGTAACAACCCTGATGACATAATAGGCCATTTGATCACCCACCCAGAGTTTCATGAATTTCTGATCAGTAGTTTTCAGGTTACGAACCAGCGATCCCGAAAGGCTATAAACCCTCACCTCCCGGATGCTTTCATCGGTGTTGTTTCGCACGTAGGCATGCTGACCAGAAGAATAGATGTCAACCGTTGGTTTGGCGAGTTCATCCGTTCCGGTTGGACCGAAGAAATGAAGGACAAAACGATCGGCAGCATCATCCGGTGAACCGGTAAAAGTATAAAGAGGTTGGGTGTTGAGAGAAACCCAATCGCCTCCGGTGAGTTTGTCTTCGAGCCATATTTCGGTGCCGATGTCGAAGGATTCGATGTCCGTGAAAGTCAAGCTGTATTCCTTGTCATAACCACAATCGAAATTCAGGGGGACGCTCAGCATTTCTCCTCCGGTGAGACTTTCCAACGGAAGCGCATTGATGGCCAGTTCCAGGTTGCCTTCGGCTACCGACCTCAATGAAGTGGCATCTGAGTTTTGGCTTTCCCAGAAAACGGCTTCCATGTTCACATCATAGCCGGAAGTAGCTTGCTCATCGAACCGGATAATAGCATCGTCCCGGTAACCAATCATACCTCCTTCGGCTGCAATGGAAAGAATGTTTGTCATGGTTTCCCTAAATGCAACCGTACTGTGGGCCCGTCTTGCATTTGAAAAGTTAAAAGTACCTGCTAATTTCGTTTCTACAAAGAAGCCTTGTCCTACCTGAATATATTGGTTTCCTCCAACGCCTCCTGCACGTTCCACGTAATTATTGGCAGCAGGATCCCAAATCCAGTAGGAATCATATACAACGCCACTGTTGTCAGTAGCCAGCCCGTCAAAATCGATGGAGGAAGGATAAGGGTTGCTGATCAATTCATAATGGTTGTTGCTAAAAGTTAAGGCGGGAGTTGAAATGGTGCCTGTCATTAACGAACCGGTCATTTCCAGCGTGTGTGGCAGATTGTCAATGGTCGAGAGTCCGATTCCATCGGCGGTTTTAACCTGATAGGTTAAACTGTTGATGTTTTGCCATCCATTGAGCAGGATTTGGGTTTCGTCCCATGAATAGGCGTAGGTACTTCCGTTAACCACATTAAAAGCACTCAGGTAGGCACCTGTACCGGCACCCGTGTAGTTTTCTTCATCAACGGTAGGTCCTACCAGGTGAATATCAAAATTTCCTGAACCTGCTGAATTGGAAAGATAGGTCTGCACCTTGGCTGAACCACTTCCTCCATAGGTAATGGTTCCGTTATCGATAAAGGAGCCTGTGCCTGTTGCATCTGCCTGAATCACAATCCCTTCGGTAGAGTTTATGGTGGTGGAGCCGGTTACGGTTGAATGCCCTTTTGGGGATAAATTCAATGTGCCTTCTATTTCCATATCACCATCAACAAATAATTCTGGATTTGAAGCGTTCTCGGCTGTTAAATCCGGTACCGTAATGTGAGCGCCATTTTCAATATAAAGCTTATTGCAAGCCCATCCCCATTCATTTGCGTTTGTTGATAATTCAGGATATTTAGAAGTCCCGGATGGGATTAATACATAAGCACCTATTTGTCCA
>Ga0100379_10002169_pt1 | contig 18990 bp, 13 predicted proteins | sample CryGeymeta201503_FD_80418 | JGI IMG/M metagenome (GOLD analysis project Ga0100379, IMG submission 80418) | Groundwater microbial communities from Crystal Geyser aquifers in Utah, USA - Crystal Geyser metaG 2015-03 | ecosystem: Environmental > Aquatic > Deep subsurface > Groundwater | place...
AAACATAAGGCTGTCCACAGGGAAAGGTTAAGGGATCCCTTAGTGCGAGCTTATGTGTTAGCCAAGCTCAAAGAAGACTGGTCCCCGGAACAGATTGCCGGCAAATCGGGACAGACCATCCGGGCTTGAAGGTCAACCATGAATCGATTTACCAGTATATCTATGCCAAAGACACCGTTGACCGCAAAGGGTTAATAGCTTCTTTGAAAAGGTCTCATCGTAAACGCCGGCATAAAGGACTCTATCGCCACCAGAAGAAGACGAAGATTCCCAATCGGGTTTCCATTGATCAGCGGCCGGCGCAGGTTCAGGCCAGAAGGCAGTTTGGCCATTGGGAAACGGACAGCTTAATCTCCAGAAAGAGCAAAGCAGCCTTGAACTCCTTAACCGAGCGTAAAAGCCGGTTGTTGCGCTTAACCGGTTTAAGGCAAAAGAGTGCCAGTCATACCGCCAGGGCTGTTATCCGACATCTCAAAGATCTGCCTCCGGCAGCCAGGAGAACCTTGACTCTTGACAATGGCACGGAAAATACCGGTCATGAGTTGATCACTCTGGAAACAGATATTCAATGTTACTTCGCCCATCCCTACCACTCCTGGGAACGAGGCACTAACGAAAACACGAACGGTTTGATCAGATACTACTTGCCTAAAGGCACAGACTTTAGTACAATCTCCAAACAGCAACTGCAATTCATTGAAAACAGGCTAAACAACAGACCAAGAAAATGTCTCGGATTCAAAACACCTAATGAAGTCGCCGCTTCTTGCGTTGCACTTCACGGTTGAATGTAGGTCGAGGTCGCTTCCTACTTCAACAACTAAAGGGACATTGTCCCAACTCCAAGTTCAATCTTTACCTTAGATCTTTTACATCCAAATATAGACATAGCGTGGGGAGATTTCTTCGTTGGGAAGGCAGACTCTGTATAACGTCAGGATAAAATAAATAGAGCCATTTTAAGGGTCTGCTTCATTGGACAACCTCTGCATTGGCTATTTCAACTTCTGCCATTCCGTTTACAGGGTGACCAAATACCCTTATATGGCTCCAGACTATTGATTGCGATCCCAGTTTCGGGAAACCTTGAGCTCTTTTTAAGTGGGTGCTTTGGTAGATGTTTAGGCTTCCTCCTCGCTGCTGGAGGCTTGCTCACCACATCTAACTCCCGCTCCCTTTCTAATTGCTGATCCTCAGGTTTAATCCCGTCCTGGGTCTCGCAATCCCTTTTCTTAATTATAATTTTACTCTTTTATTAATATATTTCAATAGTTGATTAGAGTAATAAAAAGAATGCCTGAGCTTATCTCAGCATTTTAATAAGTTTTATTAATCATTATCTCTCGAAATCAATAATTTTCAAGCTATTTCATGAACAATCCTCTGCGAAATCCTGTCTGAAAAGTGCAGTTGTGATATATTGGATAAAACTGAAGAGTTTAAATATGACCCCCTTTCAGTCCCAAAGATGCAGACTACAGGAAGGAAGTGTTACTCGCGTTATTCCCCGATAATTTTCACCAGCACCCTTTTTCTTCGCCTTCCGTCAAATTCTCCATAAAATATCTGTTCCCATGGGCCGAAGTCGAGTTTTCCATTAGTAACAGCAACCACAACCTCTCTTCCCATAATCTGCCGTTTCATGTGTGCATCAGCATTATCTTCTCCAACATTATGACGGTACTGGGAAACTGGTTCGTGAGGGGCGAGTTTTTCGAGCCAGACATCATAGTCGTGGTGAAGTCCTGATTCATCATCGTTTATAAAAACAGATGCGGTTATATGCATGGCATTTACAAGCACGAGACCTTCCTTAATGCCACTCTCCATGAGACATTTTTCCACCTCAGGGGTGATATTTATGAAAGCCCGGCGTGTCGGTACATTAAACCATAGTTCTTTACGATAGCTCTTCATGAAATATCTATTTTTCTCCTCCTGTATCCCTTCATTGCTCAATCCTTTTTTTACTTCTGAAGGTCTCGATTTAATTGTATTTTGATACAAGCCTTTTCCCTGAGTTCATTAATATGCAACTTAAGACGCTGGTTTAATTCCTTCTCAGTAAGATAGCTTTCGATCTCATCTCTTACAGACTCAAATTCCTTGCCCTGAAAATCACTGAGATGTTTCTCATAGAAGTCTGTCAGTTCATCTTCTTTTATCCTTATAAAAGCCTTAATCTTTAGTTCAATATATTCCCTGAGCAATTCATCCTCTGATGGTGCTTCTAACTTAATCTTTTTAGCCTCTCTGAGAAGGAGCAACCTGTTGACCATTGTATTCAAGACCTCATCTTTTGTTACATTCGGGGTTATTCTCAGCGTATCTGTAAAAGTTTTCTCTAATTCACTGAGGGTTATTGCATCATTGCCCACAAATGCAACTACACGGTCTTTTATCCCAGCAAATAGCGAAGGGCAGAAAGCAAAGAACAATAAGAGAGTAACAAATAACATGAAAAAAAACACAGAACACAGCCCCCCCCCACCCATCCCTCCCCCTCGAGGGGGGAGGGTTAGGGAGGGGGTGAAAATCTTTGTTCTATGCTCTATGCTCTTTGCTTGTTTAGAATGCATGCCCAATACTAAAATGGATCTCTCCTCTGCTTTCTCCAGGCTTCCTCTGAAGTTTCTGCCCATAGTCAATCCTTATAGGACCAACTGGGGTGTTATACCTCAAACCGAGACCTGTGGTAAATTTAATATCTGTGGAATTTATATCTTTAATCTTTACCCAGACATTACCTCCGTCAAGGAAGGCAACAATCCCTATGCCTTTTCCTAAAGATGTTCTTATTTCAAGGTTTTCCATAAGGAATACATTACCACCGGTAGGATTTCCATCCGATCCTTTTGGACCAAGGGTATCCTGCTCATAACCTCTTACAGTTGTTCTGCCGCCGAGAAAGAATCTCTCGACAATAGGGAGTTCATCAGTCTTAAGGTAACCCTGAGCAATACCACCTCTCAAAGATATGGCAAAAACAACCCCTTTGATAAGTTCTTGATAGGCATTACCATAGAACATAAGTTTTATAAAGCTTGTTTCCGAGAGAAAAACAGGCGAAGTGAGTTTAACCGAGATTCCTGAGAGGATTCCTTTTTCGGGATAAAATGGATTATCCCTTGTGTCATAAATAATTCCAAGCCTTATGCCGCTTATGACAAGAGCGCCTGTGTCCTCCCTGCTCAGGATAACATCAGGTTTTACATCAAATGTATTCACGAGAGAAAACTCATAGTACAATTCAGACTTTAAACTGTCACCGATTTTTTTTTCAAAACCAGCAGTAGCAGTATGTCTTATTAATCTGTATCGGGTCTCTCTGGTATCAATGTTTATTTCCTTTTTGTCCTCACTGAGTAAGAATGCCCTGAATTGTAAAGGTATGCCCAGAAACCATGGTTCAGAATACTGTAATATATACCGCTTCTCAAGTGAGCTCAGCTCAAACCTTAATGAACCCTGTCTGTTCATGCCCCAGAGATTCCTGTAACTCAAATCAAAAATTCCCCTGAAGCCTTCATATTCAGCGTATCCAAAACTTAGTTCGACCGCGCCTGCATTGCCCTCGCGCAATTTTATCAGGACATCCTTTTTGTGGTCATACCTGTCAAGCACTTCCATATCAACATCTGTAAATAAATCTAGTTTGTAAAGCTTCTGCCTTTCTTTTGTAAGGATGCGGTAATTAAAAGGCGTATCTTCTTTTTGTTGTAACTCCCTTCTTACGACTGCATATTTTGTGTTATTATTCCCGACAATTATTGTTTTGCCAAATAGTGTTTCGGCGCCCTCATCTATCTGGAAGGTTAAGGATGTTTTTTGACCAATGCCTTCTCTCTTTATTGATACAACTGCTTCGGTAAGACCATAGGTATTGTATAAGTCAATCACTCTGAATCTTGCATCAGAGATATCAAAATCGTTGTATACATCCCCCGGTTTTATATTAATTGCCTTTCTTACCTCTGCCTCGGGTACAAGATTTGTTCCTATAACATTTACCCTCTCGATCTCTGTTTTTAATCCTTCATTTATCCTGACAATTATATCTATTTTATTTGGTAATCCCCCTTCACCTCGGTACGAGTCGATTCCGACCTCCTTTACTAAAGGGGGGAAGGGGGGATTTGTCTGAAACTCTTCGATATTGGCTGTCAGGTATCCGAGGGCATTATAGAAATCTTTAAGTGTTTCCCTATCCGTCCCAATAATGTCCGGATTATAAATGCCTCCTTCTTTAAGGGACATAATCTCTTTAAGATTCTTTTCTGGCAGACTTATACCACTAAACTTAATCGTCCTAATACTTACCTTAACTCCTTCAAAGATGAAGAAATTGAGACTTATGACATCATCGCTTGAAGTTATAACAGGGGCTATCTGTGCAAAGGGATGCCCCCCCCTGTGGTAGAGGGATAACATCTTATGCACTGCCTCTTCTATAATATCATCACTAAACTCTTCTGCCTCAAAAAAAGGAATCTCTTTAAGAAGGGCATTTGTGGGAACAGCATTATTACCTTCTATAGAAATCTGCAGACGTTTACCTGGATTAACAGAAATATGGAGGATTCCATCAGTATAGGTGTATGGACCTATAACAGGCTTGAAGTATTTTTTATTTTTATAGTATGCCTTGATCCTCTCGATGTCTTTTTTTAAAATTAACCGGTCATATATATCTCCATCGGATAATTTCATTACAGCCTTTACTTCATCGCCTGCACCGGAGATATTTACTTCTCTTATTCTTTCCGGGTCACCCGCACTAATCTGGAGATGTATATTTACCCTGTATGGTTCCTTTAATTTTTTGATCTCTGCATTAACACCGGCATGTGGGAAACCTCGCAGCGCTAACTCATGTCTTAGATCTACCATAGCTTTTTCAAGTACATCACATATCAAAACCTGATCCTCTTTTAAGGGAAATAATTTCTTTATTGTCTTTCTGGAAAGCGGATAATCACCTTCTACATAAATGTTTTTTATAAAATTTCTCTCCTTTACATTAATGATAACCTTCGCTCTTTCGCCATCAATTGTCTCAACAGAAATATCCTCAAACATCCCTTTTAAAAATGCCCTTTTTATGCCCAGCCTTACACTTTCTTCATTTATTTGCTTGCCGGGATTAATGTCGAGAATATAAAGGAACTCGTCTTTACTTATAGAGTAAAGCCCGTTGATTTCTATCTCACCGACCACTGAACCTGCAGCCTCAGAAGTAAAAAACATCAAAAGGTAAGCAGTAAGTAGTAAGCAATAAAAGATAAGGGCGAGGAACCTTTTATCTTCTGCCTTCCGTTCCTTATTTATTTGAACTCGAATCTGAACTTTACATCACCTCCTATACTTGCCTTTTCATCCCTGATTCCAATAAGAGAAATATTTTTATCGAGTAGATATTCAAGCTTGAGTATCTGTTCTTCCGTAGAGCCAACTAAGGTTGTATAGGTTACAAATAACTTATCGCCAATAAGCCTTTTTGATACGGTTACCCTGGGCCCTACTGAGCCGGTAGTTTTTGAGACAGACGGATCAACCTGGAATCGGTCTAAGCCTGTTATAGCCCTCAGCCTTTCTTCAAGAACATCCTGTACCTTGCCTGTCAGAAATGATGTTGCTTCTCCTGCGCCAATACCGCCTTCAAGACCTTTAAGTTGTTTCCCTACCTGACCTACTGTAAGAAGGGCAAGGATATCGACCTCTTCGAGATGCGGGACAGAAGACAAGGCAAGATTGAAGTGATCCATCTGCCCTTCAAGATTCAATCTGATTGAATATCCATTTACAATAGTTTCGGCTGTAAGATTCATAACCGGCTTGATCCTGTTGGGATCTGTAAAATCAGCGCTGGCAAAGATTATCCTGAATTCATTATTTCTAAAATAAACATATCCCTCTGTCAACTCAAGCCTGCCAAGCAATACAGGGCTCGATATTGACCCTTTTAATATCATATCTCCCCTAACAAGAGCCCTCGCAATGTTGTTATCAATAGAAATATTGTCACTGCCTGAAATCCTTATATTTAGTTTTGCCCTCTCAAACACGGATACATCAGTCTTGGGTTTCTTTTTTGCCTTTGCTGTCAGAAGCCATGACCTCCACTCTACCATTTCTTTATACCTTGCCCTGTTTATCTTTATATCGCCAGTAATGCCCTGAGCATCCAGTGTCCCCTTATATAGAAGTCCACCATTAAAATTTATATTAAAATCCTTTGAAATTGAAGTTGTTATATTATCGAGGTTAGCTTCTAAGTAAAATCTTTTTATACGAAATGCCTTAAGGTAAACGAAACCTGATATATTTATATCGCCGCCTCCTATTTTCCCGAAAATCCTCTGCACAACAATCCTGTTCTTATCTATATATAGGTAGCCGTACATAGAACTGATATAGGTAGGATAATCTCTAAGACCAAAAGAGGCATTTGATACATTCATCCCTCCATTTATCTCAGGTCTTTCCCATTTGCCCATAATTGAGAAGACAAAATCTGCATCTCCTTTAAGATATCCTATTTTCTTTGACATGCCTTTCAATGGTGAAAGAGAAGAGCTACCATCGAATAGAATGTCATATTCCTTGCCAATTTCCATTCTGCCCTGGAGTCTAAATGAAGTTGCGCCGCTCTTAATTCTAAATGCTGTTAAAGACAGTTTTCTGTTATCAAGTAAAAATTTTATATCAGAATTATTCGAAAAGGTTTGTCCAAAGAGTGAAAGTGTCAAGTGGTTTATGTTTGCCGAGGCTGTAATGTGTTTTCTGTCCCCCTTCATTTCTACACGGCCTTCAAGATCAAGCTGCAGGTCTTCCGGCACATCCTTCAAAATTGAACTGACAATAAAATCATATCTGGCTGGCTGGATATATAGTTCAGCACTCCATGGCAACTTATCGTCGAGATGTCCATTTCCCCTGAGCCTCATTTTTTCATTGAACAATGCAGCGTTCAATGAGATATCTCTGTTCCTAATCGAAGCGTTTATAGTGCCGCTGCCCATATTTTTGCCTTTAAAAGTACCACCACTAACCTTAGCGCTAAGTGTAATGTCAGGGTTTTCAAAATGACCGTGACCTTCTGATCGCAGGCTTAAAACAGCATCATCAGGCATGCGATCTAATCCTATGTCCTTTATCAAAAACCTTTTGGATGAGGCCATGTAAGAGAATCTCTTATCATGTGAAATGTCACCTTCTATAGTCAGAATGGATTTGCCCTTTGTAATTTTAGCCTTTTTAAAAGAAAGCTCTTTATTTGAATATGAAAAGTCCATGGATGCAGAATCAACCGGAACCTTATATAACAGCGCCTTCTCTATAAAGGCACGTCCGGATACATCAACGTTTTTATCCTTACCCCCTATTTTGATATCTGCATTCAGCCTTCCTTTTGCTGTAAAATCTTTATAGAACATCTGCACAGCCTGTCCAAACTCTGCGTTCTTAAATGCTGCCTTAAGGTTATACACTGGCATTGAAAGATCAAAGAGTTCCTTTGCTTGTGGAAAATATATCTTACCGTTTATATTGTGCTCTTCGCCGGGTGACCTGAAGACAGATTCATGTATATCAAGTAGATTTTTTTCATATGAGAAATCAGATGTAACAGTGTTTACCTTATACCCTTCTACGGATACACCCGATAGATTAGCCTTTCCGGATATTTTTGGATTATCAAACGAACCGGTTATTTCTCCGGAAAAATCCCCACGGCCTTTAGCTCCTTTGTAATAAGGAAGTGTGAAATCAGAGACATCATCTATATAAAGCCTGTTTTTAAGGCTGAGGGTTTTATTTGCGAGATTAACCTGACCGTTTACATTCAGATTGGACAGGGATGTATTTAACTGTATATCCAACAAAGATAAAATATCACCCCTTATGGAATAAGTTCCCTTTATATCTTTTATTCTGCCGAGGACGTTGTTTGTTGAAGGTTGATGCGCCTTATAGACAAACCATCCATCCGGATTAAATTGGCTGCCTGATGTTGAAAGCTCTCCATCTACCTTGCCTGCGGGTATCCCGGGCTCCCATCCGATTAGTTTGAGTGCAGCACTGCTGTCTATTGATTTAAACTTTACATTCAAGGTAAAGAACTCAGCGCCGGGAAGATTTAAAGATACATCGGCTTGAGCTGTACCGTTATATAATAATGCGTCACCTTTTTCGAATCTCATTATCCCATCGTGGTAAAGAACCTTACAACTGAGTGAATCTATATCAACACTGAAAAGGTTTCCATTTCGAAGTCTTGCCTTTGCCTTTCCAGAGAGATTGGAGAGAGGTCCTGTTATCTTCCCATCAAAATCAACAAGCCCCTCTACCTGCTCCTTTACCTTAAGTAGTTCCATTAATGTCTGGAGATAAAAATCACCGCTGACTTTTAGATCTACAAAAATGTCTTTCAAGTCTTGAATCTTGAATTTTGAATTTTGAATTTTTTCAAGTCTTACCTCACCTTTAGCAAAGACCCTTCCATCACCTTTCTGTCTGAGGTTAAAAATACGCTTCACAGAATCAACAAGCAGGGCTATCTCGGTTTTCAGAGCGCCCTTACCTTTAGAATAAAAACCTTCACCCCTGAACCTTGAGCCATAAGAACCGACTTCAAAACGTTTTATCTCAACCATGTTACCCTTTAATACTATTGAAGTATTTATATCACACTTAATCTTTGGCCATCCTTCTCTTTCTAAAACAAATTCTTTTGCGGCCGTCTTAAGCCTGGGGTTCGCGCCCATGATTAACTCACCTGTAAGCCCTTTGATGTTTACCATGCCTTTTAAATCGTTATCCCTGAGAGAAACAACACCGTTAATAACCTCAATTACCTTTATCTTGACCTTAAATGCCCTCTTTCTATCCTTTTCAATATATGTTTTGACACTCTTAATTATTTCGTCGAGTTGTTCTCCATTTGTAGAGATATCAGGTTCCTTTATTACAAGCCTCTTAATAGAAAGACGCTTTCTTAAAAGTCCTGAAAGCTCAAAATATCCTTTTACCCTGTTTGTAATTAATATTCTGTTGCCGTCTTCATCAAAAACCTTCAGACCTTTTGCCTCTATGAATAATGGGAATATATTGATGTAAATCTTCTGTGCTATGACCTTCTGTCCGAATGTAGCCTCTAATTCCGGGAGTATAATTTTTTTCAGGGTATTCGATATGTAAGGGCCTCTCAAGATAAGTGTTGTAAGGCCGATAATGACTACAAAACTTAAAAGATATAAAAGTCTTCTCAGTTTTTTCCGTTTCAGCGGATCTCTGATAGTATCTTTCACCTGAAAATACCTCAAATCCCCCCTCACCCCCCTTTTCTAAAGGGGGGCGTGGGGGGATTACTAACTTTCATTATACTGTGTGTCTTTTTAAAACATGAATGTTTCATATTGTTATATTGTATAAAAAATTACCTATCTTGGGTCTTAAATTATGTACTATAAAAAAATATAGCATGATATGTCTATTTTTAAGTCACTGAACTGAAATTGACAAAAATAATTTTAAGGCCTTAAAATTGGTGTGGGTAGTCAGGGGGGTATAAGAAAATTCAGATGCCAGGCGGGATGAATTTTAAAGATTAAACAGTTGGATATAAAATGAGGTTGGTTATTGTCGGAGGAGGAATTTCCGGCCTTTCTCTGGCATATTTTCTACTTGAGCATAAACCTTCTTTAGACATTGTTGTCCTTGAGTCCGAGAAAAAGGCAGGCGGCAAGATATGGACTGATAAGGTGGATGGTTTTTTGTGCGAAGGTGGTGTTAACGGTTTTCTCGATAACAGGCCGAGGACACTTGAACTCGTTAGGAAGCTTGCAATTACTGCTTTAAAAAGCAGCGATACAGCACGGAAGAGATATATATTTTCTGATAAGAAACTTCATCTTTTACCTGAATCGCCTATTTCGTTTTTCTCTTCAAATCTCCTGAGCCTCTATGGACGTCTGAGGATTTTATATGAAATCCTTGTTCCGAAAAGAAAGGGGAATGATGAAACACTTGCTGACTTTGCAAGGCGGCGGCTTGGAAAAGAGGCATATGAAAAGTTAATAGACCCAATGGTGTCGGGCATTTATGCAGGCGACCCTGAGGCCATGAGCCTTAAGAGTTGTTTCCCGAGGATATATGAACTCGAAAAAAAATACGGCAGCCTTATTAGGGCTATGATAAAACTCCAGAAAGAGGCTAAAAAATCAGGGAAGAAGATAGGGCCGGGGCCTGGTGGAGTTCTTACATCATTTTATGACGGTATGGGGGTAATAATAAATGCCCTCAAGGGTTATCTTGGAGAAAGGCTTAAGACAGACAGCAGGGTAGTCTCAGTTGATAAAAAAGGCGACAAATATATTATCTATCTCTCTGATAGTTCAAATCTTGAGGCAGAAGCGGTTGTTATTGCAACACCGGCATATGCGACTTCAGAGATGATGAAGGGTATTAACAAAAACCTTTCTTTAACCCTTGGTGAAATCTTCTATCCCTCGATTTCAGTTGTATGTTTTGGCTATAAGCAGGATAAGATAAAACAGCCTCTTGACGGATTTGGTTTCCTTATCCCTAACAGAGAAGGCAGAAAGATACTCGGAACACTGTGGGATTCAAGCATATTCCCAAACAGGGCACCTGAAGGTTATGTGTTACTCAGGAGCATGCTCGGCGGCGTCAGAAAGTCCGAACTCGCACTGCAGGATGAGGATAAGCTGATAAATATTGTTATAGACGAGTTACAGGACATCATGGATATAAGGGTACAACCTGATTTTGTTAAGGTTTACAAGCATGAAAAAGGTATACCCCAGTATTCATTAGGGCACGAAAAAAGGCTTGAGACAATTAGTGAAATTATCAGCAGATTCAAAGGGTTATATCTCACCGGTAACGCTTATCGCGGTATCGGGGTTAATGACTCTATAGATAATTCATATAAGCTTGCAGAAAGGATTGTTAAGAAGATATAATGAAAGGTCTAAAGTAAGATTTTACAGGTACGCCTTAAAATAGGAGGTAAAATTGAAGGAACATGAGATTGTTGAATTCTTAAAGAGAGAAAATGAGGAGTTCAAAAGGCTCAGTGAAGAACACAGAAATCTTGATGTACTTCTTGCAGAGATTGACAGCAAACGCTATCTTACCCCAGAGGAAGAGGTTGAGAGGAAAAAGATTCAGAAACAGAAACTTTCCAAGAAGGATAAGATGGCAGAACTTGTAAGGGAATATAAGAAAAAAGGTATTTAGTGCGTCAGCTATAACTGCTAACTACATAATCAAAGAAGGGGTATTATTATCATGATGAGAAGCAGAATAATAAAAGAAGGGCTGGAGCGTGTTCCGCACAGGGCACTTCTTTATGCAACAGGTATTCCAAAAAGCGAGATGAAAAAACCATTTATTGGGGTTGCAACAAGTTTTACTGATATTATTCCTGGTCACATAGGCATGCGTGACCTTGAGAGATTTATAGAAAAAGGGGTACATACTGCTGGCGGTTATCCGTTCTTTTTTGGGCTTTCCGGTATATGTGATGGTATTGCAATGGGACATAAAGGTATGCATTATTCACTTCCATCAAGGGATCTGATTGCAGATATGGTGGAGACGATTACAGAGGCTCATCAGCTTGACGGCCTTGTGCTTCTTACAAATTGTGATAAGATTACACCCGGTATGCTTATGGCTGCTGCAAGGATAAATATACCATCAATAGTTGTTACCGCTGGTCCTATGCTTTCTGGTCGTCTGAGGGGGAAGAGATTATCTTTGGTTAATGACACGTTTGAAGCAATTGGGAAGTATAAAAAAGGTTTGATTAAAAAGGATGAACTTGAAGCCCTTGAGATGTGTGCATGTCCAGGTGCCGGCTCGTGTCAGGGGATGTACACTGCAAATACAATGGCATGTGTCACAGAGGCACTTGGCATGAGCCTTCCAAGGTGTGCAACCTTACTCGCTGTATCTGCTGATAAGAGAAGGATTGCCTTTGAAAGCGGGCAACATATTGTTGAATTAATAAAGAAAAATGTTACATCAAGAAAGATAATGACAAGAAAGGCATTTGAAAATGCAATAATGGTTGACCTTGCCCTTGGTGGTTCAACAAACACTGTTCTTCATATCCCCGCAATAGCCCATGATGCAGGCGTAGCGCTTCCACTTGAGACATTCAATGTGTTGAGTAAAAAGACCCCTCATCTTGCCAACATGCTGCCAGGTGGTGAACATTACCTTGAAGACCTTGACTGGGCAGGCGGTATTCCTGCATTAATGAAAAGATTGAGGAAAAGCCTGCATAACAATATTACAGTCAGCGGTAAAAGGATCTTTGAGATTGCCGATTCCGCAGAAGTTATAGATGAAAATGTCATAAGGCCGCTTAATAGGGCATATCACGAGGAAGGCGGCATTGCAATACTCAGGGGCAACCTTGCACCCGATGGCTCTGTTGTTAAACAGTCTGCTGTAAGTAAAAACATGCTAAAGTTTGAAGGTGTGGCAAAGGTGTTTGATTCAGAAGAAGTGGGTATGAAGGCAATTCTTGATGGAAAGGTAAAGCCGGGGGATGTTGTTGTTATAAGGTATGAAGGGCCGAAAGGAGGTCCCGGGATGAGAGAACTTCTCTCTCCGACAGCGACCATTGCGGGAATGGGATTGAGTGACTCAGTCGCACTTATAACAGATGGAAGGTTTTCAGGCGGCACAAGAGGCCCTTGCGTAGGACATATATCACCAGAGGCAATGGAAGGTGGTACATTAGCGATTCTCAGAGATGGGGACAGGATAAGGATTGATATCCCGAATAGGAAAATAGATGTTCTTTTATCTGATAAAGAGATAAAAGAAAGGCTCAGTAAATGGAAACCGCCGAGGCCCAAGATAACAAAGGGCTATCTTTCAAGATATGCAAGGATGGTTAGTTCCGCGGGCAGCGGGGCTGTGATGAAATAACCCTATTTTTTACCCATTGCCATATCCTCGAGTATCTTCAGTTTTGATGTTTCACCTACGGCTATTAATGTATCTCCCGCCGTTATAGCACTGCGGAATGTGGGATTGAATTTCATCTCGCCGTTCAGTTGTTTGATAGCTACAATTATAACCCCAAGCTCTCTTCCTATACCGCACTCATCCAGCGTGAGCCCTGCAAGTTTGGAATCTTCCTGAATGGTTATTTCCTCAAGCTGTAAATCAATATTGCCACTCTTAGTGGCAAATTCTATAAAATCTACAACAGCAGGTTTTAATACTGTATGTGCCATTCTGAGTCCACCGATATGGTATGGCGACACAACCCTGTCAGCACCTGCTCGTAAAAGTTTTTTCTCCGAACCTTCTTCACCTGCCCTTGCAACTATTAAAAGGTTGGGATTTAATCCCCTGGCGCTCAAAACTACAAAAAGATTTTCTGCATCAGTAGGCAGTACTGATATCAGACATTTTGCCTTTTCTATCCCAACTTTTTTTAATGTTTCATCTTTTGCAGCATCTCCCTCGAGAAAAAGAACATCTTCTGTTTCCCTGAGGGTATCAGGGTTCTTTTCAATAACAACAAAATTTAAATTCTCATGCTTTAATTCCCTAGCTATTATCTTTCCCATCCTGCCATGCCCGCAAATAATATAATGGTCTTTTAATTCTTTTAATTTTTTTTCCAATCTCTTCCTCCCGAATATTTCTTGTAATTCACCCTCTAAAACAAGTTTTGCACCTGTACCAAGTGCATATAATACAGTCCCTACACCACCTATAATAAGAATAATTGTAAATAATTTGCCGCTAAACGACAGGTCATGTATCTCCTTAAAGCCAACAGTAGTTATAGTTATTATGGTCATATAGATGGAATCTAAAAAACTCCATCTCTCTATGCTCATATAGCCGGCAGTGCCGAATGATATGATGAGGACTATCAGCGCAGCGGAAAGTATCAGTCGTCTCCTGAATTTTTCCACTAATATTCAAGCTCCATATCTACCTTTTTATCATTCTTTTATATCTTCCAATACCTCTATGAACTTAGACACTAAATCAGGGTCAAACTTGGTTCCAGGGCATTTCATTTGTCCCTGACTTATACTGACTGCAATTCACATCATTATAGCAAAACCTGCCCTGTTTGACACGTACAGAAAGTTACAGCCACTACATCCATATGTTGAATTAATACAAAAGCAATAAGTATATTGACATATTCAGAGCAGGTTGTCACTCCAGCTTGTCTGGAGTCCTTCTTAAAAAAGATTCCCGACGAGCGGGAATGACACCCCATTTAATGCGTTTGTATTAGTTAGGCTTTATGGACATTTTAATAACTTTTTATGTTAAAATTATGTAATTTTTTAAAGGAGCAATGAGGGATAATATGAAGATTTCTGGCGCCGAGATATTTATTGAATCTCTAAAGAAAGAGGGTGTAAAACACATATTCGGTTACCCGGGTGGTGTTGTCCTTAATATATTTGACCGCCTTTATGACAATAAGGACATCCAGCTAATCCTCACAAGACACGAGCAGGGAGCAGTTCATGCAGCAGATGGCTATGCAAGGTCAACAGGGAAGCCAGGGGTTGCTCTTGTGACCTCAGGCCCAGGGGCTACAAATACAGTAACAGGGATTGCCAATGCCTCAATGGATTCCATCCCGCTTGTTGTATTTTCTGGACAGGTGCCGACTATGCTCATAGGCAATGATGCATTTCAGGAGGCTGACATAGTCGGTATTTCAAGGCCCTGCACAAAATATAATTATCTTGCAAAGGATGTAAGGGATTTATCAAGAATTGTAAGAGAGGCATTTTATATTGCAATGTCAGGCCGTCCCGGCCCTGTGCTTATAGACCTTCCAAAGGATGTAACAGCATCAAAGACAGAGTTCACATGGCCGGAAATAAAGATCAGGAGTTATAACCCAACTTATGAAGGCAATAAGTGGATGATAACTCAGGCAGCACATCTGATTGCAAAGTCAAAAAAAGTGGTTATCCTTGCTGGCGGCGGTGTAATACTCTCCGGAGGTTCTAAAGAATTAAAAGAGCTTGCCGAATATACTGATATCCCCGTAACAATGACCTTGATGGGACTTGGTGGTTTTCCCGGAACCCATGAACTTTCACTCGGCATGCCCGGAATGCATGGCACTTATTAAGCAAATAAGGCGATACAGGAGTCTGACCTGCTGATCGCAATAGGCATGCGATTTGATGACAGGGTTACAGGCAAAATTGATGCCTTTGCACCACACGCGAAGATAATCCATATAGATATTGACCCGACTTCGATAAGGAAGAATGTGCGTGTGGATATTCCGATAGTCGGAGATGTAAAGAGGGTTCTTACAGTCTTGAACAAGGTTTTAAAAGAAGAGGTGAAAGAGCAATGGAATGAGGTTTGCAAGGCATGGCTGAAGCAGATAGATGCTTGGAGAAAGGAAAGGCCGTTAACATATACTTACAGCAATGAGGTGATAAAACCCCAGTTTGTTGTTGAAAAGATTCACGAACTTACAAAAGGAGACGCAATCATCGCAACTGAGGTCGGCCAGAACCAGATGTGGACAGCCCAGTTCTACAAATTTGATAAACCGAGAACCCTGCTGACGTCAGGTGGTCTCGGAACAATGGGTTATGGTTTTCCTGCTGCAATCGGTGCACAGCTTGCACATCCGAATAAGCTTGTGATTGATATAGCAGGCGATGGAAGCATACAAATGAATATTCAGGAGCTTGCAACCGCAGTAATCAATAAACTGCCTGTTAAGGTAGCGATACTTAATAACAGATACCTTGGCATGGTGAGACAATGGCAGGAACTATTTTTCAGTGAAAGATACTCTCATACAAAGCTTGATGAGAGTGTCCCTGATTTTGTTAAGATTGCAGAAGCATATGGCGCAGTTGGGCTAAGGGCAACAAAACCTGGTGAGGTCGAGCCTGTATTGAAAGAGGCCTTCAAGACAAAAAGGACAGTTTTTATGGACTTTGTCGTCGACTGGAAGGAAAAGGTCTTTCCAATGGTGCCTCCTGGTGCGCCAATAGACCAGATGTTATTTGAAAAGCCGGAAGAAAAGGCTGAAAAGAAGCTGAAGGCGGTGAAGTAAATGCGGCATACAATCTCACTTCTTGTTGAAAATAAATTCGGGGTTCTTTCAAGGATTTCAGGTCTTTTCAGCGGAAGAGGGTATAACATTGAGAGCCTTTCTGTCGGGGAAACGATAGACCCGCAGATATCAATCATGACTATAGTTACAAGCGGTGATGACCAGATAATAGAGCAGATAACAAAACAGCTCAACAAACTCATAGATGTTATTAAGGTTGTGGACATGACTGAGCTTGAGCATGTTGAGAGGGAGATGGTGCTGATAAAAGTTGCACCAAAACAGGAAGACAAAGCGGAGGTTCTCAGACTTGCAGAAATATTCAGGGGAAGAGTTGTAGATTCAAGCCAGAGGACATATACAATAGAGGTTACAGGTGATGAGAAGAAGATAGAGGCAATCGTAGAACTCCTGAAGCCAATGGGGATAAAAGAGTTCATGCGGACCGGCAAAATTGCGATTGCACGAGAGGGCATTAAAAAATAGTTTTATATATTTACCCAGATCCATACATGAGATTTTAACTGAGAGGAATAAGGGCGGCTTTAAGCCGCCCTTATTGTAGAGCATTGCTTATCTGAGTTGAGCTTACTTTTTTGTCTTTTTTGTAGCTGGTTTCTTCGCAGTCTTTTTTGTGCTCGTATGTCCTGGTTTACAAGTCATCGGTTATCCCTCCTTTTATTGATTTATCTGAAATTAAAATTATCACAGGAATGAATATCTGTCAAATATAATAAAGGCTGTGTTTCGATATGCCTCAAAATTTCCGATAAATAATAATGTTTTTATTTTTAGTAGTCTAAAACGGGATGAAGAATCGATACCCTTTAAGAAATTCAAGGAAAGTTCTCGCAACCATGCTTGACGGCTCTTTATCAAACCTGGCGAGGTAAAATTTTCTATAGAGTCTTTTCCCTGGCATCGTTAAAAGCTTGATCGCTCCATCCTTTATTGCTCTGAAAATAGACCATTTTGAGACAAAAGAGATGCCCAATCCTGACTGGACCATATGGACTAACAATTCCGGATCTCCGAGGGTCATTAATACATTTATTTCCTGCGGATCTATTTTCATCATTCGTAAAAAATCATCAATAAATTCCCTTATACCAGAACCTGCTTCAGGCATTATGAACGGTTGGGATATAAGATCATGTGGAGTAACATGCTTTTCCTTCGTCAGGGGATTGTCATCAGAAGCAATTAACACTATCTCATCCTCTGCAATTTCTTCTAAAATAATTCTCCTATCTTTTACATTTCCCTCAACGATTCCTATATCAATTTTTCCTTGCTGAAGTTCATTGATTATCTTTTCTGTATTTGAGACTGAGAGATGTATCCGGACTTCAGGATAACTTTTTGCAAAATCGTAAAAAACCTGTGGCAGTAAATATGTAGCCACAGTTGTGCTTGCCCCTATATAAAGGGGGCCCTTTACCTTCTTAACAAGATTATAAATATCGTTTCCCATAGTTTTATAATCTTCGAGTATTTTTTTTGCATGCTCATAAAAGATCCTTCCAGCAGGTGTTGGTATGACATTCTTCCCTTTTCTGCTGAGCAGTCTTACTTCAAGCTCATCTTCAAGGTTCTTTATGAGATGGCTCATGGCAGATTGAGTCATGAACTTGGCTTCTGCTGCCTTTGAGAAACTCTTCATTTCAACGACGAGAGAGAACGCCTTTAGCCTGTGGTCTTCCATAGGCAATATTGTAAGTGCTCAAAGAGATAGTGTCAATAAACACAACCATGAAGATAATTCATTTTTTTGATGAATATAATGAATTTGACTTTCACCTTGCAAAGTTTTATTTTTGAGCAACACAAGAGTATCTAATATCTCTACTCAGAGGATAGCGGATTTCATAAGAAGTGCAGGGTTTTTGTTTTGGCTTCGTTTTTAAAGAAAGTGGCGTGGGCATAGGCTACGATCGGCTTGAGGTCGAAGATACCAAGTAGGAGCCCTGCACTGATTTTTTTCGATCTGGTAGGTAAATGAATCAAATATTCAAATTAGGATAAGGAGGTTAAGATGCCAAAGGAAAAAACAAAACTTGTGATAGCATCGACCACAAGTACCCAGAATTCAGGCCTTTTTGACATTCTCATTCCTGCGTATGAGAAGTCAACTCTGTATGGTGTAAAAGTTGAAATTATCGCTGTGGGTACAGGTAAGGCAATACGGATAGCTAAAAAGGGTGAGGCCGATATGCTCTTTGTGCACGATCCTTTTCGGGAGGAAAAATTTATTGCTGAAGGATATGGTGTGAACAGAAGGGCAGTAATGCACAACGATTTTGTCATCGCAGGTCCCGCGAAAGACCCTGCAAAGGTGGGCAAGGTAAAAACGGCTGTAGAAGCATTTGAGGAAATTGCTGAGAAGGGAGTTCCATTTGTATCGAGGGGTGACGATTCCGGCACGAATATCAAGGAATTAGATATCTGGGATGATACCGGTATCAACCCAAAAGGAAAAGGATGGTATTTTGAGGCCGGGTCTAAAATGGGAGATACTTTAATATTAGCTAATCAGAAGAAGGCTTACACGCTGAGTGATATGGGGACGCTTCTCAAATATGAAACAAAAATTGATTTAAAGGTGCTTTTTAAAGGTGACCCTGTGTTAAAAAATAATTACAGTGTCATTGCAGTCAATCCTGACAAATTCCCAAATGTTAAATATAGAGAGGCAATGGATTTTATCGCCTTTGCCACATCACCTGAAGGCCAACGTATCATAGCAAATTATGTAAAACATGGCATCAATCTTTTTTATCCGGATGCTATACCTTCGGTAATGGGTAAAAAATAAAAACACTTCTAAGGAGAACAAGAAATGAGATCATTTAAGGGGGTTTTTGCAGTTTTAT
>Ga0100379_10002184_pt1 | contig 18925 bp, 14 predicted proteins | sample CryGeymeta201503_FD_80418 | JGI IMG/M metagenome (GOLD analysis project Ga0100379, IMG submission 80418) | Groundwater microbial communities from Crystal Geyser aquifers in Utah, USA - Crystal Geyser metaG 2015-03 | ecosystem: Environmental > Aquatic > Deep subsurface > Groundwater | place...
AAGCATTCAAATAAAAGATATTTGACTTGAAATTTTATTCTTTCATTATGATGTGATTATTAAACGATAACAAACGATGGCACAACAATGACACAATCAGTGCAGTCTAGGTTTCTCTCTGGGTCTAGGGGCACAAGTGATGATATTGTCGACTCTCATGATCATCTCAGCTGCCTCGCTGGCTGAAATTAGAGCTTGCTCCTTGGACCTCAAGCATTCCTATATAAATAATGATGTACTGTGATGGCCAGTCTGCTCATAGAATCAACTGACCCAGTATCGACGTTAATTCCAGCATCTTCTTTTGTGCTGAGCTCAATTTCCAAGTCATGGATGAGCTCATTAGCATCAAAACCAGCATTTTGAGCAATGGTAATGGGAAGTTGTCTCAAGGCTTTAGCATATGCATCAATTGCCAAAGCTTCTTTTCCCTTGACAGTCTTTGCAAGTTTTTCGCAGGCAAGAGCCATAAGGAGTTCAGAGTTTCCTCCTCCATAGATGACTTGTTTGTTCTTGACAGTCTGAACCAAGACACAAAGAGCATCATGAAGAGATCTCTCAGCTTCATCAAGGATGTGCTGACTAGATCCTCTCAAAACAATAGTACAGGCTTCATTTCTTTTGCAACCTGAGAATTTCAGGACCTTGTCTTCACCAATTAAAATTTCTTCAATTGAATCGCAAGTTCCCAAAACTTCTTCTGATCGTTCAGGGCTGTCGAAAGTTGAGACAATCTCTGCACCTAAGGCAGCTGAAATTCTCTCGATACCTTCGAAGTCAGCATGCTCAATGACCATGATTCCTTTTTCGACAAGGAGCTGTTCTGGGTAATCATAGATGAGCTGTCTGTTGATATATACGTTAGGTTTGTAAGCAACGATTCTATCAACCTTTTCTTTCATTTTCATCTTCTCAGCTTCGGAAACCTCATGAACTTTTTCAAGAGATTCGACTCTGACTCTGGTTCCATATATTTTGACTTTATCATAGTCCATAGGAGTGTTTGAAGCAAGGATTCTGCAATTTTTGAGAGATCTTTTGCATCCTGTTGATATTTCCTTCTCCAAAATAAGGCCATCACACAAGAAAGAATCTTTGATAGATCCTCCGAGTTTCTTGATAACTTGGATATAGTTCAGGTTTGTTGATCCTTTGAGTCTCTGGACAGCATCAACAGCAAGCTCAGCAAAGTGTTGTTTGTCTTGGGTCAACAATTTTGAGCTGAGAGTGGTCTTAGCGATATTTAGGAGATCCTCTTTGAATTTTTGCTGGTTGGAAGAGTTGTCTCTGGCAATCGATATCAGCTTTGCTTTGGCAGCATCCCTTGCCATTCTCCATCCGTTAATGATGACTTGGGGATGTAACTTCATGTGGATAAGCTTTTCTCCTTCTCTCAATAGCTCGCCAGCTAGTACTGCTACTGTAGTAGTTCCATCTCCAACTTCCTCGTCCTGAGTTTTAGAGATGTCGATGAGGATCTTGGCGGCAGGGTTATCGACGTGCATGGATCTTAGGATAGTAGCACCGTCGTTGGTGACATTGATGTGCTTATTCTTGGGACCAGCAGCAATAGGTACCAGGATCTTGTCCATACCTCTTGGACCAAGAGTTGTCTTGACGAGATCAGCGACTGCAATAGCGCCTACGAAAGAGGACTGCATAGAAACAGACATACCAATCTGGCGAGTTATCCCTTTTCATCACTGGCTCCTTCCTTGAAGACTTGGGGTAAGACGTTCTAGCTAGGGACATATGTACTCCGACTGAATCCATTGATATACGATTTTAAATCTTTTTAAATAAAGTTATGACACAATATATACCACCTAAACTTTGGATTAATTGAGGAGATATAAGAAAAAAAATCATGAAATGCCGTCTTACTTGCCGCCTTCCAAATCCTAGTCGAATGGTAAGTCTAGCTGAATTTTAATTGGAACATCCTCCTAGTTTGGCTTTACCTTCTTCCCAGGATGGGCGAATCTCTGAACATTGAGATCTTATAGCTACTCTTCTTATATCTATCTCCTCATCTGCCTCACACTTTCTAATTAACTCAAATTATCGCTCAATAACTCTCCATAGTTGAGCTCCTCTTGCATCTCTGACATAAGATATGCTTCTTCCCTTTCTTGTTCTATCTACTGCACCCTTTCATCATTGCTGATCTCTTTTTCCCCATCTTTTGTATCTTCTTTGGTGGCCATTATTTTTCCAAGATATTTGCTAAGAGTCTCTGAATCTTTGTAGTTGTTCTGAAGTTATTTATGGTAAGGTGTATACCTTTTGATATCTCTGATGATTTTGATGTTTTCCAGCATTGAAGATGAAATTATGTTGTTGAATCTGATGCTTTTCTCAAGGACAGTCATGCAGTAATCGAAGTATCCACTTTTGATAATTTATTGGTTTAACTCATTGAGAAATACCTTCTTGAAGGACCACGAAGGGTCAGCATTCTATAGAAGGACTCTTTTTAATATTTTGATGGCACTTATTTCTGACCGTTTGTCTTGCCTGACATTTCTCAAATACACCACCAGCTTTTGAAGCACTTTACTCTTGATGACTTGTCCAAAAAAAGACTCGATATTTTATATTTGATTTTGCATCTAGCTGACCACGTGAAGAATCGCCTTGGTATCACGACAGCAACTAAAGATTGTCGCAAAGAAAGTCCCCATGAAAAAATCCAAATTTTCTTTTATCTTCAAGCTCTCAGATAAACTTTTTATCAGCTCTAAAATCAAATTCTGAACATGCTAATTTCCTCGGTTGTATTTTTTAGCAAGCTTGGTATGAAGGTTGTCAGAAGGATTTTATCGATATTTGGTCTTGAGATAATCGATAAATTTGAGAGGGGCAAGTTGAGCAAGACAGTTGAAGAAATCCAAAGCCTTCAAAACTCCTTTATCCATATAGTCTGTTGCCAACTACATAAAGCCACTCCTGAAGATTTTATCAAAAAACTTGACTTTCACATTTTAACTATCCATCTGCTTGGCAATAATGACAGCCTCGAGCATGAATTCAATTTTCTTTTCTGCGAATTGAAGGTGTCTGATTTCCTATGTTTCGGACTGGAAAGTTTAATCATCTCCAGGATCAGTCACAAGTAGTTGCTTTTCCTGAGCAGACTGATAGGTCAACTTGATGAGCTAATCAATAGAGCTTTATTTTGTGAGGTAAATTATGATGTCCTTACTGAACTATTGTTGTGTCATAACAAGAATGTTTTCTAGGTAGCCGTCAACCTTGAGGTCTAGAATATTTTCCCGATAAAAGCTTAGCCTATGGGTGAGGTGGATCTTGGTTGTCAGTTCCTCGTTCATTGGAACAATGCTTCGAATCTTGATGTTTTATGCCCACATTCGAGGAAAATCGACCTCTTGAAGAACTAAGTTAGGAAAAGTGCTACATTTTTGTACGTCAAGAATGAAACCAAAGGCTGGATCTTTGAAAAGAGTCTGCACCATCTTATAGTCAACATTACTGAAAATAGAACGTACAATGCGACCCATCACACCTTGTCCCATCTTGTCTTTCTTCTCTTTGAAGGTCTCAAAGACAGAGATAAGTGCGGGCAGGAACTTCGGGTTGTTGAGGATGTTGTATTCGACCATGTCCTTAGAGGTGCGTGTCTTTTCAAGCAAATAAGGTAGGTTATTTTCCGTGGGCAGGCTAAGAGTCTCTCTACCGTTTATTTCAAGGTAGTTTTTGCCTATTTTTTCACAAATCATTCGCCTAAGTATTAGCAATGGTACATACCATATGATGTCGCACTATCTATCGTTTTAAAAGGAGATGGCCAAGTCGTGGTGCTGCCTTTGATCAGGATCAGTCCAAGCGATAACTGAACCTCTTTGCTTTTCATAATTGTTGCCCAATTTCAGTCTCGACCTAAGTAACACTTCGGCGTCCTGTACACTTTCAACTTAAAGGTAGTGTACAGCTTCTTCATCAATTTCATCGCTGATTATTGTGAGGAATCCGTGGCCCAATAGATCATAATCTCCTGTACTAGTGTAAACGATAGCATAGGTCTGCACGTGAGGCTTGAAAACCGTTAGAGGAATGTCCCTTTCCGAATCCATTTAATGACTTCATACAAAAAAATTATAAGCACCTGGACTTAAGGGAGGGGCTCCCACTCTTATTTGTAAAAATACACCATGAAAGAACTCCCTCCAAAAATATCATAAATCTTTCTCTCCCATTCCCCCTCTTCTTTAGTCTTTTCTGTCTCTTATAAAATCATTATGTCAGAATCTTTGAGACAGATACCCAATAACGCAAAAGTTGTGAAAGCAGCTGAGGTGGCAGGATGGTAGTGGGGGAGAATAATAAAATATAAGCCGAAGCTGGAGATGCTGTTCGTGGTATTTTATTTGGCGTGAATCAGATATAATCGAAATCAAACTGTGATAATTCCACTAAATGAATCTAATCTAACATAAATTTAATAATCGATATTTTAGTTGACCTGTAATCAGAGATATTTCTTCTTGAAGTTGTTGTTGGCAGGGTTGAAAGGCAAAATAGGAGGAGCCTGATCTTCTTCAGGATAGAACACTCCAGCTGCTCTTCCATTGCGTCCGCTGTATATTTCCCAAGTGTCCTTGTCGATGCTTGTGCTGGTTGTTTTTTTTGATATCATTTCATTGTACATTTTCATAGTGAAGCCGATTTTGGAAAAGATTGTGCGGAGAGCCTACTCTTGTGAGTTCTCTTTTTTAACATAAAAAGGACTCAAGTTCAGCCAGAAGATAGTGAAACCTCCAAAGAGAGCGGCGCTGCCTGCATAACCACAACGATACTTTTATATCCAAGGCTTGGGTGTTTTTTATAGGCGTTGGCTAGAACAGTACCTCTGAGAGGACCAAAACAAAGGGCACCGACTGCGAGAGGGACGATCCACTGAGTGTAGAAGTGAATTCTCGAAGCATCAAGATATGATTTCACCTCTTTGGATGTGATTACACAGTTTCTGTAGCTTTCCCTGATGACAAGAGAGCGTTATTCGTCAGTCCAGTATGTCCAGGGCATGGTTCTTTCCTAGCCGTCAGCATATCCACGCGAGTAGGTACTTATCCTTGGCATTATGTTATTTATATATAAGCCCAACAACCATCCATCATAGAAACAATTCAAACATATATCCATAAGATCAGCCTTAGTATTTCGAGGGAGCCATACCTTTTCCAGCTCTCATGATCTCATCCACCAACAAAAGCTGCTGGGCAAGAGTAGGAGCAATGTTCAGCCATTGCTTTTTGGCACAGTAGTTGTCATAAATTTGTTCCTTTATGGGAGAAATTGTTCCCATTGATTGGACATTCAGGCCCACAGCAATCTTGTTCTTGTTGTACTCATTCTTGAGACTGATGATAGCTTCTTGAATGTCATAGCCACTGTTTTAGGCAAGAGTCTACATAAATAAAAAAATACCTTGGGAATAACTAGCAAAGCTTCGGCGAAGGCTTGAATACCAAGTTGAGCCTTTCCAATCACTTCTTTGCAGTATTAGTTGAGGTGAAGGCTGCAAGCAATTTCGAAGGATCCAGCTCCTGGAACGACAGCTTTGTCATCATAAACATTCTTGACAGCTCTCAGACCATCTCTGGTAGCCTCCTTGATCATAGAAATGGTGTGTTCGTTGGGGCCTCTTATCAGGATGGTGCAAGATTTAGGGTTCTTCACACCTGAAATAAAGGTGTATTTTTCTTCCCCGAGGGCATGCTCCTCAACAAGATCAGCATAGCCGAGGTCAGCCTCAGTGAGTTCTTCGACTGAGTTGACAGCTGTTCCTCCGCAAGCCAGAACGATTCTTTCCATATTTCTTCTCTTGGCTCTTCTGAGGGCGAGGATGCCAGCATTGGCGAACATTTCAAGGCAGATAGGGTCAATACCTTTCTCATTGATGACCACAAAACTTTTGTCGTTTCCTTCACAGAATTTGTTCTTGAGGTCAACAATCTTTTTGCATCTTTCGTCAGTGAATCTTCTTTCACTCTTGGCCATTTTGTCACGATCACCAGCATTAGAGAAAAAGAATTGAGAGTTGACTTCAGTCTTCTCGTATTCAAGGGAGACGTTGCAGGTCAGAATGTAACAGTTTTCGAGTTTCTTGGGCATATCAGGGTTTCTTCCTCCGTGATCAAGGACCAATCCTTTAATGAGTTGAGTGTCACTGGCAAGTCTGTGGACCATGTGCATGATCTAAACCATATGTAAATCGATGGGCTTGTCTGCAACTCTGATAATGTTGACAGAATCGACTACGATATCGACAAGCTGGTTGGCAAGATCAGGATGAAGTTTGGTGCAGAGAGCTGTTCTGGCAACACTGATTAGGAGTGGCTTTTCGACTGTGTCTCTAGCGATCTTAAAAGTTTCCAAAAACTTGAGAGCTTACTTTCTGGCCAACTCATATCCTTCGGTGATGATACGAGGATGAACTTGTTCTTGAATGAGTCTCTGGGCCTGCTTCATGAGATCTCCAATCAGCAATACGTTTGAGGTGGTGCCATCTCCAACAATATCGTCCTGTGCGGTGGCTGAACGAGCGATCATACCGGCTGTGGGGTGCTGAATTTGCATTTCGTGAAGGAGAACGTTGCCGTCCTTGGTGAGTTTGATCTGACCAGCTCCACCAACCAACATTTTGAGGGTACCTTTAGGGCCAAGATTAGATTTCATGACCTCTGAGAGGCCCATGGCTGCATTGATATTCATGGCTAAAGCCTGAACTCTTTTGAGAACTTCTGCCTTAGGGTTCAAGAATTGCACGTTCGACATTAATAAATCTTTATGACAAACTCACTTTTAAAAAAATTTAAATTCAAACTTTTCATTCCTTACTTTCCCTCTTTTATTCTGACCAGTCTTGATATTCAGTAAATGGAAAAGAGTTCCCTATTCATTAAGACAAGTGTTTAGTTATAATTAAATTCAATTTGAAAAATGCTGACTAAAGAGCAAAAGGCGGAAGCAGAGCGTAAACTTAAATTCATCAACGAAGAGAGAGCACAGGAATAATAGCTTAAGAACAATATCAGTACAGGTGATTTTACTCAGAAAAGACCAACAAAAGCATCAACTAAACCATCGCGGCTCTCAAAGGTGATCCCAAGCAGCAACTCGAAATTCTCAAAAAACTTGCAAACCAGGAGGTATCGCTTAATTAATATAGTTACCCGCAAAGATATCACTCTTTGAAAGGACTAGTTTAGCACTCACTGATGCCCAGGATCTGATGAAAAATGATAAAGAAAAACTGAGCAAGGATAGTCTGAATCTTATATAAGAAAAGGGACGCTATGAAAGTGGCATTGAATAAATAAAAAAGACTATTAAAAATATTCAAAAGACAGTCTAATAAAGTGTCAAAGAATAAGCCAAAAAGAGAGCTGAGATTGAAGATAATCTTTAAAAATCTCTTGAAGAGATAAGAGCAAAGATTAAGGAGTTTACTGCAGAAACATAAAACTTTGACAAAGAAAATGCCGAGATGCAAGAAAAAATCACATAGTTGAAATCTAAACTCGGAAGTATTGAGGAAACCTACAAGGCTAAGGCTGACGAAAAGGACGAAGAGGTGAAAGGATAAAAGGAAGAACTGACAAACAAACTCAAGGAGCTATAAGCTGAAGTTGAGGCTGCAACTCAAATGAGCAAAGAGTACACTGCTCTTGAGAAAAAAAATTTTGACAATAAAATAGCTGTGTACCTCAAAACAAAAAAATTCCCTGAACTATCTTCAAGTTTTGAGAGCTCAGCTAACACGCTGGCTTCTTGCAAGGAGGAGCTTCAGAAAGGAGTTCAAAGAATGAACATTGCTACTGAGACCATAGAGAAGAACAATGCATAGGCTGAGGAGATCAACAAACAGTTTTTGGCTGAGCTCAGGAAGCAAAAGGAAAAAGAAGGTAAAATTGAGGAGATAAAGAAGGAAAAAGATGCTGTAAGGGCTAACATCATAGTTTTGCAGAATAAGCTGAAAGAAAAGAAAGCAAAAGCTTGATGTTATGATCTGTCGTTATTCAATATGATTGTAATATTTAAATGTCTACTGGCTAAAGAACTAAAATACTAGATTATCTTCCTCCTGAAGAACAGCAAAAGCTCTTCACTCTCATCCAACGTCTTCAGTAATAAACCGAGCAGAGGAAAAAATTCCAGGCCCTTTATGAACAATCTCAGCATGCCTTGGATAATATGACTCGCAAGTATAACCAACTTCAAGATTAAAACAAACTACTTAAACAACAAATTCATAACTCTTTCTCAATGGTCTCACAAGTGCGAGCCAGCTTTCAGGCCAATCAGAAAAAAAAATAACAAAAAAGTCAGGCATAAGAAGATGAGTGGCAGGAATAAGATGAAGAATCTGATGAGTAAAATCAACAGAATAGTCTCAATCAAACAACACAGCCGACAAGACCTCCTAAGAGTATCCTGAAGACACCTCTTGAGAAGTATCGACCTCCGATGACTACCAATAAAAAAGCAGTTCAGGTTCTAAATTTAACAAACACCGAACTTAGTCAATCTCATCTCAATAGCGGGAGGAGTGAAATTGATAACCTAAAGAAATAAATTCGAGACATGCAACAAGAAAAGAGAAAATAAGAGGAAAATAAAAAGAAAATGAAAGAAAAGCTCAGGTTAGTTGATGAGATCAAGAATAGATATCGATCAAATGATGACTCAATGAGGAAGTCTACAGATAGTTACAAGTAGACCATCATTTAAAGAATAGATATAACGAATACTTTCGAACAGGAATATTCAACTCATAGATCAAGAGAAAAAAAATATCCTCCTTCTCATTAAAAAAATAGAAACAAAGCTTAACAAGCCGTAGAAAAACCTCAATCTCAGTCCAAGCCTGTATAGGCCAAGTGGCGAAGTCCAGGAAAGGGGCACATCATAACTTCTGAAGATTACGACGATGTATTAGACTTAATAAACTGCAATTGATGTTCAATATTGTAAATGATCAAAGTTGAAGGACATTTCTAAATTATTCAAGCACACTGCTTTCAACTTTTTTTGTTTTGGTGTATTTAGTGATAAAGGGGTGTCTCATGATTTCTCTCATTTCCATTCTTTCTTCCGGTTTTTTCTTCATGATCTTCTCAATGAAGTCTTTTGCTTCGTCAGATACGTCAACATACTCAGGGAATGAAATATCGTCGGAAACCTACATATTTTTAAAAACTACAATTCTGTTTAAATCTAGCTAGCTATAGATTCTGAAGGGAATCTTTCCCAGCAGGCATTAATAGGTCATCATTCCAATAGACCAAATATCGATTTTTTCATCATAGGCTGTCAACTGAACAATTTAAGGAGAATAGTAGAGAGGTGATCCAGATATGGTTCTTCTCATTCCATTTCCTGAATGAACAGCCCACCCGAAATCTCCAATTTTGACAGTTCCCTAAATAGTAAAAAAAGTACAAAATTGAACATGATATTCTAAGGCTTAATATCTCTGTGGATGATTTATTCTTTGTGAATATAGTTAAGCCCATCACAGATCTATCGAATGATTGGGCTAACATCGGCCTATTCCATTCTTCTATCTTTTCTTAATTTTTCAAGGAGTTGACCATCAGTACAAAACTACACAAGAAGGTATATATTATATTCGTCTTCAAAATATCCATAAAGGGGAGTGATAAACCTGTGGCTGAGATAAAACTGAATGCTGAGCTCACGAGCAATCTGATTTTCGTATTTTTGAGATTTGATTTATTTTTTGCTCATAACCTTCATTCCACATACAAAACCTGTCAGTTTGTGCTGAACAAGAATCACTTCACCAAACTGCCCTTTCCCCATTTTCTTCCCAATCCTAAAATCATCTTTACAAATTTTTTTGGGAACTTATTCTAGATTGACTTAATTATTTTTCTAAACAGGCTGAATGTTTGGTTCGATAACTTTAGCATGTATCTTAGTTTCCAAGGGTAAATTTTCGAACTATTTGGGAGATAGGACAGATTCCTTAGACCCTTTGATATTGATACCCAACATTTTCAGAAATATTTCGTCTGTCTTTCCGTTATTTTAATTTGAAGGATAACAATGATTCTTCTTTTTCATCATGCCACTCCCGACCGATGCTGTGCTTTATCCAGAAGTGTTTGAAGGTATTTTGCTTTGAGGTGGAACACTTGTTTGATTCTTTGAGGAAATTTATTCTTTCAAGGTTGTATTAGAATCTGCTACTGGTTTATTGAGAAAAACAGTAGCATTTGTATTTGATTTATTGTTTCTGTGAAATTAGAATTTTTTCAGATTGTTTACAGCGAAGTTATTCTGGAAATTCATGCCAGAGGTCGAGCTGAAAGATTTAATTCTACTTGAGCCTTCGATTGAAGATTTGAACATTTATCTGTTATTTTTCTATGAACTCACCCAACTGCTATTCATTTGTTTCTCATCAGAATCATTAGAAATTTCTTCCTCTTTAACAGCTCGAGCTCTGCTTGATAGTGAGTTCAGTCCACTCAAGCCGTTAAATCCTATATTTTGGGGGACTTGTATTGAATTTCTATGCCTTCCAACTGAGGAATTTCCTTCAGTGTTTTTGTTAAAACAAATAACTGATGATGCCATATTTGCTCTTTGAGGTATGTCGCTTCTGAATTTAAAGGTTTGAGAAGAATTTTGGCCTACTAACTTATTCACATATCCCAATTGGTGAGGTCCTCCAGCCTCTTCCTTTATAGTTCGACCCATTTCTTCTAGTCTACCTAACCCAAAGCTTCCCATTGATGTTGACGAGGTGCTAGTTGGCTGAATGGTGGACTTCCACATCACCCGCTAGTTGTGATTGATTTGGGGTGCATTTTGGGAGACTGTTCCACATTGAATGCGAATAGTTGGAGGCCCTTGAGCAGGTCTCAACTGTTGTCCTTGCTGAAAAGGCTGCTGCTGTTGGAAAGACTGGTACGGCTGCATGACTAAATGTACTGATTACTTCGATAAAATATGATAGACTATAGAAAATGCTCAATATAAGTGAATTTTCATAAAACTAAACAAGGAGAAACGTATAGCTCCCCTAAGCGACAGTAACTACAATTTAGCTATTGTTTGATTTATGCATTTTCGCTGTTTTAACTCCTTTTAGGATTGTTTTTGTAATATTTTTATTAATGAGCTCAATAGAAGCCAAGGAGCAGAAAAAAGTGCATCAGCATTCAGATCATTGCTAGAACTGTGTTCGCTAACGTAAATAAAACGAGTCTTTCATAAAAATATACCAGCAACTGCAAGCTATCTCTCAAAAGACTAATAATGTAAAGTAGGCTGTTCAGAGCCACAAAAATGCTAGTGATACCACTCGCTCATTTTACAGCACTTTCAAACACAATATTTCTTAATTGCCAAAGAGTAAAAAGTAAGTCAACTCTCAGCTGATTGAAAATGTGGGCTTCGAACTTGCTGCCAGCATAGTAGAGCAGGAGCTTCGGAAGAAAGTGGTGGCTGAAAATGAACACCTCAAGATACTAATCAACCAAATGTAAGTTTCATACCACTCAGGAGAAAAGACAAGTGGCAAAAATAAGATTCTCTCGATCAAATGAAAGCTTCCTGTTTTCTGGAAAGAAAAAATCCGGAAGTAAGTTTGAGCCAAATGGATCGTACATTTAATTCTTCTCAAGCCCCGAAGGCAACTCAAAATGAAACTGAAAGTCTTGAAAAAATGCTTTTATCCAGCTAATTGTCCGAGACATCTGAGCCAAATACGACCAGGTCATCTTCATTTAACCCGAATTCAATGAGAAACAGTGTTGACTTGAGTAGATATGACAACATGAACCTTTGGCTTTATCAGTCAGACAACCACACAAAATTGGAGGAATAATTGTACATGTCAAATCGATCAAACAAGAATACCTTTGGCCGATCAACAAGAGGCCGGCTTTCTTCTTTGAGGTCGAAAAAGTGATAATAATTTTCCAAGGTTCAGATTTATTGCTGTTAATATTTTTAACATTAATTTACGCTTTATGAAAAGCAGAAAGAGCCTAAAAGCATAGCCTAGTTCTGCAAAAAAGCCTCCCGCTCAACCGAAACAAACTCGGCAGTCACTAAAACATTATAACAAATAAAACTTGGTTCAAGTAACAGAACCTCTAGATGCTAACCCTCAAACATATCCATCAAAAGAGTTCATTCTTTCAAGAGAAAATTTAAACCAGTATAGTAAATCGTTTAAGGAGACAAATCATAGTCGATCGATGAAAGAAATTAGCCCTAATGTTCAGTACTAGAGAATGAATAGCCAAGCTAATAAGCAACCTCAAAGATCACAAGAGTTATTCGATCGCAGGTTGTCTCTGAAATGCTCTGAAAATTATTCACAGCAATTGGATTATCAAAAATCCCAGAGACTATCGATGGCTCCATTGAGAAGATAATCCTTAGGACAAACAATAGGACCACAAAGTTGGCTAGATTAACGAGAGTCAGTGAGTTCTTTGTACCAAAACTCGATGTTTGGAGGAGATAACAAGTCAAAGATGACGACCATAAAGAAAGAAACAATTATGACAAATCTGATGTACAAGTTAGATCACGAGGAAGATTTGAGGACTATTATCGAATCTAAGCTTAGAAACGGAAATAACAATTCCAATATTAGCTGTCAGCTGACTCGATAAAAGAAAAATCAAATCTACATTACTGACTATACATAGACATCTCAGCAAAATCAATACCTTATATCAAAAATCGACCAGTATTAAAATGACATTCAGCTGTTCAAAAACACTATCAGAGATATGTCATAAAGTACCCTCCATTCTATTTAGAAATTACTCAATTGACACACTAGAATTAGTTCAGAAAAAGAAACCAATATGATCATAGACAACCTCAAAAAGTTAATTAGGACCCTGTGGCTCATTTCCTCAAGCAAATAGGGACTTGTACGAAGTGTAAGCCAAAAGAAGCAAAAACAGTCAGTACTCAGGTTGAAACTTCTCATTTCAGCTCAAATAAAGTCAATTAATCATTTGACTTCATGGATAATTTGTAGAGAACTCTCAAGGTTCTCGATGACAATCACTGATATATATACTATTGTTAGATAGCTTAAACGATCATCATAGGTTAGCAATGATTGATAGAGCGTGGTGGAAATAAGAGACGTATGCATCGTTGGGCCCTGTGAGTCTCATGTTGACAGCACTTGTGCTCTTGTCAAAGATTATTTCAGTCACCATTTTGAGCCCGTTTGTCAACTCGCATGCATAGGCCATCTTCTAGTGACCGCTCTCTTGGTCTTGCCTGAAGATTTGAATTAAGTTGTTATCGCTTAACTTTTGGACGAACTCCTACAGAGTCAGTCTGTGATCAAGAACTTCCTGCCGTTTTATATACTGCTAGTGTGAAACGATTTGCTTGTACTAATCGAAACTGATAGCGCTGGCATTAGTAACCATGGCAACTGTCAAACTGCAAGGAATTTTGAACACGTAAGCATCATCGAGTACTTTGAGAGCACAATCAATGTGGTAAGGGAAGCTATCTAGATCTGCATATCCGCCTTAAAAGTTAAGGTCCAATTTGGTTTATTTCTCTTCTCCTGGGTTCAAAACTAAGCCGTCGATTGCTATGCTAGGATAATTGAGTTTGAAGCTATTTTTGTTCATTTTCAAGGCGAAGTCCTGAATAATATAAAAAATACACTAAAGGCTGTATTGCTTCTGTTACTGAACAGCATCTGAAGACAAACTCTCTCTCCTTCTTTCTGAAAAGCTGCCTTAACGCCCATACCAGTGTATTTCCCTTCACGACTGCTATCATTTTCTAGAATGACAGGAACATAAGGTACAACAATGTTTTTGCTACTGCTGGCATTTCCTTCAAAGAAATTCAGGGATGATCCTTCACCTTTGCTGTTCTGTACTATTGATGTTGAGTATGTGTTTTGGGGAACTTATGTTTCCTGATGCATTGAGGTTTGGTACATTCTTGAAGGGGTAGGCTCGCTATCCAAATCCAAGAGAGATGATCCTCCGGTATTTGAAGGAGGTGCTTTTTTGGGCTCATTGTCATCCATATCTAAGAGATTGTTGGGCTGGTCTTTCCGTGGCTGAGGTCTTTCTGCTTCAGGCTCTGGCATGTTGATCAAATCTCCAGTATTGGCTGCCAAACCTTCATTTTCGTTGTTTGTGAAAGACACAATAACATCTTGGTGGATGACAGTCTTCTCTTCTTTCGGGTTTTTAGCAAGAAGCTCTTCAGCATCTTCTTCAACTTACTCTTTTGCATTTGCTGTATCTTTTAATCTCTTAACAAAATCTTCAGGTTTTTTGAGATAAACACTTGAAAGATAACCAATGTTTTCGATCAGCTTTTCCAGAAATTCAGTCTCCAAAGTATATGATTGCTCAGAGATAAGAGGCCTTGGACTGAGAACTATCTTCTTTGCCATTTATGGATTAGTGGACAGGAGTCTCCAGTAGATGAATCCTCTGTCTCTCAAGTCAGGATTTTCACATTATTTGGTCACATATTTGAGCATATCTTTCAATATTTACTGGCCATCTTCAGGTCTTAGCAAATAGAGTTTCATGCAGCTGGTGAGAATTTGTTGCTGAACAACATCAGGTTCATCTTTAAAGTTCTCGACAAAGTTAGCCATCAGCTCATCAGCATTATCGATGATTTCAATATACTCTCCAATGATCCAAACAATTGAGGCCTTTGCTTCTGGGTCATCCAAATTATTAAGGTTTTCGCAGATATCTGTCAACAATCCTTCATACTTGTTGGGATATTTTCTGAAAATATCTCTGATCACGATTACTGCTTATTGAACGACATAGCTGATCTTGGTCTTGAGAGTTTCCCATAGACATTGGACGCATTTGTCTGCCATTTTCTCAAGCTTGATCGCACATTTTCCCATGGTGTTGACTGTCTTTCTCACAAATTCGACATCAACTTCATGGATGTACTCCTTCAACTCGTGCAAAATCATGAGAATGTTTTCATTGTTGGCTATCTTTGATAAAACTTCTAGCTTTTCAAGCTTGACATACAGAGGATCATGATAGTTGACAAAGAAAATTTTCAATTCTTTGGGCAGCAAAAGAGGTCTTTTTTGAAGGACTAAGTTGATCGTTTTCAACACAAGATAAGACACCTCATTCTCCCGACCGATCATTGTGATCAGAGGAGCACTTATTTTGTTATTGTATGTACGGATAGTCTCAGCGCTAGATAAATAGTCCATGTAGCGGATAATGAGTCTGATTGATGAAAGGGCCACAGCTGAGTTGGTGTGAGCCAATCTTGAAGAAACTCTCTCCATGATATTTTATGCTTACTGAGGGTCTTTGGGAATATATCCAGTCAGGGTGTCAAGGATATAGACAACACCCCATTCGTTGCAATCGTTCATTGCAGTGAGCAATTTTTGAACCAGAGTTTAATTCAAATCCATCAGAGGCTCTCCCTTGATTTAACTGCAGATTGAAAGAGCTATCAAAGTATTGCTGACAACAGTTGCATTACCGTCATTGATGAGATTCTGAAGTAATTTCAAAAACCCTTCTTTTTCGATTAGTTAAGGCGAGATTTCATACATTTTGGGCACGCAAAGAGCACCAGTTTTTCTCACATAGGGATCCTCATCCTTGAGAGCTTTTTTGAGAGGATCGCAAAGGTACTAGGTGATTTATTTGATGCGGATGCAGCCCATGGTTCTGACTGCAAGAGCTCGTAGGAAAGGGTTGCTTTTATCCATGGCGTCCTAAATAAGAGTGCCCTTACTTTTCGAAAAGTGTTGACTCCGAGGATAGCAAGATCAGGATGGTTTTTAGCATAGCTCATGACGTAGAGGTAGATTAGTTTTTTGAGCTTCATGGACTCGATGGTGATGTTTTTGAGAACATCCATGAACAATGATGAGACATCTTTTCCGTTGGTCATGTAAGAGATGATTCCTCTGATGGCTTATTGCTTCTCATCAAGATCATTCCCATTTAGTTTCTCCCTCAGCTCCCTGATTTCTCTAGGTTTTCTCTTGACAGTCTCTGACATTAATTATGAAGATTTAAATATTAAAAGCTTCTCAAAATATCTCACTTATCATCTCATTTATTATAGGCAAACACATGGAGAATGCCCCACAACCCAACTATCATATCACCAAAGAATGCGAAGGTTGTGTCGGAAATAGGCTGGGAGCCAGGTTCAAAAAAATATACCAGATGGTGATGGGTGGCAGCCAGTTATACTCTTCATAACAGCTGACCCAAAACCAGATTATATACTGCCAGCAATTAGAGAGGTCCTCAGGAAATATGAAGGAAGTGAATCCTGTGTGTTTCTAGTTGCTGAGTCGACTGGGGCAGGAAGAGGCAGAAAAGTGATTGAACTCTAGCAGAGTTATATAGTGTGTGAATTATTCCATTGAGGAGAGATCTTCTATATTAGAATTTTAAAGAAAGGATGATGCAACAGAAATTCCAAAATGTTAGCAACTACAGCTCTCACAAATTGCTGCAAAAATGCACATCTATGCCAGCCTTCTCTGACTCAACCAGCTCCTCTAATCACTCCATCGAGTCCCTCGATGATTAACATCGAAAACACGCCATCAAGTGGATCCTCAATTTTCACAAAAAAGTGGAGAAGGATACTCAATATCTAGCCATCGCCATCCTCAACAAGCTGTCCTTCCCACTCAATGACGATAATACTGAAAAAATAGCCATTGCTTGCCTTTTGCTTGCTGCCAAGATGAACGAGATCTATCCACCCAAAATAACTCACCTCATCGCCAAGTGCAGCAGGTTCGTTCATAGAGACGATATCATCGAAATAGAAGGAAACCTTCTGGCAGCACTCAATTTTGACGTGGCCATTGACCAAACAGTCTATACCTATATGCATCGCATTTTGGGCTGTTTATATGGAGATAAACTCGAATAATGTGAAAAGCTATACAGAATGGTGGCTTGCCACAAAGAAATATATCAGTTCGGAGACGAACTAGCAGCCTATGCTATCATTTATCTGATGATTCCGGACTTCATTAGGAAAATGAAGCTAAGAGAGAACCACAAGATAAAAACCCTCGCAATAAAGATATACAACATATACTCGGAAACAAAACAGCAGTACGAGAGGGAAAAAGAAAACAGGAACAGAATGTGTTGATAATTAATTATATTTGATGTGGTCTTCTCTCCATTGCAACTATCATCCATCTTACAATTAACCATTTTATATCCATCTTACAATTACACATTTTATATTTGTCTGAGAACATGTACAAGCAGCTAAACTGTGTTGCTGACTTCAATCTCATTCCCAAGGAGGCCTTCCTATTCAAGCCATATTTCTCAGAAGATTAAAACAAACCCGACGACTTCAAAAGATATGAAGGTTCCAAGTTCAAAAGGCTTTTGTACGAAGGATGGGCCCAACAAACTTACATGCCTCATTAGAAAAATAAACTCAAGGAGTTTTAACACTATCTAAGACAGCGAAATTTGGTTTTGGATTAGCGTTGGGATCAACCGTGGAGACTAAGATGGCTACAGTCTACAAATTATAACTATGAAAAAACAGTCGAAGATATGCAAAAATTCTAAGGGTATATGCGCAGAGTCAAGGAACTTTCTTTTACCCATAAAATAGCACAACATCTGGTACTTTTCGTATTATTCAGAGAGACGGACTGTTCTATATGGTAGGCCGAGATAGTCACTATCGGCCAATCGTCGTGATTGATGCCTAGAAGATCATTCAAGCTGATTTATCAGATGAGGAATGTCTTTAGACTCAGATTTATTTCTTCGAGTACGTTATGAGAAATTTTTTTATTCCTGGGCAAGTAGAGAGTTGGGTGGCTCTAATCGACTCAAACTTCCAGAGCATGATGAATTTAATGGGAAATATCAAAAGTTCTTTTATCTTCCTTGCAGATACTTATCGAAATAGGCTCTACAAATGCTTTAACTGTAGAATTAACCTTCCTCTTCGGATGATATGGAGCGTTGTTCAGAAATTTCTTGACTAGTAAACTGTCAACAAAATATTTCTCTATGAAGACTTGCGACCTATATAACTCTATGAATTTGCTAATCTTTCTCAGTTCTAAGTCAAATTTGGAGGTACTTTACCTGACCTGAAAGAAGGCTAATTTTGGCCCCCCAAGTGTGAAGTAAGCCCTAATTACAAAATTTCAAAGGAAAAGACCTATCTGATGACGAGCTAAGAGTACACGCAGAATTATGAAACTAAGGTGCTTTACGAAACAAGAATTCATGAATAGTTATTGATAAAGAAGCGACCAACTGAAATTCGAGAGAATAAGCAAAAAAAAATGATAAAGCATATGGAGAAATAGTTTGAGATAATGTTAGAGACTTTGGAGAGTTAAGAACTTGATTTGGCAAAATCAGCACAGTTGATAGAGTCAATCTCTTCAGCGATGAACTACTTTTAGCTCTTAAAAAGCGATCGCCAGTTTTATTAAAAAAATAATTGAATGATCTCTATAAATTACAATCCATTAATCAAGTACTTATACAAACGAACAAAGGCATTGAAATACTACTTTTATTATTTGAATAAATATCACCATGAATGGAACACAACGAGATACTACTGTTGTGAAAGAGGAAAACAGAAAAGAAAAGGAAGAAGAAAAAATGAAACCCTAATAACATCTTCAAATGCTCGAGGACATTTAATCTACTTAAAAATTCGTAACTATATTTCTATTTAGATTGCCGAATTCGCTGACAAAAGTCAAGTTTTCTTTAACCACAGTTTACTACAAGATCCAATGCCTTTGGTCGAAAAACTCTGGAAAAGCTAAGCTGCTTTGATTGCTATGAAAAAATACAGATAGTTCAACAGATAACAAGTGAACAGGCTC
>Ga0100379_10002186_pt1 | contig 18921 bp, 17 predicted proteins | sample CryGeymeta201503_FD_80418 | JGI IMG/M metagenome (GOLD analysis project Ga0100379, IMG submission 80418) | Groundwater microbial communities from Crystal Geyser aquifers in Utah, USA - Crystal Geyser metaG 2015-03 | ecosystem: Environmental > Aquatic > Deep subsurface > Groundwater | place...
GCTGGCCGGTTTCAGTCCAGCCGCGATCAGCGTGAAGCCCGGCTGGTAGAGGTGCCGCTGGCGCGGGTCGATGATGGTGATCGTCGCGCCATCGAGTCGCGCCGACAGCCGGTTGGCCAGGGCAGCCCCTGCCGCCCCGGCGCCGAGAATGACGATACTGGCACTGGTCGCCACCTGTTGCGCCCCGGCCGGTGCGGCCATCGGCAGCGCAGCAGCCGCCCCCCCGGTCGCCATCGCGCCCAGAAACGCGCGACGCGAGGCCATGATCTTGTCTGTGGACATGCGGTTCTCCTCAAAAGCTGTTTGACTTCACAATAGTTTGCATTGACCACTTAAAGAAATGATATAGATCAAATACAGCTTGAACCGCGTGCGGTCGTTTTCGGACCCGGAACCGAGAAACATCTTGCACCGACTCAGCATGGGCCCTATCCGGCGCGGACGAAACGGGGACGATCCCAACCCGCGGCGACACCGCCAAGGGGGGCGCTAAGGACCCGCCACATCACTCTACTGGTAAGGAGAGGAGCGCCATGACCCGCGCCACCCTCTTCCAACTGGGGACTGGTCTGGAGACAGGCGCCCACGCGGAAGACACAAGCGGCCCCCACGTGCCGGCTTTATTCGACGAGACCCGCGACGATCACTTCATCCGCCGCGACGGCGATGTGTTCGCCGGAACCCACCTGATCCTGGAGGTCGTGAACGGCCACGGGCTGGATGACGAGAGCCGCATCCGGCAGGCGTTCCGCGATTGCGTGGCGGAATGCGGCGCGACGCTTTTGCACATCCACACCCACAAGTTCAGCCCGCAGGGTGTGTCGGGCGTGGCGGTTCTGGCCGAAAGCCATATCAGCGTGCACACATGGCCCGAGATCGGCTACGGTGCGTTCGATGTCTTCATGTGCGGCGAAGCCGATCCGTGGCGCGCGGTCGCGGTGCTGAAACGGCATTTCCAGACCGAGGACGTGCGGGTCAAGGAGCTTCGGCGCGGATCGGGACTCGTTTCCGACCACGCCGCCGCCTGAGGGGCAGACCGATGCGCGACATGACCGGCTGGACGATCGAGGCGCTGCACGACGATCACGCGCAGGCATTGCGCGAGAGTGCCGTGCTCTACGACAGCAGAACCGACCACCAGCGCCTGCGCGTCTTTGAAAACGGGTTGTTCGGGCGGGTCCTGACGCTCGACGACGTGGTGCAGGTGACCGAGCGCGACAATTTCATCTACCACGAGATGCTGACCCATGTGCCGATCCTTGCCCACGGCGCCGCGCGACGGGTGCTGATCGTGGGCGGCGGCGATGGCGGCATGGCCCGCGAGGTGCTGCGCCATGCCAGCGTCGAGCATGTCACCATGGTCGAGATCGACGCCGGCGTGGTGGAATTCTGCAAGCAATATCTTCCGGCCATTTCCGCAGGCGCCTTCGACGATCCGCGGCTCGAGCTTGTGATCGACGACGGCGCGGCCTTCATGCGCCGCGACGGTCCGGGCCATGACGTGATCATCGTCGATTCCACCGACCCGATCGGGCCGGGCGAAGTGCTGTTCACCGACACGTTTTACGGCCATGCGAAGCGGCGGCTCAATGCCGGCGGCATCCTCGTGACGCAGAGCGGCGTGCCGTTTGTGCAGGGCGCGGAACTGGCGGGGACGATGCGCGCTTTTACAGCGCTTTTCGCCGACGCGACCTGTTATCTTGCCACCGTGCCCACCTATGCCGGCGGGCCGATGGCCTTTGGCTGGGGCACCGATGGTGACGCGCGTGAAGCATCGCTGGACGTGCTGGCGACGCGCCTCGCCAAGGCCGGGATCGAGACCGGCTATTACACGCCCGAGGTGCACAGGGCGGCCTTCGCCCTGCCCGGCTATGTCAAGCGGTTGATCGCCTGAGAGATCGCGCCGCCGGCGCGACCCGGACGCCTCTTCGCGGTGCTCATCGGCGGGGGTGGGGGGGAGGGCGCGCCCCTGACCTACTGGCGCACCAGTGCGGCACGCACCTGGTCCGCCTCGGCCCAGGCGAGCAACGCGTCGCGGATCGCCGCCTGCATCATCGCGCGCCAATCGGGGTCGAGCAGGTTTTCGCGGTCGCGCGCATCCGACAGGAACCCGACCTCGACCAGCACCGAGGGAATGTCAGCGGCCTTGAGCACCGAGAACCCCGCCTCCATCCGCGGGTTGGGGTGCAGCGCGATCCCGGCCCGGTCGAAGGCGGCGACGATCTGTTCGGCCAGCGCACCGGTGCGCGGCGCCGTTTCCAGCCGCGCGAGGTCAAGCAACACATCGGCCACAGCATCGTCATTGCCCGCCAGATCGACCCCGGCCAGCAGGTCGGCGCGGTCATGCGCCTCGGCCAGCGCCTCCGACGCAGCGTCGCTGGCAGTGTCAGACAGGCTGTAGACAGTCGCCCCGCGCGCCCGCCCCGCCGCCAGGGCATCGGCGTGCAGCGACACGAAGGCATCGGCCCGGGCCACGCGTGCCAGCGTGATCCGTTCGGGTAGCGACACGAACCAGTCGCCCTCACGCGTCAGCATCACGTCGAACCGGCCGGAGCGAAGCAGCACCTCGCGCAGTTCGATGGCGAAGGTCAGCATCAGGTCGGCTTCTGTCCGTCCGCCACGCGCGGCACCGGGATCGACGCCGCCATGGCCGGGGTCGAGCGCTACCATGATCAGCCCGCCCTCGCGCGGCACGGCGCCATCCGGGGCAACCGGCACCGGCGGCAGACGCACGCCCATGGGCAGATGCGCGGCGCGCGCGGCGAAGGCGTCGGCATCGACCGGCTCCAGCCGCAACCGCACCTGCGCGGTGCCGTCGGTCTCATCGGTGCGCATCCCGGCCTCGGCCACCGCCATCGGACGCGTCAGCCGCAGCACCATGCGCGACCAACCGGCATCGCCCCGCCCGGTCGCCACGCTCTCGATCGCCTCGGACCGGTCGAAGCCAACGGCCAGTTCCGACCAGTTGACCTCGCGGAAATCGAGCACGACGCGGCGCGGATCGTCCAGCACGAAGACCCGGTAGGGCACAGCCTGCGTCAGCGCCAGGTCGAGCACCACATCGCCCCCGTCATCGGCCAGCCGCGACCCGTCGGCCAGAACCCGCGCGAGCGCGCGCAGATCCTGTGCCGCGCCGGGCAGGGCCATGACCGACAGGATCAGGAAAACAAGGGCGGCGCGCAGCATCGGACCTCCGGCGAAACGAATTGTTCGCGGCACGGTAACAGAGCCGCGCCGCCGCCCCAAGCGCCGAAAAGCGCCGCGATGACAGGCAGATACCCCGCCCGCCGGAGACGGCCCCGCCGCGACCGCCAAACCCTGTCCACAGGCTTCATGAAATGGCGCGCGCACCGCCACAATCTGCCCCCATTGACTTGCCACCTTTCAGCGACTCCACCAAACCACAAATCCCGGTGACACGCTGCCCATGACCGAGTTTCAAAACCTGCATCGCCACATTCTCTATCGCCTCTACCGGCTGCGGCGGCTGATCGCCTGCTCGGTCCTTGTCGTTGTCGCGGGTGCGGCGCTGTCGCTGGTGGTGGCGCCGGAGATCAGCCTGTTCAACGATCCTGTGAACCTCGCTTACCTGATGCTGTTCTGGACCGGGATCGTTGCCGTCTGCGCCGTGGTGTTTCCATCGGGGTGGATCGACACGCTGACCGCCTCGATCGCCCTGGCGCTGTTGCTGATCGCCACTCCCTACCTGCAACTGGCCATTGTCGGCACCCCGCCGGGGGGCACCGGGCTGAGCGAAAGGATGGCGGTGATGCTGATCTTTCTGGCGTGGTTCCTTGTCTGGCTGCTTGTCATGGCCATCTTCGTTTCGCTCGGGCAAGCGGTGCCGATGGGGCGGCGGCGGTATCGCACGCGGATCACCAGCGATCTCAGTCCCGATCAGGTGCGCACCGCGCTGTGTCCGCTGCCCGAAACAGAGCTTGCGGGCCGCGTCTGTGGCCCCGAGGACAGCAAGGGCTTTTTCCCCGTCCGCTTTACAGCGCCGGGCGCCGACCGGCTGCGCCTGACGGGGTTCGACCCGAAGCAGGTGCACCGGGTCCGCATCCTGCAAGAGGATCGCCTGATCCGGCAAAGCGAGTCGATCACCACCCGTGACGAGCGCAAGACGCGCTGCGAGATGTTCGAACGGCTGCAACCGGGGAACGGTGGCACGCTCTATGAACTGGTCGAGGTGCACGACCAGTTCGACCTGCTTTCAGCCGTCGGTTTCTGGATCAACGATTTCGGGGCCGATCACGCCCGCACCTACCTTGACGCGGTCAGCGGGCGGGCAAGCTGCGCGATCTTCAACCGCGCACGCTGGTCGCCGGTGGCGGCGCTGTCGCGGCTCTTCACCCGGCCCGGCCAGCCATGAAGGCCTGAAGCCGGACCAGCCCGTCCTCGATCTCCGCCGTCGCGCGCGCGTAGGAAAAGCGCAAGGTCGTGGCGCCGCGCACCGGGTCGAAATCCAGCCCCGGCGTGACGGCAACGCCCGCGTCGTGCAGGATCTCGGCGGCGAACGCGAGCGAGTCCCCGGTGTGATCCGACACATCCGCATAGACATAGAATGCCCCGTCGGCGGGCGCGACCTTGTCGAAACCGGCCTTGGCCAGCCCCGCCAGCATCAGGGTCCGGTTTTCGGAATAGATCGCGCGATGGCCATCGAGCTCCGCCCGACCCTCGGGGGAAAGCGCACCAAGGACGGCCACCTGCGCGGCATGGGACGGGCAGATGAACATGTTCTGCGCCAGCCGCTCGATCGTGCGCACGTGATCCGGCGGCACCACCATCCAGCCCAGACGCCAGCCGGTCATCGAGAAATACTTGGAAAAGGAATTGACCACGTAGAGGTCGTCGGACAGTTCCAGCGCCGACACCGCCCGACCGTCATATTGCAGCCCGTGGTAGATCTCGTCGGAAATCAGCGCCATGTCGCGCTCCGTGCAGGCCGCGACCAGCGCGCCGAGTGCCGGCTTGTCCAGCATGGTGCCCGACGGGTTGGCCGGTGAGGCCACGATCAGTCCGGCCATGTCGTCGGTCAGATCGGAAGGCACCGGCTGGAAGCGGTTCGCCTCCGTCGTCTGGAAACCGACCGGCGTGAGGCTGAGCGCCTTCAGGATCTGGCGATAGCTTGGGTAGCACGGCTCCCCCAGCGCCACCGTCTCACCGGCATCGAAGAGCGCGGTGAAGGCCAGAACGAAGGCCCCCGAAGCGCCCGCCGTCAGCACCACGCGCGCCGGGTCGAGGTCGAGCCCGTACCATTCATCGTAAAGCGCCGCGATGCCGGCGCGCAGGTCGGGACGACCGAGGGCGACGGTATAGCCCAGCGGGCCTGTCTCCATCGCGGCGGCCAGCCGCGCCCGCGCGGCGCGCGGCGCGCCACTGCCGGGCTGGCCCACTTCCATGTGGATGACGTGGCGCCCGGCCTCCTCGGCGGCGCGCGCCTGTTCCATCACGTCCATCACAATGAACGGGTCAACGCCGGAACGGGTTGATGTGCGCATGGTCCTCTCCTTAAGTTGAGGGCGTTTGAACCAGTCAACGCCGGGAAGGTCAATGTCACGTCTCGCCCGCTTCGCCGCGATCTGCCTGCTCGCCCTGACCACGGTCGCGCAGGCGCAGAGCATCATCCGCGACGCCGAGATCGAGCGCGGTTTGCAAGAACTGGCCGCGCCGGTGCTGCGCGCCGCCGGGTTGCCGGGGTCGGTCCGGGTGATCGTGCTGCAGGACAGTGCGCTCAACGCCTTCGTGGTCGATCCGCGTCATATCTTCATCCATTCGGGGCTGCTGATGCGGCTTGACGATCCGGCGCAGGTTCAGGCGATCATCGCCCACGAGGCGGCCCATATCGCCAACGGCCATTTCACAAGGCGCGCCGCGAACGCGGGCAATGCCGGAACCGTCGCCCGGCTTGGCCTGCTTCTGGGGGTCGCGGCCGGGGTCGCCTCGGGCGAGGCATCGGCGGGAATCGGGGTCGCTGCCGGCGCGGCTGCATCGGCGCAGCGGGTGTTCTTCAGCCATACCCGCGCCGAAGAAGCCAGCGCCGACGCCGCAGCCATCGGCTACATGGCCTCGGCGGGGGTCGATCCAACCGCGTTTCTGGAGGTGCTCGACATCTTTCGCGGGCAAGAGGCGTTGTCGGCCAGCCGTCAGGATCCCTACCTGCTGAGCCACCCATTGACCCGCGACCGGCTGCGCGCGATCCGGGCGCGCATCGGCGGTCTTGAGGAGACCGAGCCGGACGCCGCGACGCTCTACTGGTATCAACGCTCGCTTGGCAAGCTGACGGCGTTCCTGCGCGCGCCGTCATGGACGCTGCGCCGGGTCGGGGGCAATGACACCTCCGAGATCGCGCGCCTGCGCCGCGCCATCGCCTATCACCGGCAACCCGATACCGAGCGCGCGTTGGCCGAGGTGGACGCGCTGGTGCAGATGCGCCCATCTGACCCCTATTACCATGAGTTGCGCGGCCAGATCCTTTACGAGTCGCGCCGCTACGGGCCGGCGGTGCAGGCCTATGCCCGCGCGGTGGAGCTTGCCCCGCGCGAACCGCTTATCCTGGCCGGGTATGGCCGCGCGCTATTGGCCGGCGATACGCAATCGGGCAACCGACACGCACTGGAGGTGCTGAACCGCGCCCGCGCCCGTGATCCGTTCAACCCCCGCCTGCTGCGCGACCTGGCACTGGCGCATGCCCGGCTAGGCCAGAACGGGCTGGCCTCCGCCGCCACCGCCGAGCGTTACGCGCTGATGGGCCGTTTCGAGGATGCCGCGATCCACGGCGACCGCGCCTCGGGTCTTTTGCCGCAGGGCAGTCCGGGATGGCTGCGCGCGCAGGATGTGCTAAACGTGGCACGAAGAGTTCTCGACGAAAGGTAGATCGCTCCCATGATGAAAACCGTCCTCGCCCCGCTGGCTCTTGCCGCGGCACTCGCATCGGCGCCCGTTATTGCGCAGGGGATCAGTGACATGACCGACGCCGAACGGTCCACCTTCCGCGCCGAGATCCGCGATTACCTGCTGGAAAACCCCGAAGTTCTGATCGAGGCGATTTCGGTTCTCGAAGACCGGCAGGCGCAGGCCGGGGCGGTGCAGGATCAATCGCTGGTGCTGTCCAATGCCGAGGCCATCTTCGAAAGTCCGCATGACTGGGAAGGCGGCAACCCCGATGGCGATATCGTGCTGGTGGAGTTCATGGATTACCGCTGCGGCTATTGCCGTCGGGCGCAACCCGACGTGGAGCGGCTGCTTTCCAGCGACGGCAATATCCGGCTGATCGTCAAGGAATTTCCGATCCTTGGGGAACAATCGGTTCTGGCGTCGCGCTTTGCGATCTCGACCCTGCAAACGCTTGGCGACAGCGCTTATGACCTCGTGCATGTCGGCCTGATGCAGATGCGCGGCGACGTGACCGAAAACAGCCTGACCCGCCTTGCGGACGGCCTTGGGCTGGACGCGGATGCAATCCTTGCCGGGATGAACAGCCCGGATGTGGATGTGGTTATCTCGGCCAATCACCAGCTTGCCGGCGCGCTGAATATCACCGGAACGCCGACCTTCGTGATGAACGACCAGTTGCTGCGCGGGTACGCCCCCTATGAAGGCATGGCGGCCATGGTCGCCGAGATGCGTGCGGAGGTGAACTGAAAGCGGCAGCTTTGGCATACCGCCACCGGCTCTGCAAAGGCACCAAAAGACCTTTGCTTGACGCAGCCTCGCGCGGCGGTCGTGCCGGGCGGCGCCCGCCTGACGCCCGGCAGGCGCTGCCCTCGTCTCAAAGCCGGGCCCGCGTCGTGCAGAGCTCTTTCAACGATACGGGCGGGTCACTCCTGCATGCCGACTTACATGCTGATTTACAATCGAAAATCCTGATCACATCCACCAGCGCGGCCTGTCGTGGCGCGCCAGCCAGCCGCCGACACTGAAATGATCGCGCCGGACAAGCAACACCAAAGCAATGAAAGCGCCGAGCACCGCAAGGTCGATCACCTGGTTTCGGTTGACCGGAAATCCCCTGTCATTGACCGCGAACGGGTCGAAAAACCCCTCCCAGCGCCGCGTGACGGTAAAGACGTGCATCACCAGCAGGCTGCCATAGCTTGCGTAGCGCAACACCCCGAGCGCCACCAGAACGCAGAGCGCAATCTGCGCGCCACCGACAATGTAGACCTGCGCGAGGCTCACATCCGCCCCGTCGAAATACCGCACGAGGTTCTGGTATTGCGCGGGCGTGATGATCTTGTGGGCCGCCCACAGGAAGATGAACCACGCCAGCCCCAGCCGCAGGATCAATAGCGCCAGACCGTCCAGCCTGTCCTGCGTCGACAGATGAATGGTGTTGTCCGATGTCATGCGAAAGTGCCTCCGGTTGCGTCATCAGCCCTTTAGCCGCAGCGCGGCATCAACGCAAATCACGGCTTTGTCAGAGCAAGGGGGCTCACCTTGCCGTCAGGATCTCGAACCTATCCCTTTTCCAAGACCTCTGCATACCGCAACAATGCGGATGGGCCTTGCCCGGCGGACTGCAAAGGTTTTATCGACTGAAAAAGGACCGCCCCGAAGCCTGACGCTTCGGGGCGGTTTTCATCTTTTCCTTACGGAGTGGCGCCTTTCGACGTCACCGGTCAGCCAAGCGACCACCAGCCGCGTTTCTTCGGCGTCGACGCCCCGGCCACGGAATCGTCCGCCCCGGCCATGGCCGGTTGCGGCGCGTCGTCATCGGTTTCCCCGGTCTGCTCTTCGGAAGCCTCGGTCTCTGCCGCCGCGTCTTCCGGCGGCTGCGCGGCGGGCTTCGACGGCGCCGGTTCCACCGGTTCCTCCTTGAGCGCACCGTTTTCGGGTGTATCGGGCCGAGGCGTTTGAGGCTGAGTCATTTCCCACGACGCAGCCTCGATTGCCACCGTTTCGGCCTCTGCACCCTGTTCCGAGAGCTGCGCGGGCGCATCCGCCGGCGTCGCTGCGACCTCTGCCGCCGCTGGTTGTTCGGCGGGGACCGCCTCTTGCGCCGCAGAGGCACCGCCATCGACGACCGCTTCGGACACCGGTTCAGTCGTCTCGACAGACTCCGCTATCGGTGCCTCGGTCTTTTTCTTGCGGCGCGGACGGCTCTTGCGCTTGGGCATGTCTTCGGCCTGTTCAGCCTCCGGCTGCGGTGTCGCTTCGGCCGCGGTTTCGACCTCTGCCAGCGGCTCGGGCTGATCGCCTGCCGGGGTCTCGACGGGCTGACCATCCTCGCCCGAAAAGTCCTCTGCCTGATCCTCGGTGCCATTCTCCTCGCCGGTCTCGGATTTGCGACGACCACGACCGCCGCGACGCCGACGGCGCCGCTTCTTGGGCTGATCCTCCTGCGCCGGGGCTTCCGGAGCCGGGGACGCCACAGGCTCGGCCACGGTTTCAGCCTCAATTTCGGCCTCCGCCTCGGCGGCAACTTCCGCGTCAATGGCATCGAGGAGCGCGCTGTCCATCGAGATCACCGGTTTCGCTACGGCCACGCGGCGGGTCGCCGTCTTGAACTTCTCGATCTTGAAATCCGGGGAGATCAGCATCGGATCGGCCTCGATCCGCACCGCCATGCCGTAGCGCGCCTCGATCGCGGCGAGGTAGTCGCGCTTGGCGTTCACGATGAAGTTGACGATCCCCACCGGCGCGGTGACCAGAACCTCCTGGCTGCGCCCGCGTGTGCCCTCTTCTTCCAGTTGCCGCAGGATCGACAACGCGAGGCTGTCATCGGAACGCACTAGCCCGGTTCCGTGGCAATGCGGACAGGGCGCGGTCGTCGCCTCGATCATGCCGGGGCGCAGTCGCTGGCGGCTCATCTCCATCAGGCCGAAGCCCGAAATGCGCCCCACCTGGATGCGCGCCCGGTCGGTCTTGAGCTTGTCTTTCAGGCGCTTTTCCACGGCGGCGTTGTTCTTGCGCTCGTCCATGTCGATGAAGTCGATCACGATCAGCCCGGCAAGATCGCGCAGGCGCAACTGGCGCGCCACCTCTTCGGCGGCCTCGAGGTTGGTCTTGGTCGCCGTCTCCTCGATCGAGCCTTCCTTGGTCGCCCGGCCGGAGTTCACGTCGATCGCCACCAATGCCTCGGTCACGTCGATCACGATGTAACCGCCGGATTTCAACTGCACCACCGGGTTGAACATGTCGGCGAGGTAGCCTTCCACCTGAAAGCGCGCGAACAGCGGCATCGGATCGGCGTAATGCTTCACGTTCTTGGCATGCGACGGCATGATCATCTTCATGAAGCTTTTCGCGTGCCGATAGCCAGCCTCGCCCTCGACCAGCACCTCGTCGATATCGCGGTTGTAGAGGTCGCGGATCGAGCGGTGGATCAGGTCGCCTTCCTGGTAGACCGGCGCCGGCGCGATGGACCGCAGCGTCAGGTCGCGGATCTGTTCCCACTGACGTTGCAGGTATTCATAATCGCGCTTGATCTCGGTCTTGGTGCGCTTGGCACCAGCGGTGCGAACAATCAGCCCGGCGCCCTGCGGCACGTCGAGCGAGGTGGCAATTTCCTTGAGCTTCTTGCGGTCCGGGGCGTTGGTGATCTTGCGGCTGATGCCGCCGCCGCGCGCGGTGTTGGGCATCAGCACGCAGTAGCGCCCGGCCAGCGACAGGTAGGTGGTCAGCGCCGCCCCCTTGTTGCCACGTTCTTCCTTGACCACCTGCACCAGCATGATCTGGCGCACCTTGACCACTTCCTGGATCTTGTAGCGGCGCGGACGCGGCTTGCGCACCGGGCGCAGGTCTTCCTCGTGGTCATCATCGGCCACGGTGGAGATGTCGGGGTCAACCTCAGCCGCATCGGGCCTCTCCGCGACCTCGTCTTCCTCTTCGGGCGCAGCCGCAGCCATGCCGTCCGGTTCTTCCGTAGCGTGCGCTTCGGACGCGGCATGCGCCGTCTTCACATCGGCCTCTTCGGCCCCCGGCACGGCGGCATCGTCGTCCGGCGCCAAACCTGCGTCGATTGCGGTCTCACCGGCAACCGGAGTTGCGAATGCATCGTCATTGCCAAGGTCAACCACGTTCATGCCGGCGGGTGTTGCGACGTCGGCCCGCGCAACTGCGTCATCGCGCGCATCGGCGGCTTGCGTTTCAGCCCCGTCGGCGGGCTTCTTGCGGCGGCGCCGGGTGCGTTTCGGCTTTGCCTCCGCCTGTGCTTCCGCGTTGGCCTGCGCCTCTGCATAAGCCTCTTCCTCGGCCAGCAGCGCCGCGCGGTCGGCGGCGGGAATCTGGTAGTAGTCGGGATGGATTTCCGAGAACGCGAGGAAACCGTGGCGATTGCCACCGTAATCCACGAAGGCGGCCTGCAACGAGGGTTCGACCCGCGTGATCTTGGCCAGGTAGATGTTTCCTGCAAGCTGCCGCTTGTTCAGCGACTCGAAATCGAATTCCTCGACCTTGTTTCCGTCCGCCACGACGACGCGGGTCTCTTCCGCGTGCGTGGCGTCGATGAGCATTTTCTTTGCCATGTTATCCTTGCACATGCCCACGCTGCCGGATGCCCAGGGGGCGCCTCCTCGGCGGTGGCATGATGTCCTGAAAGGGCGATGCCGGTGGCGCAGGAAAATGCGGCCGGAGCGTTCGCCCTGCCCTGCCATTCCTCAATTCTGCGCACGCGTTGCATCGCGGTTTGTCTCCGGTGGCAAGGGTCTGGCCCGCCACCCGTTCTCAAGCCCGGGCGCACCCGGTCATGTCCTCGTGGAGGAGCCCGCCGGGCTCCGTCGATCCTCCCGAAATCGGCGCCGCTTTGCCGCGCGCCGGAAGCCGGTCAGAGAAACTTTTGCGGAACTCAGAAAATCCACATTCCGCGATTGTGACATTAAGAGCACTTGCGGGGGGATTACAATGGCAATTCGTCGGATACGGGGTTGCGGCGCGCCGGCGTCTTGCGGTCGACTCGCGCACTGTCTTCGCCGCGCGCGGCGCAAAGCCCGTCTTCTTTGTGAAGATACCGCCGTTTGTGAAGATACCGCCGCCGGACGCGATCGAGGCCGGCGCCGACCCGGTCCGTCGGCCCTGCCGGCGCAGACCCTACAGGTAGTCCGACCGGCTCAGCCCGTACTTGGCCATCTTCTCGTTCAGCGTCCGGCGCGGCAAGGACAGTTCTTCCATCACCCCGGCGATGGAGCCGCGGTGCCGGCGCATGGTGTTGTCGATCAGCATCCGCTCGAACGCTTCCACGTATTCCTTCAGCGGCTTGCCCTCCGCCGTCACTTGCGCGCCGGTCTCCTCGCCGTCGGCCATCAGCAGCGAGGCGATGGTGCCGGACCCGCGCCGCTGTTGCAGGATCGCGCGTTCGGCGATGTTGATCAACTGGCGCACGTTGCCCGGCCAAGGCGCCTGCAAGAGTTGCGCCGCCTCCTGCGCGGTGACTTGCGGCGCGTCGGTGCCGTATTCCTCGGCGAACTCATCGCCGAAGCGGTTGAACAGGGTCAGGATATCCTCGCCGCGCGCGCGCAACGGCGGCAGGTCGATGCGCATGGCGGCAAGCCGATAGAAAAGATCGGGCCGAAGCGCCTGTTCGCAGCCGGTATCGGGGTCGGGCGCATTGCAGATCGCCACGATCCGGGTCTCCGCAGGCATCCCCATATCCTCGATCACCGTCAGAAGCCGCGCCTGCACCGCCTGCGGCAGCGCCTCCACCCCCTCCAGCAGCAACGACCCACCGCGCGCCTGTTCAACCAATGGCAAATCCTGCATCTCGCTCGTCGGGCCAAACAGCAGCGCGCCAAGCGCCGCCTCGTCATGCGCCGCGCAGGCCACCGAGACCAGCGGCTTGCCCGCCCGCGGCCCCACCGCGTGCAGCGCATGGGCCACCAGCGTCTTGCCGGTGCCAGTCTCGCCGGTGATCAGAACATGGCAATCGGCCTGCCCCAGATCGAGGATATCCTCGCGCAGCCGCTCCATCACCGGGCTGGAGCCGATCAGTTTGCGCATCAAGACGGTGCCGTCGCTGAGTTCGCGGCGCAAGGCGCGGTTGTCCAGCGTCAGCCGCCGGGTCTGTCCGGCGCGCTTGGCAAGGTCGGTCATCCGGTCGGGGTTGAACGGTTTTTCGAGGAAATCGTAGGCGCCGATGCGCATCGCCTCCACCGCCATCGGCACATCGCCATGGCCGGTGATCATGATCACCGGAAGGCTGCTGTCCATCCCCATCAGGCGCTTGAGGAAAACCATCCCGTCCATGCCCAGCATCTTGATGTCGCTGACCACCACACCGGGAAAATCCGGGCCGATCGCCTTGAGCGCCTCCTCGGCGCTGGCGTAGGTCTCGGTCTCGAACCCCGAGAGCGCCAGCCACTGGCTGATGGATTGGCGCATGTCCTGTTCGTCATCGACGATCGCGATACGCATGGTGTTTCCCTTTCATCCCTACTCGGCAGCGGCCTTGCTGCCCCGGTCGGCGCGTGGCAGGCGAACCTCGAACACGGCGCCGCCCGCCTCGCCGTTGCGCGCGGTCAGCCGCCCCCCGAAATCCTTCACGATCCCCGACGAGATCGCCAGCCCGAGGCCGATCCCGTCGCCGGGTTGCTTGGTGGTGTAGAACGGCTCGAACAGGGCGTCGAGATCGTCAATGCCCCGGCCATTGTCGCGCACCGTCAACACGACCTCGTCGCCTTCCGCAAGAATCAGGTCCAGCGCGCGCCGGTCCTCGCCCTTCATCGCGTCGAGCGCATTGCGGATGAGGTTGATGATCACCTGTTCCAGCCGTAACCGGTCGGCGGTCACGCGCACCGGCGCCGGCGGGATCGTCTGGGTGATCTCGACCGTCATCTGGCGCAGTTGCGGCTCCATCATGGTCAGCGCCGAAGAGAGCGCCGCGCGCATGTCGACCTCCTGAAACGCGTCGCCGCCCTTGCGGGCATAGGATTTCAGCTGCCGGGTGATCGCGCCCATGCGCTCGATCAGATCGTCGATGCGCTGGAACGAGGACAGCGCCTCTTCGGTTCTGCGGCGGTGCAACAGAAGCTTGGCGCCCGCCAGATAGGTCTTCATCGCCGCCAGCGGCTGGTTCAATTCGTGGCTGACGGCGGCCGACATCTCGCCAAGCGCCGCCAGCTTCGAACTTTGGGCAAGGCTCGCCTCGGCCTCTTGCAGGTTCTTTTCGGCCTTCTGACGCTCGGCGATTTCCCGCTGCAAACGGTCGTTCAGGCGGCGAAGCTCCGCCGATTCACGCTGGAAGATCACCGATTGCAGCCTCGCCCGGCGGCTCAGCACGTAGAACGCGCCCGCCAGCAACAGCGCGAATCCCATGATTTCGAGCGCCAGCAAACCGTTCACCCGTTCGCGCACGGAATCGTAGGCGCTGTAGGAGACCAGCGACCAGCCCCGGAACGGGATCCGGCTTTCGAGCCGCAGGGTGGCCGCGCTGCCGAAATAGGGGTTGGGAGTGGTGAAGGCCCAGTCGCCCGCCGCCTCGATGGCGCGGTCGATGGCGCTGTCGGGCGATTGCACGGCGACCGCCTCGGCCTCGCTGTGGCCGCGCCAGCGCGGTTCTGTCGACAGGATGATGCGGCCCTCGGAATTAGCGACGAAGACCGCCTCGGAGGTGCCGCGCCATCGGTCCGTCAGCCGGGTCAGATCAACCCGGACAAGGATCACGCCAAGCGTCAGGGCGTCATCGTCGATGCGACGCGAGAAGGTGAAATCGAAGGCGCCGGTGTCCAGCTCCGAGGTGGTGAAAATCGTGCCGTTGGTGCCCAGCGCATCAGCGAAATAAGCCTTGTCCGCGTGCGACTCGCCGATGGCAAAGCGGTCGGTCGTGGCCACCACCCGTCCGTCGCGGTCCAGCAGCACGATCGAGGCGGCGCCGATTTCCTCGCGGTAGGACATCAGCCGCTGCGAGGTCTGGGAATAGTCCTGCGTCGACAGGGCGCTCGCCAGCGTCGGGTCGCGGGCCAGCAGAAGCGGCACCACCGAGTTGCGCTGAAGCTCCGACATGATGGACCCGGAATAGAGCGCCAGCCGCAGCTCCGCCCGGTTGCGGGTGGTTTCCGTGAAGCGGTCTGTCAGCCAGATGTTGGACACCCAGACGACGACCCCCGCGACCAGAAGGAACAGCACCAGAAGGCCGCGCAGCGCCCATGCACGGCGCCCCTGCGGCAAGCGCAGGACAAGGTCGGGTCGCGTCATCCTGTTCATGCAGTGATTTTAGGGGGATAGCCGATGGCCCACAAGCCCGTCACGCGGCGACAAGCGCGTCACACAACCCTGTGAACATCGCCCAGCCGTCGGCGCCGCCATGGGCCGGGTCGATCGCCCGTTCCGGGTGCGGCATCATTCCCAGCACCCGGCGGTTTTGCGACAGAATTCCGGCGATGTCATCGACCGATCCGTTGGGATTGCCGACATAGCGAAAGGCGACCCGGTCCGCATCCTTCAGCGCCACCAGCCCCGCTGGCTCGATGATGTAGTTGCCGTCATGGTGGGCCAGCGGAACGGTGATCTCCTGCCCGTCTGCGTAGCCCCCGGTGAAGGCGCTCGCGACGGTTTCGACGCGCAGGGTCTGCGGCTTGCAGATGAACTTGAGCCCCGCGTTGCGCATCAGCGCGCCGGGCAGCAGCCCGGTTTCGCACAGCACCTGAAAGCCGTTGCAGATGCCAAGCGCATAACCGCCCCGCTGCACATGCGCAGCGACGCCTTTCATCACCGGCGAGCGGCCCGCGATCGCCCCGCAGCGCAGGTAATCGCCAAAGGAAAAGCCGCCGGGGATGGCGACGATATCGACGCCTTCGGGCAGATCGCTATCCTTGTGCCACACCAAATCGACCTCGAAGCCCGCGTTGCGGAAGGCCACCGCAAGGTCGCGGTCGCAATTGGACCCGGGAAAAACGATGACGGCGGCTTTCATGGCGGTGATCCTTCGATGCGGAGGCGCTTTCGCGCGATCTAGCCTATCCTGCGGTCAGGGCAAAGCCCCTCAACCGGTGAAATCGGTGATGACGGCAATCCCCGGCGGCGCCGGCCCGTCGAAGGCCGCAAGCTCCGCCGTTGCATCCGACAGCGCCACCCGGCGCGCGATCATCGGCGCAAGGTCCAGCCCGCCGCCCTCGATCAGCGACAGCAGCGACGGGTAGCGCCACGCCGGCATGCCGCGCGTGCCGAAGATGGCCAGTTGCCCCGAATAAACCACGTCCCAGGGCAGGGTCATGCTGGCATGGTTCCCGGCGGGCATGCCGACCTGCACCATGCGGCCCAGTTTTCGCAGGCTTTTCATGGCGTTGATCGTGGTCGCCTCGATCCCCAGCGCCTCCACCGCCAGATGCGCGCCGCCGCCGGTGATCTCGCGCACCGCCGCCACCGCGTCGCCCTCGCCGGCGTTCACGCCCGCGTCGATGCCGAGGCTTTTCGCGTGGTCCAGCTTGTCTTGCACCACGTCGACCACCACCACCCGCGCACCAAGCGCCTTGCCGATCAGCGCCGCGGCAAGGCCGACGCCGCCACCGCCCCAGACGGCCAGCCACTCGCCGGGCGCCAGCGCCGCGCGCCCGGTCAGCGCGTGCCACGCCGTCGTCACCCGGCAGCCAAGCGCGGCGGCAAGCGCGGGGTCCATGCCCTCGGGCAGGCGCGTCAGGTTGGCATCGGCGCGCGGCACCGCGATCCGTTCGGCAAAGGCGCCGGGCGCGGTGAAGCCGGGCACGATCTGCATCGCACACACGGTCTGGTGACCGGCATGACAATCGGGGCAGGTGCCGCAGGCAAGGATGAAGGGCGCGATCACCCGGTCGCCCTCGCGCCAGCGGGTCACGTCGCGGCCCACGGCGCGCACGATGCCACAGAATTCATGGCCGGGGATTTGCGGGAAATGCACATCCGGGTCGGATCCGACCCAGACATGCCAATCGGATCGGCAGACGCCGCAAGCCAGCACATCCAGCACCACGCCGTCGCGCGGGTGTGCGTTGACACGTATTCTTTCAGAAAGACGGAAGAGGGCGGAGGATGCCGGATGAAGGCGGATGCGCCCGCAAAAACAGGGCTTTACGACGGATGCGCTTGCGGACAAACGAACACGCGAGAAGTTGCAGAGAGGCGCGGAAAGCTGCCTTGTGTGCCGAAGCAGGTGGGCCATGGACGCACTGAGTCGGCATCTGACCGCAGACCACCTAAGTGCCGTTTAATACGCGATAAAACGCGCGGCAAAGGTGCCTTGATACGCAGGTTTCACGGCGAGCGGCGGGCGTGGAACATGGAACCGGGGTTCCACCTTGGTGGCGGGGTTCCACCTTGGTGATTATAATAGTTAAAACAGAGCGTTAGAAAAGTGGCCCTTTGATTGAAGGCCGCACGGAACATGGAACCAATTTCGGGCGACTGCGCTGGTGAGTTCGCCCTTAGGAACAGCCGTCTCCGGAAGGTCCCTCTGTCCAGCTACTCACCCAAAGGCCATCGCGAACGCTTACAAGGTCGCCATTCGCTATACTCTCAACCTCAATGAGCGCCGATAATTCACCAGGATCATCGATCATGGCCTGCACTCTTGGCTCAATATGCATGTAGGTCTCGGCGGTCATACTCTCGCCTGGTAGGAGGCTGCCGGGAATGGTGAGTAGCGACTGGCTCCCCCAGCGTGCGAGCGGCGTGGGGCGGCCGGGGTAAGTAGCCGAGATCATCACATGAGCGCCGCCGACCGGATAGGCGAGGTTGTTTGTCACATCGAAGGTTACGTCGATCGCCCCCTCCACAACCTCAACCTCAACATTTGAAGTCGTGAAGCGATCTCGGATGCAATCAAGAAGCTCGACAGCCTGAGCGCCGGCAGAAGTAGGAAGCGCTGCTGCGAAAAGGATTAGAAGTGATTTTCGGATCATGATGCCTCCGGAGTTTTTGTGTGGACCTGGTCGAGCCAGGTGTGGGCGGACCAGACGACCTCTCCCAGCAGCTGCAGGCTATCCATGTCGGGGCCCTCGCGCAATTCGGTCTCGTGGTCAGGGTTGTCGGAGAGCAGGAGGATCATGCGCCCCGGTATTGCCTCGAGGCGCTTGACGCGGGCCTCGCCGTCGCGATCGACGAAGGCGTAGATGCGCCGGTTGCGGACCTGCTTTCGGCGCGTGTCGATCATCACCAGGTCGGCGTCGTAGAGCGTCGGGCGCATGCTGTCCCCGCGCACGGAGAGGATATAGGCCGACGCGGGCGAGATGCCGCTGCGCGCCAGCCAGTCGCGACGGAACGCGAGGGTGGAGATTGGCTCGCCCTCATCGTTGAAGGCACCACCACCGGCGGCGAGCTGCGCGTCATATCGCGGTATCGAGGCGAACTCCTCGCCGTTGATCTCGGTGGTGTAGAGGCGCCCCTCTTCGCGGGGCGGCCCGAAATAAAGCTCCAACCCAAGCACGTCCGCAAGAGCCTTCAGGTTGTGGTACGAGTACCGCTTATCTCGCGAGCGCGCCGAGCGCATGTTTTTGATCAGAGAGTAGTTTCCTACCGCCAGCTTGGAGGCGGCCGCGTCGGACAGGTCCGCGCGCTTCAAAGCCTCATCTATGACCTGCATCACCTCATCCATCCTGACAGACTTAGCCGAAGTTGGCTAACTGTGCAAGATTAGCCAAATTGGGCTTGCACATATTGGCTAGTGTGGGCTAATGTCGCGACATGGATCAGAAGCAGGCCCTGATAACCCTCGCCGAGACACTCGCTCACCACCAGGGCGTGAGCCATTACGCGATCTCGATGCGTGCCCTCGGAAAGGGTGACTTCTTCAAGAACCTAATGAGGCCCGATCGGGACTGTCGGACACGTACGGCGGCCCGCCTGTTCCAGTGGTTTTCTGACAACTGGGATGACGAGAGCCTCGAATGGCCAGAGGGCATACCGCGTCCAGACAAGACCGCCGAGCGGCAGGCGGGTGCCGCATGATCCATCCCACCCCCAACCCGGAGGATACCGCATGACCCACCCCAAACAGGGGCTGCCCGGGGCGCTGGA
>Ga0100379_10002188_pt1 | contig 18912 bp, 17 predicted proteins | sample CryGeymeta201503_FD_80418 | JGI IMG/M metagenome (GOLD analysis project Ga0100379, IMG submission 80418) | Groundwater microbial communities from Crystal Geyser aquifers in Utah, USA - Crystal Geyser metaG 2015-03 | ecosystem: Environmental > Aquatic > Deep subsurface > Groundwater | place...
CGAGGGATGCCGCCGGCAAGCTCTTGATCGAAAGCGGGTGCTTACGACGCTTCGGTGATGAACTTGACCGCATCGCCGAAGGTCTGGATCGTCTCGGCGGCATCATCGGGGATTTCGATCCCGAATTCTTCCTCGAAGGCCATGACCAGTTCGACGGTGTCCAGGCTGTCGGCGCCCAGGTCGTCGATGAAGGAGGCGTTCTCGGTCACCTTGTCTTCTTCCACGCTCAGGTGCTCGACAACGATTTTCTTCACGCGATCTGCGATGTCGCTCATCTTTTCGATCCTCATTCAATTTTGTCGAAGCCATTTGATTGTGGCCCCGATCTTGCATGCGCCGGTCCCGGCGGGTTGAAGGGACATAATGCCCCCGTACCGTCGAACGCAAGCGCCCACCGGCAGAAACTGCGCCGCTCTTAGCACATCGCGGTTGGAAGGCAACGGGTTTGATCGCATTTGACTCGATTCAGCTGGACGTGAGCGGGGCCTTGCGCACGCGTGTTAACGACCCGTCAGGGCCGTGTCGCTTACCCTGCTGTCCAGCCTCAGTCCCTGTTCACCCTGACATCGTAGACGCAGGAGGTGCCATGTCAGACCTGATCGACCACATCACCCTTTTCCTGCGCGCCCTGCCCTACCTGCCCGAACTCGTTTACCCGGTGGTCGCGCTTGCCGCGTTGATCAACGGAATCGTCGCGGGCCGGGTCCGGCGCAGGCTAAGCGCGCACCGCCGACCACCAGCCCGCCTGCCCCGCCTTCGATAGCTGGTGCCGTCACCGGGGCGTCAGATCATCGCCATGCCGCCGTTGACATGCAGCGTGGCACCGGTGACATAGCCAGCCTCGGGCGTGGCGAGGAACAGAACGGCGGCCGCGATCTCTTCGGGCCGGCCCATGCGCCCGGCCGGGATCTGGTCGTTGATCCTGGCCTTCTGCTCATCGCTCAGCTTGTCGGTCATCGCCGTGGCGATGAAGCCCGGCGCAACCGCGTTCACGGTGATTCCGCGCGACGCGACCTCGCTGGCCAGCGATTTGGACATTCCGACCATCGCCGCCTTGGAGGCGGCATAATTGGCCTGACCGGGGTTGCCGGTGGTGCCTACCACGGAGGAGATATTGACGATCCGCCCCCAACGCGCCTTCATCATGCCACGCAGCACGCCCTTGCACAGCTTCATCGTCGCGGTCAGGTTCACGTCGAGCACCGACTGCCATTCCGCATCCGACATCCGCATGAACAGGTTGTCGCGGGTGATCCCGGCATTGTTGACGAGGATATCGACCGATCCCATCGCCTCGGCGGCCTGCTTGGGCAGCGCCGCGACAGCCTCCGCGTCGGACAGGTTGCAGGGCAGCACATGGGCGCGGTCGCCAAGCTCGGCGGTCAGCGCCTGAAGTGGCTCCACCCGTGTGCCCGACAGCCCGACAGCCGCCCCAGCGCCGTGCAAGGCGCGCGCGATCTCTGCACCGATGCCACCCGACGCGCCGGTTACAAGCGCATTTTTCCCTGTCAGATCAAACATGTCCCGTCCTTCCCCTTCCTGTTGCGACGCCCGCCACCGGGCGCCGGTTTTCTGCGTGGAACCTGGCCCGGCTTTTCCACGAAAAGCCGCCCCGCTCACCCCTCTGCGACAACCGCCGCCGCCGCGCGCACCTCGTCGGGGGTGCCCACCACGCGCGTCGCCAGCGAGCGGTCGATGCGCCGAACCATTCCGGTCAGCGCCTTGCCGGCGCCGATTTCCCAAGTCTCTGTCACGCCATGAGCGGCCATCCAGATCACGCTTTCGCGCCAGCGGACAGACCCGGTGACCTGCGCGACAAGATGATCGCGCAACACCGGGGCCGCGCGTTCCGCCGCCGCCACCACGTTCGCCACCACCGGCACGCGCGGATCTGCAAACGTCACCGCGTTCAGCGCTTCGGCCATGACCTCGGCGGCCGGCTGCATCAGGGCACAATGGAACGGGGCGGAGACCGGCAACAGCAGCGCCCGCCTGGCACCGCGCGCCTTGGCAAGTTCAACCGCGCGTTCGACCGCATCCCGGTGGCCCGAAACCACCACCTGTCCGGGGTCATTGTCATTCGCGGCCTGGCAGACCTGCCCCTGCGCTGCGGCCTCGGCCACCTGCGTCGCAGTCTCGAAGTCGAGCCCCAACAGCGCCGCCATCGCACCCGCGCCCACCGTGACGGCCTCTTGCATGGCCTTGCCGCGAAGCCGCAAGAGCCGCGCGGTGTCTTCGAGGCTCAGCGCCCCGGCAGCGCAGAGTGCCGAGTATTCGCCCAGCGAATGGCCCGCGACACAGGCCGCCGCCGCCACCGTCACGCCCTCGGTCTCAAGCGCCGCCATCGCCGCCAGCGAGGTCGCCATCAGCGCCGGCTGCGCGTTCTCGGTCAGCGTCAGGTCATCCTGCGCGCCTTCCCATATCAGGGTCGAGAGCTTTTCGCCCAGCGCATCATCCACCGCGTCGAACACCGCCTTCGCGGCGGGGTATTCATCGGCCAGCGCCTTGCCCATGCCAATGGTCTGGGCGCCCTGGCCCGGAAACAGGAAAGCTCGTGTCATGCATGCCCCGTAGTTTCATGTCGCTTTGATGACGGGCTACCGCAAGGCGTCCCGGCGCGCAATTGTCTATCCACGCGGGCGCGGCGCCCGGTCATCCGCCAATTGCGCCACCGGCGGGCCTTCACCGGCAAACAGCGCGGCGAAAGCGCTCGGGGCCAGCGCGCGCCAGCCAAGGCTGAGATTGGCGAGGATCCAGCACCTGCTGACCCGATCGGGGCGCGCCAGAACGTTATTGTAGAAGATTTCATCCGCAGGCACGTAAAAGGTGAACGGGTCAGCGGCGATCAGGAACGCCCGCTCGTCGGCGGGAAGGCGAAAGCCGGGGGCGTTTTCGCACCTGTCCCACCATGTCCAGACTCGCCCATGAGCGCGCAGACAGGGCGCGCCATCGCTGCGTTGCCCTTCCTGCACGGCGGGCAGATTCAGGCTGCGGCCAAGGCGGCGCAATTCCGCCCAGTCCAGATCGTGCGAACCTGTCATGTCCCCGGTCCCCGGATCCGATGTCGCCAAGATACGTAACCAAAACGTAAAACTGTACTGATCGAAACTACCTTACGTCACGCGACGAGTCATCATGAAGATTCCACCGTCCGGCGGCCGCTGCCCGGCCCGTCAACCGTTGCCGGTATTGCGCCCGTTCCCGTTCCCGTTCCCGTTGCCCGGGGTGCCGTCGTCATCGGTATCGTCGCCGGCGCATTGCGGTGCGTTGCCCGGATTGGACGCGTCGCACCCGTCGGCGTCGTTGCCATGGCCATTGTTGCCGTTGCTACCGGCCCCCCCGGTGATCACGAGCGTGCCAGTGCCGCCGCCTGACCCGACGATCAGGGCGATGCCCCCGGCATCCTCACCGTCGCCGTCATCCTCGCCGGAGGCGATGGTGAGAAAGACGCCATCGCCGGTATCGTCGTCCTCGCCGTTCTGACCGGAGGTGATCGTCAGGCTGCCACCGGCATTGTTCCCGGCATTGTTGTTGTACTCCGAGTTGCCGGACGCGTCATGATCCCTGTTGCCGGAGCCATTGTTTCCCTGACCATTGCCGGCGCCGTGCCCATCGTCCTGCCCGTCGTCGTTCCCGTCGTCGTGCCCATCGTCCTGACCGTCGTCGTGCCCGTCGTCGTGCCCGTCGTCGTGCCCGTCGTCGTTCCCGTCGTCCTGCCCGTCGTCCTGACCATCATCGTGCCCATCGTCGTGCCCATCGTCCTGACCGTCGTCCTGACCGTCATCGTTCCCGTCGTCCTGCCCATCGTCCTGCCCGTCGTCGTTCCCGTCGTCCTGCCCATCGTCCTGTCCGTCGTCCTGACCGTCTTCATCGGACGCCTCCACGACATCCTCGACGCCAATACCCGCATCCTCATCCGGCCGGCCCTCGAAGGATGCCACGATGATGGAGTCGCCGCTCATGCTCTCGGACGTGTCACGGGTGATGTCGGCGGCGCCCGAAATGATCTGACCGGAGACCGCAAGCCCAAGCGTCACCGTTGCAGCGATGAGCGGCACCGAATCCGCAGTCACCGCGCCGCTTTCGTCTTTCCACAATGCCTTCACGCAGAACATGGTTTGTCGTCCCGTCGCCTTGATCGCCCCCGGAACGTTCAAAGTGTAGACAAATTATGACAAGAACCGGGCACAGCCTTGTTCTTGCGGTGGTAATCGCAAATCACCCTTGCAGCGTCATCCCGTCTCGCAGGTGATTGCGACGGATTGGCAACGCCGCTGCGAGGCGCCTGCGGGGCGCCTGCGGGGGGGAATTCCCCCTTGATCCCCTGCCGCAAGCGTCTATAAGCAGGCTTCCTCCGCCGCTGCGATATGCACCGGCGCGGTCTCTCGTGGTCCGGGGGGCGGAGGATCACGCCCCGGCCTTTGAAACGCGCCTTGAAACAGGAATGGAGATGACATGCCTCTCTACGAGCATGTGATGATCGCGCGGCAGGATTTGTCCAGCGCGCAAGCCGAAGGTCTTGTCGAGCATTTCGGCGCGGTCCTGTCGGACAATGGCGGCAGCGTCGTGATGTCCGAATACTGGGGCGTCAAGACGATGGCCTACAAGATCAACAAGAACCGCAAGGGCCACTATGCCTACCTGCGCACCGACGCGCCCTCTGCCGCCGTGCAGGAGATGGAGCGCCTGATGCGCCTGCATGACGACGTGATGCGCGTGTTGACCATCAAGGTCGATGCCCATGACGAGGGCCCCTCGGTCCAGATGCAGAAGCGTGACGAACGTGATCGTGGTGATCGTGGTGATCGCGGCGACCGCCGCGAGCGCCGGTAATCCATAGGGAAGGACAGATACAATGGCCGCAAAACCGTTTTTCCGCCGCCGCAAGACCGACCCGTTCGCGGGCGACAATGCGCCGACGATCGACTACAAGGACACGCGCCTTCTGCAACGCTACATTTCCGAGCGTGGCAAGATCGTGCCCTCCCGCATCACCGCCGTGGGTGCCAAGAACCAGCGCAGACTGGCGAAAGCCATCAAGCGCGCCCGGTTCCTCGCCCTCCTGCCCTACGCAACCAAGTAACGAGGTCTGACCCATGGACGTTATCCTTCTGGAACGCGTGGCAAAGCTTGGTCAGATGGGCGACGTGGTCTCCGTCAAGGCAGGCTACGCGCGCAACTACCTCTTGCCGCAGAAAAAGGCGCTTCGCGCCAACGAACAGAACGTGGCCGCTTTCGAGGTCGAGAAAGCGCAGCTTGAAGCGCGCAACCTTGAATCGAAAAAAGAGGCCGAGGTGTTTTCCGCTCGCCTCGACGGACAGCAGTTCACCGTCATCCGGTCCGCATCGGATTCCGGTGCGCTTTACGGCTCCGTCAGCACCCGCGACGCCGCCGACGCCGCGACCGAGGCGGGCTTCTCGCTCGACCGCAAGCAGGTTGCGCTGTCGCGCCCGATCAAGGAACTGGGCCTGCACACCGTGCATGTGCACCTGCACCCCGAAGTCGAGGTGAATATCACGCTGAACGTCGCCCGCTCACCCGAAGAGGCCGAGATTCAGGCGTCCGGCAAGTCGATCCGGGAACTGGCCGCCGAAGAGGAGGCCGCCGCCGATTTCGAGATCGCGGAACTGTTCGACGACATCGGTGCCGCCGCGTCGGACGACGACGACGACATGTCGCCTGTGGGGACCGGGTCGGAAGACGGCGCGAACGAAGACGCCTGATCCGTATTTCCCTTCACCGGGACAGTGAGACCCGCGCCTCTTCGGAGGCGCGGTTTTTTCATGCGCGCAAGAATGCGAATATTCATCCGGCAAGGGCCGTCTGACGAACGAGCCCGGCAGCGTGCAAGAGCCTGATTTTATGGCCGACCATGGCACCATGTCCCACGTTGACGGTCTTTCGGTCACAGATGCCGGGCGACAGCGTCGTTGGACGGCCGCCGGAAAGTTGCGCATCGTGGCGCAGTGCCGCGCGGCGCCCCGCAGGGTGGCTGTCTTCGGGTACATCAATGGCTTCTACGATCCGCGTCGAACGCACTCCACCCTGGGTTGAACAAGCCCCTTCGCCTTCGAGGGGCAGGCCGCATAAACGAGACCCTGGAGCGGCACGAAAGCGTGACGGGACATGTGTCGGTTGACTCACGCGCGCGGGACAGTAAGTGGTTTTCGGTATGACCCTGACACTTCCGTTTATTACCTCTGTCAAGCTGTTCGCGGTTCTCGCCGTTCTGTTCCAGTTGCTGGGATTGATGACGCGCAACGAGCTCCGTTTGCGGTTTCTTTTGTTACTCGGGACTTTTTTTTACATCGCCTACTACATGACGGTCGGTCCCGCCCCGCTATGGGAGGCGATATTTGCAAGCACATTGCTTGCGCTTGCCAATGTCTACGCCCTGAGCTTTGTCCTGCTGGATCGCTCGACCTTGTGGATGGGCGCGGAACAGCGCGCGCTATTGCGGCATTTCCCGACGCTCAACCCAGGGCAGTTCAGGCGGATCATGCGGCACGCCAGTTGGCATGTCGCCAAAGAAGACAAAACGATCTGTCGGCAGGGCGAGGTGCCGGACGGCCTTGTCCTGCTTCTTGAAGGCGAGGGTGTTTTGCAGCGCAACAACAGGACATCAAGGCTCGCTCCGGTGCGATTCATCGGCGAGATGTCGTTTTTGCGGGGCGGGCTCCATGGCGCGAACGCGACCGTTATCCTGAGCACCGGAAGCCGATATGTGATGTGGGATCGGGACCCGCTTCGTCAGCAGATGAATAACAATAAACCTCTCGAAAACGCCTTGCTGGCCCTGTTCAACGCCGATCTTCTGGAAAAGCTGGACCGAAGCTGGCCGGAGTGATGCCGGGACGCCCTGCGCGGCGGAAACGCTGGCAGTCGCGTCACAGGACTTTCTGCGCCAGATCGACCAGCGCGGCGGCCTCCTGCGCGCGAAACACATCCCTGGCACGGGCGATGCGCTCACGTCCTTTGCGCCCCGCCAGCAGGCCGCGACCAAGATCGACGCGGGCGCGATGAAGGCCGTGGCCGCCGTCAAAATCGCGCTCCAGCTGATCATAGGCGGCGCTGGCGAGCGCGCGGGCCCTGAGCCGCAGCCCGAGCGCGGCGGGACTTTCGCGCAAGGCCAGGCGCGGTTGCGGCAGCGGGCTGGGCAACAGCCCTGCCACCGTCAGGAACAAGTCGCCGCGCTTGATGAGGTATTGCTGCCGCAGGCCCCATTCACAGCCTCGCCACACCAGAGCGTCGGTCTGCGCCAGCGTCGCCAGCGCCGCGCGAACGCGCCCCTGCGAGAACAGTGTGGCCGAGGCGTAGAACGACGCGATGATCGCCATCGTCGTATCGCCCGCCTCGAGCCGCTCCTCGCAGAGCGACTGCAATTCCTCGACCGTCATCGACGGGTTGCCCAGCATCAATGTCGCGCCGGCGTGAAAGGCTTGCGCGGTGGTGTAGTCCATCGTGCCGGGCAGCGCGTCGCGCATGGCCTCGGCGGCGAAGGCCCGCGTGGTCTCGTATTCCTCGACCATCGCCGTGATCGAGGCCATGATCCAGCCGCCGAAGGTGCGGGCGCGCAAATCATCGTGATCGCGGCCATAGGCGAGGATTTCCCCGGCCAGCGCGCGGGCGCGGGGCACGTCACCCTCTTGCCGCCAGAACGCCGCCATCTCGTAGAGGCGCAGCTGCGCCATGTGCGGATCGGCGCCCGAGTGGGCATAGGCGCGGGTCTCTTCGAAGAGGCGCAGCAGGTCGTCGCGGCGCGACTTGTTGACACCGTCGTTCAGGAGATCCATGCGCACCGTGCGCGCCATCGCAAGGGCGCTGGCATCCCCCGCCTGTTCGGCGCGGGCCAGCGTGTCCCGGATCGCCGCGTCCGCCTCGGCGAGGCGGCCCTGCTGGTTGAACGCCTTGGCGTTCAACATCATCACGACGAGCCGGGCGTGGGTCTGCGCTTGCCGTTCCAGCCGGGACAGGTGCCGGGCCGCCACTTCGGACAGCCGGGCCCAGCGCCCGGCTACGTCCAGCACACGGCAAAAGGTGGTGGTGAAGTCGGCGAACACCGCGTCGGTCATCGCCTCTGCCCCGCCTGCATCGAGCGCCGCCTCGGCGCGGTCGAGATGGTCGATACAGGTATCGAGCGCGTAGATGCGCCACGCCGCCTGCGCGGCGCGCACGTTGTAGAGCGCGGCGCGGGGCCAGTCGCGGGCGCGGTCGAAGTGATGCGCGAGGTCGGGGGCGAGGTCGGTTTTGTCGCCCGCGCTGCCAGCCGCCAGCAGGATCTCGCCCGCGCGGCGGTGCAGGCCGGTGGCCTCGGCCTCGGTCAGGCTGTCGCGGATCGCGTTCTGATAGAGGACATGGGCAAAGCGCAGCATCTGCCCCGGCCCGGCCGGGTCGATCAGGTGCAGCCCGGCGGCGCGTGACAGCACCGCCTCGACCGGGATGCCGTCCGGGACGATCGCATCGAGATACGCGGCTTTCACCTCGCGGCCGAGAATGGCCGCCTGCCGCAGGACCGCCTTGTCGAGGGCGGGCAGGGTATCGAAGCGGCTGAAGATCAGGTTCTGGATCATGCCGATGCCCGATGCCTTCGGCAACGTGTCGCGCATCGCCTCTCCACCGCGGTCGACATGGCGCATCAACTCCTCGGCAAAGAGCGGGTTGCCCTCGCTCTGGCGGTAGAGGGCGCGCGCGACACCGGCGCTGTCGGCAATGCCGGGATGCACGGCTTCGAGCATTCGGACAATGTCGGCCTCGGTCAGGGGCGCGATCGGCACGGCATTCCAGGGCGTGCCTCCGGGGGCGGTATCGCGGCTGGTGGCCAGCAGGCGCAGGCCGGGCGGCGGGCTGTCGAGCGTCTCGTGCAGCACCTCGCGGCTGACCGGGTCGATCCAGTGCATGTCCTCGATCACCAGCCGCCGGGCCGGATCGCAGGCCAGCTTGCGCAGCGCCTGTGCGATCTCGCGGCGGGTGCGCAGGGCCTCGGTGCTGTCGTGTTCGGCGGTCGCAGGGGCGCTGTCGCCGGAGGATGGATCCCGCGCCAGAAGCCGGATGAGCATCGGGGCCGCCGCGCCGGTCAGCGCTTCGAGCCACGGTCCGAAGGCCGCGCTGTCGGTGATGCCGTCCTGCGCCGCCGCCTCGCGCATCAGTCCCAGCAGCGGGCGCAGCGGCGATGCCACATCCGCCGCCCGGCACTTGCCGTACTGCACCGCCACGCCGCCGGGCAGATGCGCGCAGGCCTGCCGCACGAGCCGTGACTTGCCGATGCCGGCGGGCCCCGAGACCCAGAGCGCGCCGTCCTGATCCGGCGTGTCGCCGCGCATCCAGCCCGACAGCCGCGCCAGTGGCGCATCGCGCCCCACGAACACGCCGGTTGTGCGCGCCATGCGGATGTCGAGCGAATCCTCGGTGCCGCTGATCCTGTGCAGGCGGAACAGGCGTTGCGGGGCCTCGAACCCCTTGAGCCGATGGCTGCCGCGCTGCTCGATCTCGACGAGGCCGGTCAACTCATCGGCGACCGCCTCAGAGCACCAGACCTCGTTCGGTGTGGCCACTGCTTGCAGCCGGGCTGCGAGGTTGACGGCGGAGCCCAGCGCGTTGACCCGTTTCTGCCCGCTGAAGCGCAGCCCCGAGACCAGCACCTCGCCCGCCGCGAGGCCGATGCGCGCGCGCAGCTCGATCCCTTGGGTCGCTGCGATCCCAGTATTGCGGGCCTCGAGCCGGTCGAGGATGTCGTGCGCCGCGCGCGCCGCCGCAAGGGTTGCGGTCTCCACCGCCACCGGCGCACCGAACAGGGCGAACACGCTGTCGCCGGCATATTCGATGAAATGGCCGCCATGAGATTCGATGATCCGGACGGCGGTGTTCAATACGTCCTCGATCAGCGCGAAGGCGTGTTCGGCCCCGAGCCTCTCGGTGACACTCGTGGAATCGACAAGGTCGATCATCAGGCTGGCGACCCAGCGTTTCTCGCTCGCAGTGTCCGTCACGTTTTCCCGTCCGCCAATACCGATGCAGCGCCTGACCCATGTCTGCCTGTTCGGGTGAAGGCCGGACTGCGCAGGCAGGCATGCAACAGCCTGCAAAGTTCATTGCTCCAATGGTATACGAATGCTACTTTTTGTTAAGCTTTTTCCGCGCGTGACACTTTTCGCACGTCCCGTCATTGAAGAGGATGGTCTTATTTCGATCCGGGCGACGATCATCCTTTCGGACCTGCACGCGGGGGCAGATGAAAGCCTGTTGAGCGTCCTCGGGGCCGATGGCCGGGTTGACCCAACGCTTGCAAGCCGCACCACCGCCGCCTTTGGCGATGCCATGCAGGCCACGGTGACGGCGCTCTCGGGCAGCGATCCGCATGATCTCGTGATCCTCGGCGATGCGCTTGACCTGTCGCTCGCTCCGCCACAGGTCGCGGCGGGGGTGTTTGAGAGATTCATCGCACACCTGCCGCCGCAGATGCTGGCGGGGCGGATGTCGTTCCTGCCGGGCAATCACGACCACGCGTTGTGGACGGCGCAGCGCTTTGCCGATGGTGCGGGCTCGCCTGCGCAGGCGGCTCACTGGGCGCATGTCACGCCGGCCTTTGCCGACCCCGCCACGCGCAGTGGCAGCGGCACGCTCAACGCGCTGATGCCGCAGGGTGCCGGGCCGGTGGCGAGCTATTATCCAAACCAGGGCCTTGGGCCGGTCGCGGATGGGCGCGCGCAGCGCGCCGTCGTGCTGCATCACGGCCATTTCATCGAAGCCGCCTACAAGCTGATGACCGGGGTGCTCACCACGCTTTCGGGCCAGCCCGCGCCGCCGATGACGGCGGAGACGCTGGAGACGGTGAACGGGGCGTGGATGGATTTCGCCTGGTCCAGCCTTGGCGATACCGGACCGCTCGGGCGACAAGTCGCGCTGGCCGAGGAGAGGCTGGTCACCGGCGGCGGCGCGCATCAGGTGCAGGACAGGCTTGCGGCGGCGCTGGCCGGGATGCTGCAATCGAGCCTGCCGCTGCCGCACGCGGCGCGGGTGAGCGACACGCTGACGGAATTGGCGCGCGGGCTGGTGGACAGCTTTGTCGGCAGTTACTCGGAGATGGAGCGTTTCAGCTATAACGCCTTCTTGTCGCGCGCCTCGACGCAGGGGCTTTGCGACTATATCGACCATGTGGTCGCGGATCAGATGCGCTTTGAACTTGGCGCGCAGACGGGCGAGACGCGGCTCACCTTCGTCTTTGGCCACACCCACAAGCCGTTTGCCGATGCGGTGGTGGCCGAGAGCTTTGCCCGGCCCGTCACGGTCTACAATACCGGCGGGTGGGTGCTCGATACCGCGCTTTTGAGCACGTTGGAGGGTGCGGCGCTGGCCTTTGTCGATGAGCGGATGAACACCGCGCTGCTGACCCTCTACAGTCTCGACGGCGATGGCGTGCTGCAAAGCGCCGCCGTATCCTCGGCCGACCCGGTGGCGGATGCGGACAACCCCATGCTCATTGCGCTGCGCGCGGCGGTTGCCGCCGCTGATACCCGATGGGCGGCGTTCCGCGAGGCGGTGCGGCATGATCTGGAGGACAAGCAGGCCATGTATCTGCGCCGCGCCGAGGGCGGTGCCGTGCAGGGAGGGGCGGCATGACCATCCGCATGACGCGCATATCCACCACGCTGGCCAAGGCGCGGGCGGGCGGCGACCCCGATCTTGGCAGCACCTATGCCGCCATCGTCATCGGCTCGGGTTATGGCGGGGCGATCTCGGCGCAGATGCTGACCGAGGCGGGGCAATCGGTTCTGCTGTTGGAGCGGGGCCGCGAGATCCTGCCCGGCGAGTACCCCCGAGACTTGCAGGGGGCGGCCCGCGAGACGCAAATCACCACCGCCAAGGGCGGGCGGCTGACCGAGGCAGGCGGAATGCTCGATCTGCGCATCGCCGATGACATGAGCGTCGTTATCGGCTGCGGCCTTGGCGGCACGTCTTTGATCAACGCCAACGTCGCACTGCCCGCCGACAAGCGGGTGTTCGATCAGACCGACGCGGACGGGCACAACCTCTGGCCCGCCGATTACCGCTCCGACGGGGCGGCATGGGCCGAGGGAGAGGACGCCAATAGCCTGCCCAACGCCTACAATGCGGCGCATCACGGGTTGGGCTCGACCCCCCTGCCCGAGCATTACGACCTGCCCAAGCTGCGCGCGCTGGCGCAATCGGCCAAGGCGCTGAACCAGCCGTTCGAGCGGCCGCCGCTCAACGTGACCTTCGAGAATGGCCGCAATGCGTTCGGCAACCCGCAAGCCGCCTGCACGCTGTGCGGCGATTGCTGCGGCGGCTGCAATTACGGGGCCAAGAACACCACGCTCATGAACTACCTGCCCCACGCGGCGGCGAATGGCGCGATGATCGTGACAGAGGCCGAGGTGAGCACCGTGACGCAGGCCGACGATGGCACATGGTGCGTGCGTGCGGCGCCGTTCGGCGAGCCCGCGAGCAGCGGCCTCGATCTGCGCGCGCGGCGCGTGGTGCTGGCGGCGGGCACACTCGGCTCGACCGAGATCCTCATGCGCTCGTCCCGCGCGGGGCTGCCGGTGGCGCAAGGCGCGCTGGGCCTCGGGTTTTCCGGCAATGGCGACGTGCTGGCCTTCGGCTTTGACGCCAACATCACCGGATCGGGTGCTGCGCAGACCACCCCGACCGACCCGCCGCCCCTGCACAGCATCGGCGCCGGCGCGCATGATGCCACCGGGCGCGATGGCGGCCCCTACCGGCCCGGCCCTTGCATCGCGGGCACCATCCGGGTGGACATGGACGAGCAAAGCCCGCTGCGCGACGGCGTGCTGATCGAGGAGGGCGTCGCCCCCGGTGCGCTTTCGATGATCTATCCGGCGATCTTCTTTGCCGATGACGTGACCACGGCCAATTTCACGCGATACGCGGATGCCACGCGCCGGTTGCAGGATATTGCCACGCTGGGCACCGACCTGATGGCGGGCAAGGGGCTGGCGGGGCTGGCGTATTCGGGGGCGACGGCGAGGATGCAATCCTACCTCCTGATGTCGCATGACGATGCGGGCGGGCGGATCGTGCTGGATGACAGCAACCCCGACATCCCCGCGCCGGTCACGGTGTCGTGGCCCGATGCGGGCAGCCGGTTTCCGTTTCCGCGCGACAATGAGATATTGCGGCAGGCCAGCGATGCGATCGAGGCCAATTACCTGCCCAACCCGGTCTGGAGCGAGCCCTATGGCTGGAAGCTGGTGACGACGCACCCGGTGGGCGGCTGCCGCATGGCCGACAGCCCCGATCATGGCGTCGTCGATGCCGATTGCCGGGTCTATACCGGCAACGGCACACAGGTCCACGAGGGGCTGATGGTCTGCGACGGGGCGGTGATCGCGTCGTCGCTGGGGGTCAATCCGCTGCTGACCATCTCGGCCATCACCATCCGGGCGATGCGGGCGCTGACCCTTCGCGAGGGCTGGCAGACAAGGCCGATGAAGCCCGCGTGTTCGGCACACCTGTCGGAGGCAGCTTTGCCCGCGCCGCCCTCGCCGCTGGACATTGCCGCGCAGGATATCGAGTCGGCGATTGGCGTGCTCGAAGAAACTGCGGGTTTGATTGACTTGAACCCCGAGGCGATGCGCGACACGTTGCGCGAACGCGTCGAAGCGCTGTTCGAAGGGGTGCGCTGGGAGTGGGCGCTGGATGCGGCGACACGGCTTGCGTTCAGAGAAGCTGACATGAAAGGCGATATTGCGCCGGCGTTAAGAACGCTGGCGGGATATCTCGAACAGGCGAAGGCCGTGCTGCGCTCGGGCAAGCCCGAGCCCGAGATCGCCCGCGATCTGGTGGCGCTGCTGACCGCGGTTGCAGGCGCGTTCCAGCCCGGCCTTGCCTTCAGCGAGAACATGGACGGCGCCCTGAGCGAGGTGCATGAAACCCGCCCGCACCCGATCTCGGACGCCTACGCCATCGCCGCGCGCGAGGGGGCAGCATCGGGCCATGCCATCGTTGGGCATTTCACGATCAGCACCACCGATGTCGCGCGCATGTTGTCGAAGGATCATCCCGCGCATGCGGCACAGATGGAAGGCTCCCTCACCCTGACCGGCCCGGATGGCAAGACGCAGGAACCGCAACATTTCACCAAGGCGACATTCCAGCTTTTGCGGCAGGACGTCGCCGAGGTCGATTGCTGGCTGATGGTCTATGATGGCGATCTGGACTCCGGCGCGCATTTCCACGGGGTCAAGACCTTGCGCCGCCGCGCGGGCAGTAATTGGTGGACCGACCTGACCACCCTCGATGTCGATCTTGCCCGGCCCGGAAAACCGGCCTTGCGCGGGCGGATGACGCTGGGGGTGCAGGACCTCGTCAAGCAGGCGCAGACGGTGCATGGCACGATGGCGAGCGAGGCGACGCTGTTCAATCTCGCCAAGCGGTTCCTGTGGGACGTGACCGAGGGCAAGCTTCGAGATCTCGTCAAGAAAAAGGATTTCCTCAACCCCGCGATCCGCTACGCGATCAACCATTATGGCGCGTCGAACGGGACTGTTGGCGCGGAGGCGCTGACCGCGTTGGGGGCGATGCAGGGGGCGGAATTCTTCGGCACGCTGATCTTCCGGGCCTATGGCGGGCTGCCTGCCTATCTCTACAATTTTCCCGCGCGGGGCGCGCCGGATGATCCCATGCCACCGCTTGCCGGGATCGCGTCCGAGATCGTGACCCACCGCACCGAGGATGGTGCGCCCATACGCCTCACGCGGTTCAAGGGCGGGGCGAAAGGCCCGGTGATCGTGGCCAACGGCTTCGGCTTTCGCGGCATGGGCTTTGCGCTGAAGACCTATCGCGGCGGGCAGGATCAATCGCTGGTGGGGATGCTGGCGGCTGCGGGCTATGACGTGTGGATATTCGATCACCGCGCCAGCCCCGCCAACGACACGCCCGGCGATCCCCCGGCGGTGAATTATACCATCGACGATATCGCCGCCATCGACTGGCCCTGGGCAATCGAGACCGTGCGGAACAGGACCGGGGCGGATGACGTGCAGCTTCTGGTGCATTGCCTCGGCGCGCTGACCGCGATGATGTCGCTGATGGGCGGGCACTCGGACCATGTGCGCAACATGATCGTCAGCCAGTTCAGCGTGCATCCGGTCACAAGCTGGTTCAATCAGATGAAGGCCGATACGCATTTCGCGCAGATGCTGCATGGCGATGCCGAGACGCGGATGGCGGCGGCGCTGGCGGCGATGACCGGCAACCCGGTGATCGAACGGCTGGCCGAGCCGCGCGACCTGTTCGATCTGCGCACGCGCGTGCCACCCTCAGGGTCGATGCCGCAACAGGCGCAACTCGATGCCGCGATCGACGCACTGGTCTACACTGTGCCCTTCCCGACCGGTGAGCCGTGCTACAACCCAACCTGTCACCGCGTCTTCGGCGTGTTCGGCCCGGTTTACAACCACGATCAGCTCAACGCCGCGACGCATGACGCGCTCAACCAGGTGGTTGGCCCGGTGGCGACATGGCCCTTCGTGCAACTGGCCACGATCATGCGGCAGGGCCGCGCGGTCGGCGCGACCGGCAAGGATATCTATTTCGGTCATCCCGGGCGGCTGGATTTCCCGATCCACTTCATCTCGGGTGCGGCGAACCAGCTTGTGCTGCCCTCGACCACGCTGCGCACGCAGAAATGGCTTCAGGCCGCGCTGCCCGAGTCGGCGGCTCAATTCACCCGGCGGGTCTATCGCGGCTACGGGCACATGGATTGCCTCGTCGGGCGCGATGCCGCGCGCGACGTGATCCCCGACCTCATCGACTGGCTGGATGCTCATGGCCGGGTGCCGGAGCGCTGACACGAGGTGGCAGGGTCTGGGCTGAAGCGGAGGGTCGAGGTGGCGGCCCTTGCGCGCCGCCGCGCATCGCCATGCCAGAGGCATGCCTTCGGCATGACGCCGCCATGCCGGATATCAGACGGCAAGCACCACCACGGCCAGCATCGCCAGATAGGTCATCTGATGCGCCGCCTGATCGAGCCCGAGAAAATGCCAATATGCGCTGTCACGCTCGTCGATACCGCGCCGGGCGACGATCCGCGCCTTGCTCCAGTCGATGTGGTAATGCAGCACCACCTCACCGATCACCAGCGCCGCGAACAGGCCCGGTGCAAAAAATGGGGCCGCCACCATCAGGACTGGCAGGCTCAGCAGGCCGTGCAACCCGGCATGAACCAGTCCGCCGGGATGGCCGTAGCGCCCCTTGGTCTCGACCATCCAGAGCGTTTGCCAGTGGAAATCGGCGAGGTAATGCTTGACTTGAAACAGCGCCAGCGCGGCAAGCAGCAGGGCCGGCGTCATTGCCCGCCCGCCTTTGCCGTAAGCCGCGCGTTGGCGCGCATCAGCTTGCGTCCGGTATCGCGGCTCATGCTGTTTTCCAGAAGGATGTGGAAATCGGGATCGCGCGCGATCAGGCGGCGCAGCGACGCGCCCGAGATCACGAAGAGCCGCAAGGGCGCGGTGATCCGCACCGTGGCCGAGGCTTCGCCGCCCGCGATCACGTTCATCTCGCCCACCAGCCCCGACTCGATCCTGCCGATCACTTGCCCACCCGAGGAGACCTGCGCCGCACCATTGGCCAGGTAGTACATGTTGACGACCGGCTGCCCCTCCTCGGTCAGGATCGTCCCCGCTTCGGCATCCATCCAGGTGCCCCTGTTCAGGAACCGGCGGGCCATGGGCAGCGGCATGTCGGGAAACACGTGGTCCCGCATCGACCTCTCATCTGGAGAAAAGCGCACACGGCCGTTCATGATGGCCAGCCGCGCAATGCCCATAATGCTGATGACGATCCACGACACCTGGATGATCGCCGAGGACATGTTGAACGCCACCGTCAGGCTTATGAGGATAAGGCACGACGCGCATAGGTTAAAAACGGCATAGGCATAGCCGTTTCCCCGCAACAGCCCCGCCTGAAGCAACGCGTACGAAGACAGATAGAGCACCACCCCCACAAGGCCCGCCGCATTGAACGCCTCATCTGACAGGAAGTGTTCCATGCGAACCGCCTTTCCTAGCCTTTTAATTCCTACATGCACTGAACCAGAGTTCAAAGCTGATTTCATTCGTGCGTGCTTGTCCGAGAATCACGGTCGCGCCCCAGCGGGTGGTGGAAGAGGCCGCGCGCGGAGCCTTTTGGCGTAGCGCAGCGCGCGGCCGGGTCTGGCGGCACCAAGTCAGCCGCAAGAACAGGCCTGAACCGCCCCTTGCCGGATGCTTGCGCGTAGAAATGGCCCGGCTTGACCGAAGGCGGGCCATTCCTTGCATTTTCGCAATGCTGGTCGTTACTTGTTGTCGACCGGTTCCACTGGCGCAGGTGCGGGCGCAGGTGCAGGTGCCGGAGCAGGCGCAGGTGCCGGAGCGGGCGCAGGTGCCGGAGCAGGTGCGGGCGCAGGTGCAGGCGCAGGTGCGGGCGCAGGTGCCGGAGCAGGTGCCGGAGCGGGCGCAGGCGCGGGCGCAGGTGCGGGCGCAGGCGCAGGTGCGGGCGCAGGTGCCGGAGCAGGCGCAGGTGCAGGAGCAGGCGCGGGTTCCTCAACCGGCGCAAAGCCGCCGCCACCGGGGGCGACGGGTGCGGGCGTCATCGCTGTCGTCTGAATCGTCAGCTGCGCATTGCAGTTGTTGCCGCCATAGGTGCCGACCCAGACATCAACGCGGCCGTTGAGGTTTTCCGCCCCGGAAATCGTCAGCGCCGGGTCGAGGTTGCCATTGGAATCGTCGTCGAACAACCAAGTGGTGTTGACGGTATTGACCAGCAGCGTCGCATCGCATTCGGACACGACGCGGAGGTCGAGGCTGTACGTGTCCATCCCGCTCATCATCAGCGAGAAATTCGGCACCGCGTTGGCATAGCCCAGACCCGGCAGGCCGCAACTTTGGACCGAATATGCGCCGCCCGCCACGACGGGCGCGGATTGCGCGGTCAGAAGCTGGTCGCCGGAAAACTGGTAGGTCGCACCGGGCTGCATGAAACTGGGGCAGGCAAGGGCAGCCGCGCTTCCGGCCATCAGGATCGCGGCAGAGGTCAGCAGGGTTTTCATTTCGGGGATCTCCCATCTTGTCGATAAAGGGCCTAAGGAAAAGGGCGGTATGGCCAATTGCGTCTGGCCCCCGACCCGTCGGAAAGGGCCGCGCAAAGCAGCCCTTCCCTTGTATTCAGAATAACCGAAACCGGGGATCAGTTATACCACGTTTCCATTTCCAGCGTGGCCGAGCAGGTGGAGGGGCCATAGGTGCCCACCCACACGTCGACGCGACCTTGCGTGTTGGAGGTACCGTAGAGGTTGACGCGCGGGTTCATGTTGCCGGCGGAATCGTCGTCGAAGAACCACGACGCATTGGCCGAGTTCACCAGCAGGACGGTGTCACAGGCCGCCGAGGTCACTTCGATCTCCAACCGATCATAACCGCCCATGCCGGAGGTGTAGAACGAGAAATCGGGCTGCGAGATCACGTACCCGGTGTTGTTGAAGCCGCAGTTCCGCAGGTTTTCGCCACCGCCGGCAACAACGCCGTAGGATCGGGGGGTGTAGAGATATTGGCCCGAAACGGAGAAGGTCTGGCGCCCTTCCGTGATGCTCGGGCAGGCCGCGGCTGCGGCGGCAAGGGAAATCAGGACGAGGAATGCAGACAGGATAGTGCGCATTTTATGACTCCTTAGTGTTATGTGCAAAATTTGTCTAGACCGATTTAAGTGTCGAGTCTACACTTTTTTCTGAAACGGCCGGTTTTTTCGGCGCGGTCGCGTATAGGGCCGCCCCGTTGGCGGCCCTATACGATATTGTCTGTCACCCGCTCAGTTCAGCCAGGTCTCAAGCTCCACCGTCGCCGGGCAGGTTGCGCCGTTATAGGTGCCGACCCAAAGGTCGAGCCGCCCATTCAG
>Ga0100379_10002203_pt1 | contig 18817 bp, 30 predicted proteins | sample CryGeymeta201503_FD_80418 | JGI IMG/M metagenome (GOLD analysis project Ga0100379, IMG submission 80418) | Groundwater microbial communities from Crystal Geyser aquifers in Utah, USA - Crystal Geyser metaG 2015-03 | ecosystem: Environmental > Aquatic > Deep subsurface > Groundwater | place...
ATTTACTTGTTTTAAAATGCTAAAAAATGGCTTTTTTAAACAAGTAATTGCATCTTATCCTTCAAGCGCCCTCTATATATCTCATATCAGGAATATAAATCGTCGTATCGTCCGTTTCTTCAAAAATAGTTCTAACACTCTCTACAAGGGCGCCCCAGAGCAAAACTCTAAGTCACTTGACTTATATATACTAAAATATATACTTTGGTATATGAACACACACACCATTTTAAATATAAAAACAGATAAAAAACTTAAAGCTGAGGCAAAAAAAGTCTCTGAGGAATTGGGTGTGCCACTAAGTACCATAGTAAACGCCTTTTTAAGAAAGTTTGTACGAGAAAAGGAGATTACACTTTCAGCAAACCCGCTCCGCCCCACCCCCTACTTAGAACAGATATTGGAGGAAGCGCATTTCGAATACCAGGCAGGAAATGCCCGGTCATTTGAGTCTGGTGATGATATGCTCAAGCACCTAAAGACGCTTTAGTATGCATTACGTACTATCGAAGCGTTTTGAAAAAGATTTTGTTAAGCTACCTAAACCAGTAAAAAAGAGAGTACTCGTTGTACTACAAAAATTTATTGATGATCCGCTTGATCCGTCACTCAGAAATCATCGCTTGTCAGGAAAATGGAATAATCACTTCAGTATTAATGTCACTGGTGATGTACGGGCAGTGTATGTATACATCAAAAATGATGTCGTGCACTTCGTAGCTGTTGGCTCACACAGTGAATTATACGGTTAAACCGTTCCCTTTCCCTACCGACCCAGTGACACTACTTTCTCCCCCATCATCTGATGGCAAACCATTGCCTCGCTTAACCAATCGACGCACTGCCTCAATTGGTTCTACCACAGGAGCACTTCCATTTTTATCCTCCTTCTGGCCCTTAAAATCAGGTCACACCACAGGGTCTGGAGCCACCCAGCAATTTGCTGTGCAAATACCATAAGGTCTTGGCTCTCTGTTGCAAGTTTCTGATATTTTGTTATGATTTTTTCATATTAAATTATCATATCATTTTATGACTACCCTATCTGTTCCGCTTACACCAGAACTCGCAAAATTCGTAGAAGAAGCTACTAAAAATAGTGGGCTTACGAAGTCTGACATCATGCGTCAAGCGCTTACGCTATACGCTGAAGAACAAGCTGTACGTAAGGTACTGCTCGCTGCCAGTGAGCCCACTCTCAAAGGTGATCTGCGTGATCTGATGAACAAAATCGACTAGTATGCTTATCAGCTACAAACCGTCGTTTGTTCGAGAGTTCAAGAAACTACTCGCTGAACTCCAAGAAGAATCTATGGAGAGAATTGATCTTTTCCGAAAGGTGGAGAATCATAAAAAGCTGAAGGTTCATAAATTGAAAGGCCGGCTTAAAGACTTCCACAGTTTTTCGGTTACGTATTCACATCGTATCGTTTTCAGTTATGAGTCAAAAGAAGCAGTGGTTTTTATTGCTATTGGCGACCATCACGTATACAAATAATACACACGCTATCTCCCACCAACCCAGTGGAACCACTTTCTCCCTCATCACCCGATACGAACCCTTACATCGCCTAACCAATCAAGGCACAGCTCCTCCAACTGGTCCCGCCCGAGGGCCAGTGGTCGCCCTAACAAAAATTTAACCAAAACTCCCCTACATAGGGGAGTTTTGGTTCTAGCAAAAGAGACTCTCAATCAACTTGAATTATAGTTGAAACTGAAAGTTTTTCTTTGATAAACCCTAAGTCAGTTTTTGAATAGTCGTTTCCTTTAAGATTAAGAACTTTGAGATTAGTAAGATTGGCGAGTTCAAGTGGGAGACCCGTTATGTTGTTGTTAGACAAATCTAATACTTCTAGCTCATTGAGTTGGCCGATTTCGGCGGGTACTCCTGTAAACTGATTGTTGGATAAATCTAACACTTTGAGATTTTGTAGATGTCGTATTTCTGCTTGTAACGCACCAGTAAGTTTGTTACGTGACAGGTCGAGTTTTTCGATATCTGTTTTATCAAATACATACTTGGGTGTTTGCGCAAGTCCTTGACCGCTCAAATCCAGTACCAAACTCCTACTTACCTCTGATTCTATGTTCTTAGCGTCGATATTTATTTTTGACTCAGAGGAGGTGGGTGCATCGTCACTGGTTGTTTTAGTAGCAACTACCTCGGTATTTGTGGAAGAGGTACTTTTTACCCCATGTCATACGCAACAAAAGCAACGCCCAAAACAATACACACCAAAATAAATACCTTCAGCACACATTCAGTGTAGTACAGAAATACGGTTATGCAACAATGGAATATCAATACTTGTATCACCTAACCTCTCAAACACAGTTCTCACATCCTCCACAACTGCGCCCTCACAAGAATGTATCTAAAATGTCCTGTATATAGAGATTTTTTAGTTCTAGCCAAACGATGCCCGAGACTCAAAATGAGTAATGGACATTTTTATATTTTAATTGTATTGTTCGAGATGGTTCTAAGTCCTTCCCTACAAGTTCCATCAATCACAGTGAAAGGAAGTCTGATGATTAGAAATCTCAGAGATGAGGCCGAGCGAATCCTTGCTCCGTATAAGACCGTACCTGGTGCGGTGGAACGCATCGTCGCGGCATATAACGAACCATAGCGGACATACCACAACGAGAACCATATTCTTCAAATGCTTCAACTTGCAAGCAGGGAAAACAATATCAAAACCCGCCAGCGACTGGAGCTACTAATTCTGTACCACGATGTGTGGTACAAGGTCGGGCAACCACACGGAACAAATGAGCACAACAGTGCTGAATGGGCGGTGTCTGATTTTGGTGATGTTCGGGACGTTGAGACTGTCCGTCTCACTCGTATGCTTCGGCAGGGTATCGTGGCGACCGCGACCCACACGCTCAACAGAGTCAATCCGAACTACGTCGAAGAAGTATCCCTCCTCCTCGACCTCGACCTTTGGGGTCTTGGGCAATCGGCTGAATACTTCCAAGCGGACACCGAAGCTATCTGGCTCGAGTTCCAACCTATTGCTACCAGAAAGCAGTACGACGAGGGTCGGGCGGTGTGGGCGAAGTCGTTCCTCAGGCGTGACGCCATCTATCACGTCGAACCTTACCTGGGTCTCGAGCGCACAGCAAGAGAAAACCTGGCGGCGCTCACCGATTAACTTTCCTCTTTTCCACCCACCCCTTCTCCGATGATTGGGGTGGTTTAGTTTTATATAAATGCAAGAATGTAAATACTCACATCCTCTATTTTCAAACACACTCTACAACATCGTCCCGAATAAAGATTCGTAGTTTTAACTAAAACATCTGTAACAGAATCAACAAAGACAGCGAGGAGCATCCAATGAATACATACATCCAGAAAAAATATTTCTTGGAGTGCTTTTGCACGTATAGTGTACGTGGTTCTTTTTTGCTTAGGTTGACCACTTTCCCATCCGGTCTCGGTATGGGAGTCGACTGATTATCTGTTTTTGAAAAAACCATAGTATGAATCCACCATAACGTAAGTACAATGGGTAAAATTGCCACTGGAATTAATAGAGGTCCAGGGATTATCATAGCTAAAAAAATCGCTGGTCCCGGAAGACTATTGAAAATAGAAAAAGTTATAGTAGTACCGAGAAAGAAAACGACTGGGCTAAAAATATAAAAATTGTAACGGAAACTACTCATACACAGTGAGTATATCCCACACCGATTCCAGCACAACCACTTTCTATCCCATCTCCCGAAACAAACCCGTGCGTCATCTTACCAATTGAGACACATCTCTTCCAATTGATTCTCCCCGAGGATCGGTAGTCGCCCACTTTAAGAAGCTGAATTTTAAACTTATTTTGAGGGTATTTTTTAATGCCTACTGTCCGTAATGAAGTCAAGAAAATCGGTACGTGATATTATTTATTAATGGAAGAAGCGCTTTTTTATATCATCGCCACCACCGCTGTTTTCCTGTTCCTAACATCTGTCTTTTTAATTAGGCCCATTTATAACTTTTCGTATAAACAACTTATTGGCATTAGTTCAATCAGTCTCATTCCAGCACTCACAGCTTACGCTATAAGTAACTGTCACTGGCCAATCGGATTTTTGGGGTTATCTCGTAGTTTTGATTATTCTTTATCCCAAATTTTTAAACTATATTATCTATACGTAATACCATTCATACTGCTACTTTGCGTCTCTTTGCTCACGGCTTCTGTGCTCTTATATTTAAGAAAAAAGCCAGCATCCCAAAACTATAACCTAGCAATTTCTTTGTTCATTTCAAATACGGTTTACTTTATATCTTTAAGTTTAATTAGTTGTCCTACGGTTTTTTCAGATTGGGATAGGTTGTATATTTCAGAACAACAAGCACCTTGGGTTTTGTCACTACAAATATTCTCTGCGGTTAGTTTATATGTATCGGTCACAGCTTTCATAACACTGTTACTAAGCAAGCGGGCTTTTATGGAAAATCATTGGAGAGCTCGAAAGGTGGCTCTCGGTGTGTTATTGCTAGCCACAATTCTCTGCCTGGTGTTTGCATACCTGGCTGACATGATCACAACCCAATCCTTATATAAACCTAATCCAATTGAAATTCCGACACAAATCCTCAAAGATCTTTAAACATGATGGCACCTGTCGAGCTAGCGAAACCACTTTCACCCTTATCACCCGATACAAACCCTTGCATCGCTTAACCATTCCAGTCACAGCTCTTCTAATTGATTCAACCTGAGGGACAGTACGCGTCCTACTGTCCTAGGTTCTCTCGGGACTATATAAATCAAGGTAATTTGATTCGACTATACGAGGTTTTTCTAGTGTCTAATTGACTTAGTGGAACCAAAGTAATTTTTTATTGAAAAATAAAAGTATTTAGATTATTGCTCGAGAAGAAACATGTACAAACAAAGGTGGGACAAATGCAACAATTAGGCCCTATGATTTCTTTCTACGTCATGTCTGTTCCTCTGGTTATTTACATGCTGGCAGGAGCTTATAAAGACTTTTCTAGTCTAAAAAGCAGCGAGCTTCTGCCAGAAAACTGGCAGCGGTATTTAAAAATAATATCAAAATACAACTGACTGGAGTGGTCTCTGTTACAGCTCTCATCGTATACGCAACTGTTACGGCATAACCAATAGATTTTCCCAGTGTAAAGACTACCGCCACCTTTCTCTTCTCGGGAAGGTGGCTTATTCTTTTCCCTACCGACCTAGTGAGAATTATACGTCTTTAACATTGTCATTCCTAACAATTTTATTTCGAGCCAAACTGTCCATCATTGGAATGAGGGACTATTTTCGTTTACCAAACAATCTCAGAAGGTCAAGGAAGAGGTTCATGAAATCTAAATACAACGTCAACGCCCCCATCACAACCTCTTTCCTATCTTCTGGAGTGCCATCATTACCGAGAATATTATGATTTCTGATTTTTTGTGTGTCATATGCTGTAAGTCCAGTGAAGACAAATACGCCGATTACAGAAAGCCAGAAATCTAGTATGCTATTTTGCATCCAGAGGTTAGCAACACCAGCAATAACAATTCCAAACAATCCCATTACCAAAACCTGTCCAATTCCTGTAAGGTCAGTTTTTGTGTAGTATCCGTAGACACTCATGGCAGCAAACATCCCAGCTGTGATGAAAAATATAAGTTGAATTGAATTGTAGGTAAACACAAGGAAAATAACCGACAGAGTCAACCCTGTCATAAAACAATAAAAAAGATATGTTAGCTCTGCTAAGATAGCCGGAATTTGTTTAATTAGAAAAACTAAAAATAGTACCAATAAAAAATCGAATATTATCAACCCTTTGAAGAGTGCTTCGTTTTCGATTATCGGTGTGTAAAATGATGGATTGGTGCCAACAACAAAAGCAGTGACGCCCGAAAAAGCTAAGCCGAGTGACATCCATGCATACACCTTTCGCATAAACACTGTATGTTCGTAAATAGTTGAAGGATGAAATGATTGCATACATTAATTATATAATAGGAATATAGATTGTTGTGTCGTTTATCTGCTCAAATACAATTCGTACGTCCTCAACGACGTCGCCCGACAAAATAAAAACGATCTCTCTTCAAAAGATGACTACAAACAACTGTTATACTACACATAATGAAAGCGCCAATCATTGAAAGCACATCATACCGAATGCGACCATTTACAGACAGTGATGTAAGCTTGTGGCACGTCTGGGATCTCGACCCTGAAGTGCAAGCGCATTTGCCCGAACCACAGAATGAACCGCGGACACGAGAAGCACAGCTTGAGTACATCAGGGCGTGTGACGCTGAAGCCGATGGTTATTATTGGTCTATAGAAACTACAGACGGCGTGACGATTGGCACAGTCGCACTGACTGACATCGACAAGCACCACCGGGTAGCTGAGCTTGGCATTGTTATCGGTGACAAACACTGCTGGGGTAAGGGTGTAGCAACTGAAGTTATCACGACGATCGTACAGTATGCATTTTCAGATTTAGGTATTGCGCGTATTAATGCTGAGGCAGAAGCAGATAATGTTGGAATCCATAAAGCATTAGCTGCGGCTGACTTCTCTCAAGATGGACTTTTCAAATCTGCCCGAGTAAAAAACGGTGGTCGGATCGACGTTTTACACTTTAGTGTGATCAAAGCATAGACAGGGTATGGTTGGCCCCACAATGTTCGTCCTCACATCGCTCTTACCAGGCGATTTCTGAAGCGCCGGCTGCCGTCCCCCACACTAGGGGGACGGCATTTCATATGACACCATATGTCACACACCTTAAATACCGTATACTACTCCTATGTATATCTATGTGATCTTGATCGTTGCGCTCTTCGTCATCATCTGGAGCATTGGGAGTTATGTCGTGATCTGGAACATTGAAAAACCAGCGTACACCGTTATTACTAAAAAGGCTGGGTATGAAATCCGCGTATACGAACCCTACCTCAAGGCTGAAACAACGGTTACCGGTGATTACACCTCAGCTACAAACCAAGGATTTAGGATTATTGCTGACTATATATTTGGCAATAACACGAGCCAAAACAGCATCGCGATGACATCACCTGTCCTTGAAGCAAGAACTTCCGAGACAGAGAAAATCGCCATGACAACACCAGTCCTTGAGTCAGTTGCTTCAACGAGCGAACGGACGATTGCGTTTATACTGCCGTCAAAATACACCCTCGAAACCCTGCCACAACCCAACAATCCTGCCATCACCATTACCGAGGTGCCCGGTCGTACCATCGCAGCTCTTACCTTCACGTGGTATCCCACGGGGCGGCGCGTGGAAGCAAAGAAGACATTGCTAGAAGCGTATCTAAAGCGCGACGGATACGTCATCGCTGGACCAATCGAAACCGCTCGCTACAATCCACCACTTTCCATGCCACTCATGCTTCGCAATGAGATTCTGATTCCAGTCCTAGCAGACCAATCCGAAACACCCCAAGCCGCTAGCACGAGTGCTACTACCGAGTGAATTTATGCTCTCTAAGATACGTGGTGGTGAGGATGGGCCGATCACATAGATTCTTCGACCACGTTACCGCTCCAAGTAAAAGATCGTGATCACCGACCTGCTCAATCAGCTGTGTTGGCGCAAGGAGCATTACTCCAGCTCCGTCAGTGAAGTACGGAAGATCTTCGTGAGTAGCGATTCCATACCGTTTATAGAGACGTGCCATTTTATCGATTTTTTTTCCAGACTGCTGCCCACAGACTCGGACAACCGGGGCGAGTGGTTCCGTAAGAAGTTGGAGCAAAACAGGCGCGGTAGGATTTTGGAAGATATTCGCGTGGGTTTGCGTACCCTGATACACCGCCACCAACATCTCCTTCGGTGTCATTGACACACTCGTAACATAGGTACAAATATTCATATTTGCCTTACCGCTCGCTTCTTTCGTCACCAAGCTCCACACAGGGAGACTGGGACGATTCCAGAGTTTTCGCATATCTGGTATGCTACGACCAATGTCTCATCCTCGCAAGCTACCGCATTTTCCTCCAGCCATTATTGAAGAAATCATTAAGTTAGCCTGGGCCGATACCATGCCGTTTGAAGTCATTAAGACTGAGTATGGTTTGACTGAAAACCAAGTTCGAACCCTGATGCGAGCACACCAAACCGAAAAAACGTACATCCGTTGGCGAACGCGAGTGGAAGCGCGAGCTGGCAATCAAAGTAAGCACAGCAAGTTAACCACTAAGACTAGCGCTCGGATGAAGTATTGATTACTACTGTCTTGGGGAGGGCATCTAGTCACTTTACATGAAAACTATTATGCGTTATCGTCGCTGTAGAAACTAACCGCCTGAAGGAGCCACTATATGCAAACCATCCCACAACAGCTTTACGTATGGTTGAAACGTGTGTTGCTATACAGCGTCATTAGTTTGTTTTGTTGTATGTTCATTGTTGGGTCATACGACCGCTTCTTCGCTGAACGACCGGTGACCACTCTCGTGATGACTGAGGCAGCCAATCAGCTGGCAACTGATACCTACCCGACAGTCGCCTTCCGACCGTTTATCTACGATGGGTGTACTCTTATTCCTGAGCATTTTTTTGGAGTAGACCTCAATGCGGCCTGTCTCGCACATGACGTGAGCTATTGGCTCGGTGGTACAAACGCAGAACGACTCAAGGCTGATCAACAGCTGCGAAATGGAATTATCGCCGAGGCGAGATTCCTTACTCCGTTCGCGTGGCTGGCCTATGGTTTTGTACACTTTCTTGGTGATACGTGGGCCGCCGAGCAAACCGGCCGTCGCTGGGGACATGGGCGCATCTAAGCAGATGAGCGTCGACCACAGAGTGGTCGACGCTTTTACTTTAAATCGATAACGAATACTCTTTATTTTATTACTTCTAAAATTTATTTTTTGCTGACGTTTCCACCAAGACGTAGCCCTGGCTGCCGATAGTAGCCAACACGCACCGAGAAAGGTTGTAAAAAACGACACAGTAGTGAGCGACCCAAGCGTCGTCAGAGTCGTTGTATGCGTTGTCGGAAGACCACAGAGTGTGCACATATCATTTATTTCACTGGTCGATGACGACCTTTAACAGTCACTTCGAGCTCCTCCACCTCAAAGTCTTTCAGACCGAGCAGGGCGATGATTTTTTTATCTGGCGCAGTGAAGTGGATCACCTCTTGGCAGTCAGCGCACACCGCATGGTGGTGGGGTGACTCTGTGTACTCGTATACTGCCTCAGTCCCCTGCCCCAGATGAAGCTTCCGTACGAGCTTATCGGCGACAAACACTTCCAGATTGCGATAGACCGTCACAAGGTCGATCTCCGGTAAACGCGCATGAATTTCTGCCGCTGACAGCGTGCCATGATGCTTTTTAAGCACCGTCAAAATCGCCTCTCGTTTTTTACTTCGCCGCCGTTTTAATGCATCACTCATATGTCATTTTATACCATAAAAAATAGTCCGCCGCCCCGGGAAGGGCGACGGACCAAGGCGGCTCAGTCGAGATAGACTGCCAGCGCGTTGCCACTCTCACGCAGGAACGTAGCGCCGCGCGGAGTGACTGGGTGGACGACGCCGTCCCGCACCTGGCCGAGGATACCAGCCGGCGTGGTCACGATGTCCCCAAACCCCTTCACGCACCCGTAGGTGGCGGCCGGTACCACGACTTCAATGTGACTCTGCGCTTCGCCCGCTGGAGCAAAGACGCACTGCGGGCAACACGGTGGGCAACCACCACATGGTGAAGCCATACGAAAGAACTCCTCTGTTTGACCTACTCATCACGATAATGAGCAGGTACATGCAGACCAACGGCCAACACACACCTGCCAACTATCAAGCAGTGGTCTGCCAAGCAGCATTGCGCTTATATTTTTCGATCGTACGAGACAGTCGAGAGGATCCACCTTCTATTTGTCGCTGTGCCTCACACAGCAACTGAGCGCAAAGAGTGGAAACCTTTTGGTGCCCGCTGAGTGGATCAAGCGACATTGGAAAGGCGCAGATGGGAGACTGCCCACAGGCCTGTGCTACTAAGAAACCGTCGTCATCGTGTTTCTGCTTATTGAGTACAACCACATGCGGGACGTCATACCAACGCAGTGTATCAATGATTTGTTTTCCTGCTCGGAGACTATGAATTCGTGGCTCCACTACCACCACTGCCACATCAAAACCAGTCGGAATACCAGTCGACACCGCGTCAACACTCGCCTTCTCATCAACCACCACTACCTCGTCTGCTCCGAGCTCAAGCAGGGGTAAATAGATTTTTAAGGGTGCAGCTAGTGAGTGACTGCAATGTGCGCCGTACAACACCTGCTCATTTTGGGGACCGCTCATCATGAGATGAAGGCGAGATTTCAGCTGGTGGACATACTCCTGGCTATACCAATCTGGCAGTGTAAATGAAAAACGTTCGCTTGGAATGGTACCAGTGAACAGTGTCTCAGTTGGTTCTGTATCATGTAAACCAAAGGTATTTCGCAGTGACAAAAATGTACCACCCATGTATGGACCCTCCCCCACATACCCCAGATTATACGCCAGGTCCATATTATGATCTGCGTCGATAGCGAGCACCGTTTTACCTGCCTGATGCAGATGCTGCACAAGCACGGTCGCGACAGTTGACTTACCACTCCCTCCTTTTCCTAGGACACCAATAACCATAAACGCAAATGAACTGCAATAGTATCACTGCGTAATAAAATATGCAAATCATATGCAGTAAATACTTCTGATATACTGTACTGTATGTATCCATTACCACAACGCTACACAGGAATTGTGCTCGGACTTTTAGCAGGCGTCTTCCTCTCAGTTGTCATGTCTGGGGTGATGACACTCTTGCAGCTTGGATTTACGCCTGACTTCTGGTGGCAGTGGTGGCGTGGGTTTGTTGTCGCATTTCTCGTCTCGACTCCGCTCTCCATCCTTCTCATTCCCCCGCTGAAGCGCATCGCTGAACACATCTGTCGTCGACCGTGACACATCTTTTCTCATGATTATATAAATAGTAAGGGCGCGCTATCGAAATGATTCGATAGCGCGCCCATGTCGTGTACTGTTGGCTCTACAGTTTCTTCTTGAGCCACTTTCTTGCCCGGTCTTTCGCCCGGGTGCCAGCGCCGCGGTCGTCGCGACGCAGGCGCTCTCCGCGAGGACGCTCGTCTCGAGGATCGTAGTACCGGTCGACGTGTCTTGGACGACGCGGCGAAAAGATGATCGTATCAGGTGGCTGGATCGTGAACCAGACCACCCGCGTCCCCTCATAGCGGAAGGCCAAGAGGCGAACATCGTACCCGTCCCTGGTCGTAGCGTAACCGATGAGACGGATATCCCGCCCATCGCCTGGGATGTCGTAGTAGCAGCCACGGGCAGGTGGGTAGTGCCGGCTCAGCACCTGGGCGAGGGTCCCGCGCCGCACGCTAGTGATGAGGGCACGCTCATTCGAGCAGATGAGCACAGGGCCCATACTGGGACCATTCGGACGTTGCGAGCCTGCCAAGACAGGCTCGCGAGTGGTGATGGTGACACCAGGAGTACCCGGCCCTCCAGGGCCAGCACAGGCAGAGAGAAGTCCCGCAAGGACTATCCCGACCAGAGCAGTGATGATACGCATTGTACGTCTCCCTAATTGTGAAGCCCTACTTAAGGGCTGACATCTGTTTTATATTATAGCACAAAAATACTTAAAAAGCAATATTTTGTGAGGAAAATGTGTCCCAGCCGGTGTCGGCTGGGACGGTGTTGGAAATGGATTAAGGTCCCCTTTGGTCGCTTAGCGCTGACTGGTGCGCTCGCAACTAGCCTTGGCGCGCTTGACCACCTTCACCGGGTGGATTCTTGCGCTCCTCTGGCCATGAATCGAGGTGCCGAAAATCTCGACCACTCCATTGGGGTGAAATTTTTTTTCTATGACACGATAGGTCGCCAGATCACGCGTCTGGACTTCATCGCCGATTTCACAAGAGCACATTTTCTTTCCTCTTTGGGTTGGTTTTTACTCGTCCTCGTTTACGAGCTCTTGTATAGTACAACGAATCAACAATTATTCAAGTCCGAGTCGAGAGAGATTTTGGCGGATGGTATAGACTGCGTGTGCAACGGTTGGATCGGCCAACAAAAATTGCTGCTTCTCCGCCAGTGTCGACACCTCATCTGCTGGAGCTGGACCAAACACGAGGGCGAGAAATGTCTCGGCCATGTCTTCGTCGGCGTTGACCGTGGCGTAATCGCTCACAAACCGAGTTTGATTTTGCGAATAATAGCGGGCCAACATTTTCTCCAGTGCCCCAAATGATACATTCTGTATGGTCGCACTGTGCGCTTGATCACGCGCCGTCCAAAAGCGATCCTTGAACGCACTGACAACCGTCGGCACTTCATAAAAAAACATATGCGCGTATTCATGGACGAACAGCTCGGCAAACGATTGCTGTTCAGAGCGCTGCGTCGCAACATACCCCGCGCGATTCACCGAAATCACCCAATCCCCTGGCACACCCTGGGTTTCTACATACGCTCCGATGAGCGTTGTCGAATCATGGAAAATTTGCCACCGGCTCACTTTAGCGATCGTCGTCGATGTACCAATCACCCCATTCCAAAGCGAAAAGAGAGATTGCGCGGTGGTGCTTCTCATGGGCGGCGTAAGCGTACCCTGCGGACTCACCTCGTAACTCTGCTCGACGGAAAAGTTTGTGCCGTAGACCGACACTACCGCCGAAGCGGATGAGATCGGCTCTGCCCGCTGCGTCATGAGTATCGCCTGTAGTCGAGCGACCTCTGCTTGTAAAAAGGCTATCTGCGTCAAGAGTAGCTGTCGCTCTAGTGACGCAATGGGGGCATTCAACGCAGCCGCAACTGGCGAGACACCCACAAAAAAACTTCCTAGAATACATAGGCTCATCATAACCGCCACTCCAGAGAGACGTGCACTTATTCTAGCTACACTGCTTTGTAGGAACATGACTATATAGTACACGAAGATTGACTATGAGGTAGTCATCAACACGCGTCACCCACCGGCTCTACCACAGGAAGTAATCGTAGTCATTACATAACAAACCCCGGGATAACCGGGGTTTGTTTTTTGTGCCCAAGACTGGATTTGAACCAGCATGCCCTTGCGGGCGCTACCACCTCAAGGTAGTGCGTCTACCAATTTCGCCACCTGGGCAGATGTAAACTGGAGTGGCAGTAGTATGCCCCAAATCGCACACAACTTCAAGTTACGCATCAGCCCACTGCCGGAGATCTCCAATCAGTGCGAGCGCTTCGGCATGCACGCCGGCATGTGAGGCAAAGATGGTTGCTCCGTGCACAGCACATACATCCTTCAAGGATCCGGTGAGAGCTTCCCACTTTGTATTTCTCCAGACCGATATCATGCCACCGCCAGTCTTAATGAGAAACAATCCTGCCCCATAATCGTATGAGTTAAGTCCAAACGTCAGTACTCCATCGAGTCGATTCGCGGCGACATAGGCAAGTTCAAGCGCGCAACTCCCGTATGAATTGCCCCCGCCAAATTGGAGTCCGAGTGCCTTACGGATATTATAGCTGGCGGTCTTCATCCATGGTTCTCGACCACGAGCCACAGAAATCATCGCACGACCACCAAGCACATGAGTATCAATACGGTGGATACGAGACTGCTCAATCACTCCCTCATCCATAAAAGCCGAAAATGTTTGTTTGGTGATTGGATTATGTATCACGGCACACGAATCTTCCATGGTAGGCCCGAGGCGGGCAACGGAAATAGCACAAAATGGAATCTTCCGTAAAAAGTTATCCGTCCCATCGATCGGATCGATGTGCCACACAAAGTCACTTACCCCACGGTGACCATCACCCTCCTCACCCACGATCGTGTCGTCAGAAAAGTGTGTACGGATATACGACACAAGCTTTTGTTCAATTTCGAGGTCGATAGCCGTCACCACTGATCCATCAGATTTCTGCTCATTAGCGGTATGGTCAGCAACAAAATAGGCGTGCGCGAGTAAGCCAGCAGTTTCGATTTCGGTGATGAGGCGATCGAAGTGTGGTTTGGTAATCACAATGTCAGTACTGTAACACACAAAACGAGGACCAGCTGGTCCTCGTTTTGTGTGGTTCGTTGGTTCAAAATTATTGCTTTGACGCTTCTGCTTCTACAGATGGAGTATCAGCTGATGGAGCCTCTACTTCGGGTGCCAAATCATTAGCGGTTTCGGTAGTCACTTCTGGTGCAGCAACAACAACCTCTGGGGTCGTATCTTCAATGACCGCTGCTTCCGCAGCCGCAGCTGCCTCGGCAGCTTTTGCTTCAGCGGCTTCGCGTGCCTGTGCTTCTGCCCCCGATTCGGTTGCTACTGACATAAGGCTCATGCGGCGCATTTGTCGCTTGATCTCGCGGTTAACCTTTTCGCGAATGAAGTAGAGTTTTGCTCGACGTACCTTAGCACGCTTTACGATTTCAAGCTTATCAATGAGTGGTGAATAGAGTGGGTAGATCTTCTCTACTCCGACACCGCTTGCTACCTTACGTACCGTAAAAGTCGCGCCTGGCTCATTACCGTGCTTGCGCGCCAAAACCAATCCTTCAAAGATCTGAATACGAGTCTTACCCTTATCTTGAATCTTTTGGTGGACGCGTACAGTATCTCCCGCACGTAGTCCAAGCTCTTGTCGTTCTGCCATGTTGACGGGTGAAATGGCGACCCCACTAATGACTGCTTTCATATAATAAATCTAACAATAAATAGGCAAACAAATGGTTTGTTTCGCGTGCCACAATCTACCACAAGAGCCCTCTACGCGCAAGGTGCATCTAGCCTTCGGCCGCCTCCTCTAGTCGCTCGGCGGCTCGTTCAAAATCCTCTGGTACCGGAGCGATGAAACGCTCAGTTTCTCCACCAAGGAGGGTGAACTCTAGTGCATGGGCATGTAATGCGAGGCGATTCATCCCAAGGTGATTGGAACGTTCACGCAAATGCGTCGCATAGATTGGATCACCCACGATCGGTCGATCAATCGCTTTTAAGTGTACTCGAAGCTGGTGCGTGCGGCCGGTTTTTGGGAATAATTTCACATACGAAAATGACTCACCCTCATACTCACCTTCACCAATCCGCTCAAAGTCAGTGATTGCCTCTCGTAACACCCCTTTTGCTCCAGGCTGGGCTGACCACATGCGGTGATCACGTGGACTTCGCCCAATCGGGCGGTTAATGGTCCCCCATCGGTCATTTAATCGACCATACACAAACGCGCGATACTCTTTTTTAACCGCCCGGTTTTGAAATTGTGCCTTCACGTGAGCGTGGGCGTCAGCCGTTTTCGCCAACACGAGGACGCCTGAGGTATCACGGTCAAGCCGATGCACGATACCACTCCGTTCAAGTGGGGTGCCGTCATGGCTGTGTGCGACATCACCAACCCCGCGAGCAATCGGGGCATGTGTGAGCAACCACTCTACCACCGTCCCCTCTTCGGTGACACCATCTGTATGCACGATAAGACTCGCGGGCTTATTGATTACCACGATATCGTTATCTTCATATAACACGGTCACTGATTTATTTGCCGCGTCGGCGTGTGCGTCTCGCATATTCGTCGAGTATGTCCTTAAAATCAACTTCCGTCAAAGCTGGCCAGTGCTTCTCGATAAAATACAACTCACTGTAGACTGCTTGCCAAGGAAAAAAATTCGATAGTCGTTGCTCACCTCCTGTACGTATAATCATATCGGGATCAGGCATCCCACTCGACCACAGTAATGCAGCGAAAGACGCTTCGGTCACTGATTCTCCTATGGTAATTGCTTGATTGACCGCCTCTATGATTTCAGCTCGCCCCCCATAGGAGAGCGCAATCCAGATAGTTGTTCCAGCATATGGCGCACTCTTCGCTTCAAGTTGCGTCATGACTGTCTGCATATCATCGTCGAAGTCACTCCGTCGGCCTACAATCCGCACACGCACTTTATCTTCATTCACCTGTTCGTTCATGCGCACCAGCCACTCCCGAAAGAGCTCCATTAAGTAGGATACTTCACGCTCAGAGCGCTGCCAATTCTCGGTCGAGAAGGCATAAAATACCGCATGGGGAATACCTGCATCACGTACCAAACGCACAATCGTACCAAACGTCTCGCGGCCAGCTTGGTGCCCGGCCAACGTATCAAGTCCCTGTTCTGTCGCCCATCGGCGATTACCATCCATGATAAATCCAAGACAAGTCGGGAGTGCAGTCACTGTGGTTTCTGGCATATCACGTATGTAACACTGAAAACTCGTAAAACGTTTCAGTCGGCTGTCGCCACTCCACTTCGACACTTATCACCGACGACTGCAATGAACCTTCATGCAAATACTCAACGAATTCTTTAAGTACATCGGGTAGTCCCTGCGCGACGACATACACCGTGCCATCTGACTGGTTGGCAATGGATCCTGTAACACCGAGCGTGGTCGCCGCATCTTCTACAAACGCCCGATACCGTACCCCTTGCACCGTACCATGCACGACACATGCGATTTCAATCATAGGAAGCAGTATACCTTGCATTTTCCTGATTTTCGAATTATAACGACGTGGTACAGAAGAAAGGAGTTGTTCTTGAAAGACTACGAGGGTAGTAATCCTGATGGTGAACCGTGGGATCCGCTCGTCGCAGAAATTCGCGACGAAATAAGGCGTGCCCAAGATGAACCTGAAATGGAAGCAGTGAACGCAACCGCAAAACCTCGACGCAAAATGCGCGACGGAACCCATCGACCGTCGCTCACGAGGCGACGATAGAGCAACGGCCGGCTCTCCCTTGGGAGCCGGCCGCTATTGAATTATTTTCAAAAACCAGTACGATAGTGCGTACGTCCAAATAAACGTTACTTAAAAAAATAATGCGCGATTAGCTCAGTTGGTAGAGCAGCTCGTTTACACCGAGAAGGTCGGGAGTTCAAGTCTCTCATCGCGCACGAGTACAAAAATGAGCACGCCGCTAGGTGTGCCTTTTTTGTTCGTGCGCGATGAGGAAAGTGCCTACGCACTTTCAGTATAGACTTGAACGGCGGAGACGTGTTTCATTTTCCATTCCTAGAAAATGAAACGGTCGAGCCGCGTCCAGCGTTCTTATGAACGTAGTGAATTAGAAAAAGCGGGACAAGTCTCTCATCGCGCACCTCTTTATCTTTTGATCACGAGATACATTTATAATACAACATTGGTTACTTACCTTGTTTCGCAAGATACAACTAACAACACTACGCACATGTGATTTATTGACGACCAGCTGACTAACTCGTACTCTAACAAAAGGTCAGCACACAGGGGTTTGAAATGCAAACACAACCCACTGCCACATGTATCCCCTCCCAAAGACAATCTGCCAGACGAGGACCTCCCACCAACGTTACTCCAACATCCTGGAAGCACGCCTGGGAATGGGACGACCCTGAAATGGCCCTGCGGGAGGTTCAATCAGGTAGCCTGGTTGAGGTTCCGAGCAACACATGAAGCAAGATGATCTCACCCGGCTTTCAGGCCGGGTGTGTTCCTGATTACAACCACCGCGAAACACGTCTAGGGTTTCGCCCTGGACCGGAATTTGCTATGCTGTCACACATCGCCCTTGTAGTTAAATGGATATAACTGCGGACTTCTAAGCCGTTATTCTTGGTTCGATTCCAAGCGGGGGCACCCAATAGTGAGACCTACTGAGAGGGGTTAATACCCCACTAATCTCAGTAAGTCTAGCGAAACAATAAAACCACTCAATTGAGTGGTTTTATTGTTTATGCAATTGAGTCAAAGTGTTCTCTAACCGTTTTACCTTGATAGGTCCAGTAAATAGTTCCCTGTACTGATTTCCAGTCTTTGTCAAAATGCTTCTTTAGTACATTCTTTGCAGCTGTCGATAGAGATGTCTCTTTTCCTCTGAAGCTAATTTTTCCGTTTGGTAAAACAGTAGCGACAATATTTTTGTAAATCTCACCATCAACAAAAAGAAGCTTCGCTCCATCAGGAATGCCAGCTTGAGCAAATTTACTCTTTGACTCCTCTTCGTGTCGCACCTTTCCCTTATGTTCACGGATAAAATCACACACACGCTCTGGATGCTCCTCAATAAACTCTCGTCTTCGATTTAGTCGCTTATCAGAAAAGTGTTTAAGGACTTCCTGTTCAAGTAGTTCTGAATTTTCTAATTCAAAACTTTCATATACTTGAAAACGAGTGGGTACTCCTGTTTTGTTCAGATCGTTTAAACGTTTTTCTAAATTGTTTGTAATACCCACCTTGCATAAGCTTGGCATAGAGATATTTGTTATGACATAGAGAATACTCTTCATAGACTATTGATTCGTATCCACTACAACCTCCCTCCATGAGGTAATTTTACTAGGTATCCCTCCTGTCCACTGAGCGGAATCCTCAACTTCGTCAGTAATATTGATTATGCTATCCCATAATTCAGAAAGTTTGTTATGTGACAAAGCAATACCCGAGGCTCTAAAATCGACTAAAATCTCCAAAAGTTCTGCCATTTGAGTCACAGTGAGAGGAACTATGAACTGATTCTGACCACGATATCCATATTTAATAGCAGTCCAGAAAGTTTCTAGAGTATCTTGATGCAACCTAGGTGCAATAAAAATACAATAAGTTTTTTTATCTGGATACTGATCATCAAAATCACGCAAATGTCGCATCACTGGCTGACTGAAAGGTACCCCTTTCTTTGCACACCAATTCTGAGTTAGTATCAACTAACCAAAACAATTATGGCAAAGAAAGCACATCGCATTAAAAACGAAATCAAGGCGGAGATTA
>Ga0100379_10002220_pt1 | contig 18722 bp, 22 predicted proteins | sample CryGeymeta201503_FD_80418 | JGI IMG/M metagenome (GOLD analysis project Ga0100379, IMG submission 80418) | Groundwater microbial communities from Crystal Geyser aquifers in Utah, USA - Crystal Geyser metaG 2015-03 | ecosystem: Environmental > Aquatic > Deep subsurface > Groundwater | place...
AAGTCCGCGCCGCGCCTATACTCACGCCAGCCGCGCGGTGCGCGGTCGCAGGACGGCGAGGCTGGAGACCAGATAGCGCGTCCGACCCGGCGATTGCGCCTTGCGACACCTCACCGGAGGTAGCCCGAAGAATGTCCAATGCGCTGCACTCTTGCGGCAATGGCCACTTGGGGTGCGTGAACCCGAGGCATGTTTATTGGGGCGACGAAGCGGACAACGCGCGTGATGCAGCCCGCCATCGGACTGAGGGAAAGCCTGAAGCGCGCCGCCGCAAGGGGGAGCCCTCGCCGAGGATCGCCGCTACTTCGGGAAATCCGCCCGGCATTTCCTCGCCGCGGCATGGCGAAGCGTGGTCCGCTTCTTGACGCCATCGCGCCAACGCTGCGCTTCAAGATACTCGCGGGCCTTGTGCGCGTTGGTGAAGATCGGATCGGTGAGGTTCATGGCGATTGTCTCAGGCTGGTATCGTTATCTCGAAACCGCATTTGCGGCATCTCGTGATGTCGTCTGCGGTCTTGCTCGGCATAGGGGTGAGCGCCGCCCGAACTTCATTGTCGATCCAGCAACGGGGGCAAAGCAGATCACCGTCGAGGGTCACATCAAAGCGCGCAAAGCGCTGCTGCGCGAGGTCCGCCGCATGAAGCTGCGCCTCCACCTCCGCAAGGCGCTCCTGAAGGCCACGCATCTCGCCCTCAAGGCGCGCTTCCTGGCGTCGAGTGTGGCGTTGGCGATGATAAAGCCCGCGCACCGGAAAGGATGACCCGATGGGAACTGCTGTCTTCGACCTGGTGAAATACGGGCGCAACAGAGGCGCGGGCGCCGGCGCTGTCGCCGGGGAGCTTGTCGCATCAGGCGCGCATACCACGTCCATAACCGCCAGCAACCTCACGGATGGTGAGGTGGGCGGGGGGGCCGCTATCGTCGCCCCTGCCGGCACCGTCCTCGGCATCATCTGCGATGAAGCCGCGCGCGTCGTGGTAGGTGGTGGAACCGCCTCGGCGTCCGTGGGATATTACCTTCAGCCCGGCATCGCCCGCGACATCGAGATTTCGGCCGGCGGGACGGTCTCAATCATCGACGTGGCGTAAGATGGCGCGCCCTACCGACTATCGCGAGTCATATGTCGATGGCGCGAAGAAGCTGGCCAAACTCGGCGCGACAGATGAAGAGATCGCGGACTTCTTCAACATTTCGACGCGGACGCTCTATCGCTGGAAAAACACCCACGAGGAATTTTGTCAGGCCCTAAAGGCCGGGAAGGAAGAGGCCGATAATCGCGTCGAGCGCAGCCTGTATCAGCGCGCCATCGGCTACGAGCGAGACGCGGTTAAAATCTTCATGCCCGCTGGCAAGGATGAGCCTGTCTATGCGCCGTATAAAGAGGCAGTGACTGCCGACACGACAGCGGCGATCTTCTGGCTCAAGAACCGCCGTTCCGATGAATGGCGCGACAAGAACGAGACGACGATGAACGTGGGCGACGGGCTCGCCGAACTCCTCGCCTCGGTAGCGTCCTCCGGCAAGCGGCTTGGACAAGACTGAGTTTGCGGCGCGGATGCACGATCCGCTCTGGCGTATCTCCAACCTCTACAGCGTGATCGACAAGGGGGGAAACAAGGTTTCGTTCCGCCCGAATGCGGCGCAGGAAAAGTTGCTCGCCGATCTGACGCAGCGGGACATCATCTTGAAAGCCCGGCAGTTGGGCTTCACCACGCTTTGCTGCATCATCGGGCTGGATGAGGCCCTGTTCAACCCGAACTGGGCCGTTGCGATCATCGCGCACAAGCTGGACGACGCGAAGGCGATCTTCGCCAGCAAGGTGAAGTTCCCGTATGACAACCTCCCCGCGGCATTGCGGGATAAGCTGCCGAGCGTGAAGGACTCGGCTGATGCGCTGCACTTCGCGAACGGGTCCAGCATCAGCGTCACCACGTCGGCGCGCTCCGGCACGATCCAGCGGCTGCACGTTTCGGAATTTGGCAAGATATGCGCGCAATACCCGCACAAGGCGCGGGAGATCGTCACCGGGTCGTTCCCGGCGGCGGAGCATGGCGCGATCACCATCGAGAGCACGGCGGAGGGGCAGGAAGGCGCGTTCTTCGATATGACATCGCGCGCCCGGCGCGATCCGAAGCAGAGCCGCAAGGACTGGTCGTTTCACTTTTTCCCCTGGTGGTCGGACGCCGGCAACATCTCGCCCCCCCGGCCCGATACGGTGAAGCGCGAGGATCGGGAGTATTTCGACAAGCTGCGCTATGAATATGGGGTGACGCTCACGCCGGAGCAGGAGGCTTGGTGGATCATCACTGAGCGCGACCTTGGCGGGGACATGAAGCGGGAGAACCCCGCAACGCCGGATGAGGCGTTCGAGCAGGCCATCGAGGGGGCCTATTTCGCGCCGCAACTGGCGTTCGCGGACAAGCACGGCCACATCGGGCGGTTTCCCTACGATCCACGCTATCCGGTCAATACGTTCTGGGATTTGGGGAGGAACGACGCGACAACGATATGGCTGCATCAGCGCATCGAGCGCCGCAACCGCTTCGTGGGCTACTACGAGAACAGCGGGGAGCACATCAGCTACTATGTCCGCTGGCTTCGGGAGTGGCGGCGGGAACATGGCGCGGAATGGGGCGATCACTTCTGGCCACATGACGGCGACAGGCAGGACTTGTTTCTTGAGAACGGTCGGCTCGCGGAGGCGGAGAAGCACGGGCTCCGGCCCCGGATTGTCGGTCGGGCAAGCGTGAAGATGGAGGCCATCGACGCCGCCCGCGCCGTGTTCCCGACCTGCGACTTCGACGCGACGGGCTGCGCTACGGGCATCAAGCGGCTGCGGCACTACCGCAAGGATTGGGATGAGCAGCGCGGCGTCTGGAAGGACCGCCCGCGCCACGACGACAACAGCCATGGGGCGGACAGCTTCATGGCATTCGCGTGCGGCTACGATGCTCCGGCCTGGGAGACGGAGCCGAGCGAGTTCGAAGAAGACCGCGCCAGCGACCGCGACGACGATACGGGGTATTGAAGATGGATGAAGAGATGCAGGAGATGGAGGGCGAGGTTCAGCCGCCCGCCGTGACCTTGCAGGAAATCCTCGCGGTCCCGAACATCGCGTCCGTCATGGCGGATCGGCAGCTTGTGGAGATCGGCCACGAGGCGATTCGCAGTTTCGATATGGACCGCGAGAGCATGGCGGATTGGCTCGCGAAGATGCAAAAGGCCATCGACCTCGCCCAGCTCGTGAAGTCGGAGAAAACCTATCCGTTCGAGAAGGCGTCGAACATCAAGTATCCCTTGGTGACATCAGCGGCGTTGCAGTTCAACGCGCGCGCCTATCCGGCGATTGTCCCGTCAGACAATATCGTGAAATGCCGGATTTGGGGGCGCGACGTCGGAGGCAAGAAGGCGGCGCGGGGCGAGCGCGTTTCCTCCTTCATGTCGTGGCAGCTTTCGGCGGAAATCGAGGAGTGGGAGGCGGATACAGACAAGCTGCTCGTACAGCTTCCCATCGTCGGGGACATGTTTCGCAAGGTATGGTTCGATGGGGACCGCCCGCGCTGCAAGTTGGTCGAGCCCGGCAAGATGATCGTCCACGCGAAATGCCAGAACATTCAGACAGCGCCGCGCACGACGGAGGAATACGACCTTTACCCATACCAGATAACGGAGCGGGAGGCGGACGGGCGATTCGTCGCTATCGACTATGACAACAAGGGCGAGGACGATCAGGAGCCTGAAACCTTCATCGAGCAGCATTGCCGGCTCGACCTGGATGAGGATGGGTATCCGGAGCCCTACATCGTCACAGTCCATTGCGATACGGAGAAAGTTGTGGCCATTGCGGCGGACTTCACGCTTGACGACGTGAAGTTCGCGATGGAGCAGCAGCCCGTCGCGGTGGTCCAGCAGACGCCTATGGGGCCGATGCAGGTCATGACGATGCAAGAGGTTCCGACCTCCGTCGAGCGCATCAAGCGCCGCAACTATTTCGTGCATTATCAGTTTATGCCGGCGATGGATGGCGGGTTTTGGGGGACGGGGCTTGGCGTTCTGCTTGGCGATGTCTCGGCGGGGATCAACACGGCGTTCAACCAGCTGATCGACGCAGGGCATTACGCCTCGCTCGGCGGCGGATTCATCGGGGCGGAGTTCCGGCTCAAGGGCGGCGCGAAGCGGATGCGTCCGGGCGAATGGGCGATGGTTCAGGCGAAGGGGGCGGATATCCGCTCGGCCATCGTGCCGATGACGTTCCCCGGCCCGGATCAGACGATGTTCGCGATGCTCGGGATGCTGATTTCGGCTGGGAAGGAAATTTCCAGCACGGCGGACGTTCTGACCGGCGAGACGGCGCGGACGCAGACCGCGACCACGACGCTGGCACTGATCGAGCAGGGGCTTAAGGTATTCACCGCGGCTTACAAGCGGATCTTTCGCAGCATGAAGCGGGAATACAAACTCTTCGCGGAGATCAACGCGACGACGCTGGATGCCGAGAAATATAATGTCTTTCTAGACGACGTTCAGCAGGACGAGACAGGGCAGCACGTCCCTGTCCAGCACGATCCGGCGCAGGACTTTGGCGCTGCGGACATGGACATTCAACCGATAAGCGACCCGAATAGCGTGACGAAAATGCAGGAGATGGCCAAGGCGCAGCTTATCATGGAGATGGCGCAGACCGACATGGCCGACCGGGCCGAGGCCGCGAAGCGCATATTCGAGGCCGCGAATGTCCGGGACGTGGACACCCTCATTCCGAAGCCCGACCCGATGATGCAGCAAGTGCAGCAGATCATGACGGAACTTCAGGTCAAAGACGCAGAGGCCACGGTTCAGACGAAGCTTGCCGGAATCGAGAAGATGCTTTCGGAGATCATGGAGAACCGGGCGCAGGTCGGGAAGATCGAGGCGGAGACCGAGCAGGCGCGGGCCGGGGCGGTCAAGACTATGGTGGACGCGGACGCGGCGGACCCGGATCACCCGATGAATAGAATGCGGCTTCGGATCGACGCGGCAAAGGCGATGGCGAGTGGAACAGCGTAAAATTGACGACTGGCGGGAACATCCCGTCACGCGCGCGCTGAAGGCGGCAATCGAGAGCACGGTGGCGCGCGAGCGCGAGGCGGTCAGCCAGATGCTTTGGAGCGGGAATTACGGGCCGGAAACCGAGATGGCCCGGATGCACGTCCTGGTGCGAGAAGAGTTCCTTGAGGACTTCTTTGAGACGGATGAATACGACCTGAAAGCCGAGATGGAGAAGGACGGATGAACGATAGTGGGTTCAGCCCTGTTGGCTACAACGTCTTGGTGAAGCCCAAGACGGTCGAAGAAAAGACGGCTGGGGGGCTCTATATCCCCGAGAAGGTGAAAGAAAAGGACGAATTTGCGCGGACGGACGGCGTTCTTGTCGCTGTCTCGCCCATGGCTTTCGTCAACCCGGACTGGCCGGCGGATGCGCCGAAACCGAAGGTTGGGGACCGCGTTTTCTTCTCCCGCTACCAGGCGTCCGAGGTTAAGGGGCGCGATGGCGCTCCCTACTGGCTGATGAAAGATGAGAGCATCGCGGGAGTTTACGATGATTGACGAAGAAGACGGCGGCCTTGAGCGGGACGCGATCGACACGCCTGACGTGGATGCGGGCGCAAAGCCGGCGGCGGAGCCTTCGGTTCCGGAGTGGACGGCGGACGATGAGGAAGCCGCGCGCGCCCTGGGCTGGAAGGATGCTTCCGAATGGCAGGGCGAAGTTCCTGCGGGGATCATCGCCGACCCGCGCCGGTATCTGGAGCGCGCCGAGAATTTCGGGCCGTTCCGCAAGCTGAAGGAAAAGTTGACGGCGCAGGAGGAGATGCTTCGCAAGCTGGAAACGGTGACGGCGAAGCAGATCGAGCGCGACCGCAAGGCGGCGGAGGAGTCGTATAACCGCGAGATTGCGGCGGTGCGGGAGGCGCAGCGCCGGGCGGCGGAGGTTGGCGACGTCGAAGAGCACGACCGGCTTGAGAAACGCCGGGAAGGCTTGAAGCCGCCCGTTGTTGAAGACGCCCCGTCCAAGACGAAGGCCGAAGATCCGACTGCGCCATTCCACGCCGCGAAGCCTTGGCTCGCCGATCCGATCCTCCGAAGGCAGGCATCCGATATTATCCAAATGGCGCTGTCGGCTGGGGAGCCGGTCCCTTCCATCGCGGATGTTGCGGGCCAGATCGATTTCGCGGAAAAGCGGCTTGCCGTTTACTATCCGCACCTTTTCCAGTCTGGCGGTTCTGCGCCGAAGCCGAAGCCGAGCCCTGTGGCGGGCGTTGTGCTCGCGCCAGGGCGGCGGCGCGCCGGGTTCGACACTTTGCCCGATAGCGCAAAATCCGTCTTCAAGCGGCAAGTCGCGCAGGGCATTTTCCAGGACACCAAAGAGGACCGGGAGTTCTTCCATGACGAATATGTCAACGCCTGAAGATAGCGCGATGGACGCGCCGCGTCGCGGACGGAAGCCCAGGGCAGACGATATGACGGAACGCCGCAGGAACCGAAGCGGCGTTACGGGGCAGCGGCTTGGCGTGGCCATGGCGATGCTCGACTTCGAGAGATTCAAGTATCGCTGGGTGAACGACGTTCCGGCGAGACTGTTCGCGATGACGAAAGAAGATGAATGGGATATCGTGACGCAGGACGGTGGCAGCGTGAAGGATGACACGCCGGACCTTGGCTCTGCGGTTTCACAGATTGTGGGCACTGCGCCGGATGGAAGCGCGCTCAGGGCATATTTGTGCCGCAAGCCCATCAAATACTGGCGCGAGGATCAGCGGATGAAGTCCGCGGAACTTGACAAGCAACTGGCGGACCTCAGACGCGGCAGGAGCCGCGATGGCGACGCCAACGGCGACTATGTGCCCCACGACGGGATTTCGATCCGGTAACGGGCCTCATCGGAGAATATCACAATGGCAAACATCGACGCGCCGTTCGGGCTTCGCCCGCTGCGGCATCGGAACGGAGCGCCCTATAACGGGGCGGTCAATCCATACTACATCGCGGGCGACGTTGCGGCTCTGTTCATCGGCGACCCTGTGGTCAAGACGGGCGAGTCGAACACGGCGGCGATCACGGTTCCCGGCGGCGGGCATTTCCCCATCGGAACGCTTCCCGAGGTGACGAAGGCGACCGCCGGCGACGGCAACGCCATCACTGGCGTGATCGTCGGCTTCGCGGCTCTTCCGGACAACCTGTCTCTCAAGCACAACACGGCCAACACCGAGCGCGTCGCGTTCGTGTGCGATGATCCGGATGTTGTTTTCGAGATTCAGGCGGACGGGACCATCGCGGCGGCTCAGGTCGGCCTCAATGCCGTTCTGATCTACACCAACGCCGGATCGGCGATCACCGGGTATTCCGGGGCCGAACTCGACACGACCATCGACGTTCCCGCTGCGGATGCGTCCAACCAGCTCACCATCCAGCGGGTTGTGAACCGGGAGGACAACGCCGCCGGCGCGAATGCGCGGGTTGAAGTGAAGATCAACAACCACACCGAGTCCAACGCGACTCTGGGCCTCTGAAGGGAGGGTGAATCATGGCTACCACAACCGGCTCCCACCCAAAGGAGCTTTGGCCGGGGATCAAGAAAATCTTCGGCTGCACCTACGATGAAAAGGCGCTCATCTGCTCCATGGTGTTTGACGAAACGTCGTCCGACAAAGCCTATGAGGAGTATGTCGAGGAAACGGGTTACGGGCTCGCTCCGGTCAAGGCCGAGGGCGCGAGCGTCATCTATGACACCGACATTCAGGGCTTTGTCGCTCGGCTGACCAACGTTACCTACGGCCTCGGGGCCAAGGTGACGAAGGAGGCGATGTCGGACAATCAATATGGGCCCGTCGCGACGAAGAAGGCGAAGAAGCTGGCGCGATCAATGCGCCAGACAAAAGAGAATGTTTTCGCGAACATTCTCAACCGGGCCTTCGACAGCGGCTATCTTGGCGGTGACGCCAAGGAACTCATCGCCACGGACCACCCGACGTTGAACGGCCCGCAGTCCAATGAACTGACGGTGGCCGCGGACCTCTCGGAAGCGTCCCTTGAGGACTCCCTGACGCAGATCAGGGGCTTCAAGGATAGCCGAGGGCTTCGCATCCAGGCGAAGGGAATGAAGCTGATCGTGGCCTCGGCGAACGAGTTCAACGCGACGCGAATCCTGTCATCGACCAACCAGAGCGGCACGGCGAACAACGACGTGAACGCCATGCGGACGATGGGGATGCTTCCGGGTGGAACTGTCATCTGGGACTATCTGACGGACCCGGACGCATGGTTCATCAAGACCGACGTGGAGGATGGCCTGATTCATCAGAAGCGATGGGGCTATGAGTTCACGCAGGACAATGATTTCGACACCACCAACGCCTGCATGAAGGCCGTCGAGCGCTACGCCGCCGGCTGGGGTGACTATCGCGGCGTCTTCGGCTCCGCCGGGGCCTGACGACAACCGGCGGGGCTATAGCGGCCCCGCCGATCCCTCATCGCCCCGCGTGGGCGTCTCAACCAGACGATGGAGGATTCCAAGATGGCTGCACCTTCCCGCTTCCCGAGCGGCGTTACGAACGCCGTTCAGGGCTCCGCGCTCGGCATGTTCGGCATGTTCGACCCGACGCGGTATAACCTTTACTTCAACGACTTCAACGATGATGCGCTTTCGGGCTGGACGGTGACGGCGGTTTCCGTCGGAGTCGGCACGTCGGGGTCGGTGATCGCGGACGCCGATGGCGGCATCATGCGCCTGACGACGGCGGCGAACGAGAATGACGGCGCATGGTATGAGAGCCCCGGCGAGAGCTGGGTTGTCCGGGCCGGCAAGAAAGCATGGCTGAAGTGCCGGATCGCGGTTGGCAACGCCATCGAGTCCGATTTCATCTTCGGGTTTCACTCAACGAGCGTAACGCCGCAGTTGGCCACCCTGCGCTTTGCTTTCGTCAGCGACGACGGCTCCGCGGCGGTCTATTTCAACGTGGACGACAACACGACCGACGCGGACAGCGCCACGGTGGCGACGCTCGCGACCGACACCTTCGTCACGCTGGAAGCCTACTACGACGGCAAGGGCGAGATTTCGCTTTACGCGGACGGGGCAAAGGTCGCGAGCATGACGAATGTCAGCGTCCCCGCCGGGGGGATGGCGCTTGGGATCGGGTATCTGAACGGCGCGGCGGGCGCGGAGACGACGGATTTCGACTACATCTTCGCCGCGGTGGAGCGCTGATCTTGGCGTGTCTGTCGCCGTGAGGTTTCGAGATGCCCGAGTTTCCATATGTTGAAGGCGGCCACAACGCAATTTGCGACAGGTGCGGGTTCAAATACAAAAACCATCACCTTCGCCTTGAATGGACCGGACTCCGGGTGTGCGCGGGGGCCGGGACCAACCACTGCTGGGAGGTTCGACACCCGCAGGAGAAGATTCGGGGCAAGGCGGATCGGCAGTCCCCGCCCTGGGTGCGCCCCGATACCGGCGACGACACCGCAAATGAGACCACGCCGGAGGACCTCTGATGGCCGTCACCGGAACGCGCACCAACACGCAACTGATCACGGGGGCGCTGCGCAAGGCGGGGCTGATTTCCGTTAATGAGACGGCATCGACGGAGGATGCTGCGGAGGGGCTGGAACTTCTTAATTTCATGCTCAAGGCGTGGCAGAACAAGGGCATGAACCTCTGGACCAAGGCGAGCGGCACACTGACCCTCACCACGGCGACAAGCTATGACCTGTCGCCGGTTCGGCCGCTGCGCATTCTCCGCGCCAGGGTAAAGCGGAGCGGCGTCGAGATACCGATGCAAGTGCTCACGCGGGATGAATATGACGAACTGCCGGTCAAGACGACCACGGGTATCCCGACGCAGTTCTACTATGATCGGCAGCGCGAAGCGGCAAAGTTCTATGTCTGGCCCGTTCTGGGGTCGGTTGGCGGCGAGACAGTGGAATATACCTATGAGAGGGAGATCGAAGACGCGGAGTTGGGCGATGTTGCGGATGTGCCCGGAGAATGGTGGCAGGCGGTCGTGAACAATCTCGCATTGGAGCTTTGCGCGTCCTACAACGTGCCTCCTTCGCCGCTGCTAGTGGCGCTGGCGGCACTGTCCCTTGACGACGCGCTTGGCTTTGATCGCGAGGAAAGCGTTTTCTTCGGGGACGACGACTGATGCCGAAGGTCATCTTCGCGGCGGAAAGCGCGCGGCTCGCGGATCATGGAGTGAACACCGGCGAGCGGCTGGTAAACCTTGTTCCGGAGGCAGCTTCGGAGGCCGCGCGTTCGCCTTTGGTTCTGCGATGCGTTGCGGGGCTTGCGACGTTCGGCGGCGCGCTGGCGGGCGGCGGCGCGGGTGTGGCGGTCATCGCGGCGACGGAATTGACCGGAACGACGGGGACAATGTATGTTCTCAGCGGGCGGGATGTCAGCGGCACAATCACCTATTACCTCGACAGCGTGACCACGGGCGGGACAGTAACGGCGCTAGGGAACTTCAACGGCTCCGGCTTCGTGGACCGCAACGGCACAATAGAGACCAACAACGGCTTCGTTACAATAGCGGTCGGCGGGATGTATCGCCTGTGGAACATCGGAACGCCGGGCTTATCGGCCCCGACCGGCGGCGCGTTCAGCAACGTCGGCTCGCTGGCCTATCTCGACGGCTACACGATCATTTCCGAGAATGCCGGGCCGCAGATCATGTGGACCGGGCTCGCGGACCCGACTTCGCTTGATGCGCTGGATTTCGCCACGAAGGAAGGCCGAACCGACAACATGTTTCGCATCATCGCCTCTCAGGGGCGGCTTTACCTCATGGGGCGTAACTCGACGGAGATATGGGCGAACACCGGACTCGCGAACGCGGAGGCTTTCGCGCGCATTCCGGGCGCGGTCTATGACGTGGGCATCCGCTCGCGCGCGCTGGCGGTGTCGGCCTTCGATAGCCTGTGGATCGTGAGCGACGATCAGAAGGTCATGCAATGGCGGGGCGGCGAGCACCAGGCGGTCTCCAACCGGGCCATCGAGGACGCCATCGCGGGAGAGATCCCGACAAGCATGTATGCCTATGAGGCGCGCGGGCAGAAGTTCATCGGGCTGCGGTTTCTCTCGCGTCCCGCATGGGAGTTCAACACCAATTCGGGCCTCTGGCATGAGCGGAGCGCGGCCAATGACACCGGCGCGGCGACGGGGCTCGCGGCGACGGTTCAAAGCAACTCGCTCTGGCATGGGTTCGTGGAAACTTCGACCGGCGCGGTATCCATGCGGTTTGCAGATGTGCGGACGGAAGGCGGCGCCGCCTATAACCGGCTGGCGCGCTCGCGGACGCTTGAACAGGACGGGCGGGTGTTCCGCATCCCCGAGCTTGAGGCGCGGTTCGGGCCGTCGCGCGGCGGTGCTTCGTTCACGGTGACGATGCGGCATTCCAGCGACGGCGGCGCCACTTGGTCAACCGGGCGCGCGCGGACCATTCTGGCGACAAGCCCGAACGGGCGAGCGAAGTGGAACGGACTCGGCTCGGCGCGTGTGTTCATGGCGGAACTTGCATTTGCCAGCACGGACCCCGCCCCGCTTGAAGCGGCGGCTATCGTGCGTGTGGTATGAGCGCCGAGGTTCAACGCCCCCAAAGGCTGGTTCGGTATGTGAACCCTGACGGGACGCTGACGATCGAAGGGCTGGAGTTCATGGACCGCATGGCGACGGTCGCGCGGGACGTGCAGACCGGGGCGAGCGTGACGGGCCGGGCGGCGGCGGCGACAAGCATGTCCGTCATGGCGCGGTATGTCGCCCCCCCTTCGGCGTTCAACCTCGGGGAGCTTGTGGCGGGATCGAACCTGTTTCCGTGCGATGCGGCGGGAACGGTAGGTGCGACGCCTCTCACCGGGACATGGCGACTGCAAGGCCGGATCGGGGGCAGCGCGACGGTCGCGAACGAGGTTTCAACCTGGCTGCGGGTGCTTGCATGAGCGTGGCGATCACCAACGCGCGGTTTGCGGACGAAGCGGGGACGCTGGTTGACTGCACGATTGCGCATCCGATCCTCGGAAGCATCCCCTACACCGCCTCAGCGGAGGCTAGGGACACGTTCGGGCGGCAGGTATGGGCGGCGCTCCAGAACATGGGGATCGCGCCCTACGAGGCTCCTGCGCCGGTCGTGCCGGAGACGGTGACGAAGATACAGCTTGTCCGGGCATTGCGCGGGGCGGGGCTTTGGGAAGGTGTAAGCGGCGTCCGCGCGGCCATCGCGGCGGCTTCCGTCACCATTCAGGAAGATTGGGAGTTTGCAACGATCCTGCCCCGGAACGATCCGCTGATTGCGGCGTTCGCCTCGGCGCTCGGGCTTACGGGCGCTCAGGGCGACGCGATCTTCATCGCTGCGGGGGCGATTTGATCCGCCAGGCGACGCTCTCCGACATCACCCGAATGGTTGAGATGGGGCGAGCGAATTACCAGGCAGTCGGCGGCGGCGCTGAATATGACCCCGAGGCGGCGGCACGGTTCCTTCATCATGTGATCCTCCCGAACGGCGCGGCGTTCCTCTCCGGCGGCGGGATGATCGGCGGAGTTCTCTGCCCGCGCTGGCACGCCCCAACGATAACGGAGGCTGTGAAAATGATGTGGTTTTCTTCGGACGGATCCGGCTTCCGGCTTCTCGGGCGGTTCTGCGAATGGGCGCGCTCGATGCGCGCGCATCCCGTCATCACCACGGCGCAGGATATTCCGGCCGCCGTTCTCTCTAGATACGGGCTCGCGCGAGCCGAAACAATGCTGCGAGGTGTCTGACCATGTGCATTACCGCAGCCGTGCTTGGCGCCGGGGCTCTCTCCACCGTGGGCGGCATCATCAGCGGCAAGAAGGCGGCAAAGGCGCAAGGCCGGGCGACGGATGCGGCGCTTCAGCTTCAGCGCGAGATGTTCGATCAGACGCGCGAGGATCTTCAACCGTTCATCGGCGCGGGCTCGAACGCCCTTGCGGCGTTGGAATTCGACCTCGGATTGCGGACCGATGCGCCTTCAATTACGCCCGACGTATTCCGCCCGGAAGTTGAACGGGTTGGCCGGTTCCAGGTCGGCGAAAAGGACTTCAACACGCGCGCGGCGGCTCGCCAGTATATTCAGGGCGAGATCGAAGCCGGTAAAATGCCCGCGATCACGCTCAAACGCGACGAAAACGGGCGCTGGGTTTTGCCGGATGGCCAGACGTTCCGCCGCGAAAACCGCGCCCGGAATGCGTTAGCGGATCAGCGTCAAGGCCGCGTCGTCAGCAATGACAATGTGTTCAGGGTCGGCAATAACCGTTTCGCAACGGAGGCGCAGGCGCAGCGCGTTGCGGATCGCCGGTTTGCGCGCAATGGCGGCGAACTCTACGGCGGCTATGAAACGTCCCCCGGCTATAACTTCCGGCTGCAGGAAGGCGTTGACGCTATCGACGCATCGGCGGGGGCGCGGGGCGGGCTCAAGAGCGGGGCGACGCTCAAGCGGCTGACGCAGTTCGGGCAGGACTTCGCGACAAGCGACTATGCGAACAGCTTGCAAAGGTTGTTTGCCCTCGCGGGGAGTGGGCAGAGCGCAGCGGGAGGCGCCGGAAACGCCGGGGCCAACTTTGCACAGCAGGGTTCCAATGCGCTTTTAACCGCGGGGCAGGCGCGGGCGGACGCGGCGATCAACACCGCGAACCAGTTTAACAACTTCCTGAGCAACGGAATCGGCGCTATCGGCGCTATCGGCGGAGGAACGTCAACCGCCTTCTCTCCGCCGCCCTTCACGTTGAACCGCGACGCCTTGGGGATGTTAGTATGAACCAGATCACGACCCCGAACTTCCTCGCCTCATACGGGCAGGGGTTGCAGATCAATCAGGCTCGGCAGGAGATCGGCAATCGCAACGCGCTGACGCAGGCGCTTCAGAGCGGGGACATGGGCGCGGCTCAGAGCGCCTATAGCGCGCTCGACCCCGTGGGGGCGTTTCAGGCGGCGCAGCCCGCCCCGCCCGACCGGAAGGCGATGATGCAGCAGGCGGGGCAACTGACGCGGGCCGTTCTCGGCGCCCCCCCGGAGCTGAGGGCGGACGTCTATCGGGAGGCGCTGGATATCGCCAGGGGCAGCGGCATGACGATAGACGGGCTACCGGAGGAATACGACGAGCAGCGCGTCATCGTCATGGATCGCATGTTCAATATGCCGGAGGCGCAGCAAACGGAGTTTGAGCGTCAGTTGCAAATGATCCCGGAAGGGCCAGAGCGTGATCGGGCGGTTCGGATCGCTCTGAAGCTGGAGACGGGGGCGACAAATCAGCAAGCAACGACCTACGCGCCAGACGAATACGAACGGTATTTCGCCGAGGAACAGGCGGCGGGGCGCCAGCCGCTAGGTCGTATCGAATTCAAGCAGGCCGGGCGCGGCGGCGGTATTACTATTGGCGCGAATGGAACCGTTCAGATCGGCGGGCCGGGGGGCTCCTACGGCGGCTCGGGGCGCGACCCCGACAGGATGGCCAAAGAACTTTCCGTCGCCGACGTGGATCTGATTAAGGGCGCGCGCGAAGCGGCGACCGCCGCCGGCGACCTGGTAAGTCTTGCAAACCAGATGGAGCCTCTTGTTTCGAGGTCGCCAGGCGGCGGGACGCCGCGCGTAGGCTACACCGGGCCGGGCGGCGAAATCGTTGGGCTCGTCGATGACGTAGTTGGATTCCTGCCGGGGACGCCGGGCGCGCGGGGGGCATTCAAGACACTTTCTCTTGAGGCTCAACTTACCTTCACGGCAAAGACCAAGGGCGCGATCACGGATCGTGAGATGGGCATGTTTCGCGAGGCCGTCGCCAATATGGGGCAGCGTCCGGAGGCGAACAAACAGATCATCCAGGTCATTCGGGCGGGCGCTCAGCGCGTCCAGCAGCGCGCGGAGTTCTATGAGCGGTATCTGGACCAAAACGGGAACATGGCTAACGCACAAGCCGCATGGCGGCGCTACATTGAAGAAAACCCTGCGTTCTCCTATGACCCGGACAATGGCTTCACGGTCAACACGCCCGCGCCATTCGATCAATATATCACCAAGCCGACCGCGCCCCCGCCACCCGGCGTCAGCCCGGAGGACTGGGAGGCGATGGACCCGGAAGACAGGGTGACGTTCGAATGATCACGGAAAATTCCGATTGGCTTCGCTACGCCAATTCCGGCGCGACGAGGAATCACCCAGTCAGCCACCGTCTTTCGTCTGCGCTCAGCTTCCTGCCGGAAATGGGCGTTACGATGGAAGTGTTCTCCGGGGGTCAACCGAAGGCGGGCGGGGGGCCTCGCGTCGGATCGACCCGGCACGACCACGGCGAAGCCGCCGACGTGTTCTTTTACAAGAACGGGCGGCGGCTGGACTGGGCCGACCCGCGAGACCGGCCCATTTTCCAGGACATCGTGCGCCGCGCCAAGGCGAACGGGGTGACAGGCTTCGGGGCGGGGGAAGGTTACATGCAGCCCGGTTCCATGCACATCGGATTTGGCGACCCGGCTGTGTGGGGCGCGGGCGGCAAGGGGGCGAATGCGCCGAGATGGCTGCGCGAGGCATATGATGGGAGCGTCCAGGTGGCGGACGCGAGCGCAAACTGGACCCCGGAACAGCGCGCGGCCATTGCGAGGGCGCAGGCCAAGCGGGCGGCGCGTGAAGGGAAAACCAAGTTCACCCCGGAACAGGAAGCCGCCCTTGCGCGCGCCCGCGCCCGCCGGGAGGAAGCGAAAATTGCGGCGGAACGCGATAGTATGACACACAAGTCCAGCGGATCGTCTGGACGCGCCCTGTCGCCGGCGGAAAAGTTCGCGGCGGCGCGGGATGCCGCGGTCTATAAAGAGCACCCTATCGCTTCCGGCGTGGCGACGGCTATCAGCGGCCTTCCCTTCATCGGCGAAGGGATTGACGAATTCGCTGGCATGATCGGCGGGGAAGATACGCGCGGCGCGATGCAAGCCGGGATCCGGGGCTTCCGAGACGCCAACCCCGCCCTCGCGACCATAATCAAAGGCGGGACGGGACTTGGATCCGCGGTGGCCGGCGCCGCCGCTGTTGCGCCGGCCGTTGCGGCGGTCGCTCCGGCGGGCGTTGGGATGCAAGCTTTGACCGGCCTTGGCGCCGGCGCGTTGCTTGGTGCTATTGAAGGCGGAACGACGGGGTATCTTGCCGAAGAGGGCGATGCGCGCATTCCGGGCGCGTTTGAAGGAGCCGTAACCGGCGGGACGCTTGGCGCGTCCGTTGGCGCTATTGCTCCCGTTGTCAGCTCAGGGACTCGAAACGCGGCTCGATATGCGCGCTTCGCTCCTGACGCATCGGCTGCGCGCTCGATGGGCGTTTCGCCGCCTTCAGCCGAGATCGTCGGGCGGATGCTTCAGAACGACGATCCGGCGCGGATTGCGGCGGAAATCGCCAAGGGCGGTGACGCCGCGATGATCGGCGATGCGGGACCGATGACCTCCGGCTTGATGGACGCCGCGGCGATCAATGCCGGGCCGGCGGGGCAGATCGCGAGGCGGGCGATTGACCAGAGGGCGGCGGAGGCGGGGCAGGAAATCACATCGGCGCTTGATCAGTTCCTCGGCAAGCCGCGCGGGCTGAAGGCGGCGGCGCGGGACATCAGCGGACGGACGGCGCAGATCCGACAGCAGGCATACGACAGGGCCTATGCGGCCCCGATTGACTACGCTTCGCCGCAGGGGCGGGCAATCGAGGATGTTCTTAGCCGTATCCCGCCCGAAGAAATGATCCCCGCCATCCGCGAAGCAAATAACGAGATGCTCTCTTTCGGCATCAAGAATCGGCAAGTCATGGCGCAGATTGACGATGGCGGAAACGTGGTGTTTCAGGAGATGCCAGACGTTCGGCAGCTTGACTACTTGAAGAGGGCGCTTGACAAGAAGGCCGCCGAGAGTGTGAACCCGATTACAGGGCAGACATTGCCCGCTGGCGTCCGTCCCAGTCGCCTCGCTCGCGAGCTTCGCAAGGCGTTGGGTGATGCTGTCCCCGAATACAACCGCGCCGTCTCACTTGGGGGGCAGAAGATCGCCGAAGACAAGGCGCTCGATGCCGGGCGGCGCATCCTCCAGGTTAATTTCAGCCGAGAGGACGTTGCCGACGCATTGGACGGGGCATCGCCGGAACTTCTGCGTCAAGCGAAGATCGGGCTGCGGCGGCAGGTTGAAGAAGTCATGGCCAATGTGCGCCGCTCCATCGGCGACACAAACATGGACGCTCGCGAAGGCGTGAAGGCGATGGCGATCTTATCCAGCAGGTCCACGCGGGAAAAGCTGGAAATTGTTCTCGGCAAGGCCGATGCGAAAGCCCTAACCGAGCGCATTGATCGCGCCGCGCGCAGCTTTGAACTTCGAGCCCGATTGGCGGAGAACTCCAAGACAGAACCGCGCCGCATCATGAACGAGGAGATCCGCAAGCTGACCAACCCCAGCGCTGTCGGCGAATTGCTCTCCGCGTCCCCAGGCGCGGCGGCGCAGAAGCTGGTTCGCAGCATGACGCAGATGACCCCAGAAGCGCGCACGCAAATCGAGGAGCGCATCCTTGGCGAGATCGCCACGCTTCTCACCGGCCCGCGCGGCGCTCAGGCGCAGGCGCAGGCGCAGAGGCTTGTCGGTATGCTGTCTCGCTCCCAGGCGACCGAAGTCCTTGCTCAGCGCATCGGGCGGGCGGCTGGCGTCACCGTGGGGGCCGGGGGCTATCAAGCAGGAAGCCAAACGACACGGATGCAGCGCACACCGCTAATGAGCCAATAGCGGCGAAAAAGTAGCCGCCGGTTTCATACATGCGCAAGATGCCTTGCCCCACGACAAACAGGACCGCCGGCGATGCGATTGCGATGAAAGTCCAGAATGCTCTCTGCATCCCCGCAATATGCCGATTCCCATGCCCTTTCGCAAGTGACGGATCCATACCATGCAGCTAGGTCTCGGTCTCAGGCGGAGAGTTTTTTCCGGTCCGGTAGGAGCCTCTGGAACCATACTCCTCGGCGAGCTTGACCTCACGTCGTTCGTGCCGCTGGCGATCAGTGCTCCAAATGGGGCCTACCACGGGCAGTTCTCCGTTTCCGGCGGGCAGCTCACACGCACGACGGCGCCCCTGACGCCGGGGGCATATGTGGTTGGCGACGCGACCGTGCTCGTATTGGCGAACACCGCGATCTGCGCCAGCGCGTCGGAAGTCGTCGCGGTGGAGCCATGGACGCTATCGACGGCATTGCGACCGGACGCGGAGGTGAGGCTGCGTCCGGGGGTGTATCTCACGGAGACGGAGACGGCGCTTTTCGGCGGCGGGACGCCTCGCCCGAGCCCGGTCGTTCTTCACGGTATGCTGACGCTCAGGGGTTGGCTAGAAGGCGGCGTTCCCGTCTCCGGCTTCTCCCAATATCGCGCCCGGAGCATGACGTCCGCCGCGGCGAGCGGATCGGCGGGGGTTCGCATCGCCGATTGCGATGTGCTCTGCGCAATCGGCGACACAAGCCACGCGATTATCACGATGGACGACTCGATGACAACGAGATGGGTCATCGAGAACAACCGGATGATCGGGACCGCTTACGATCCGAACGGCGACTTCAGGGCGCGAATCGACGTGACCGGATCGACAGGGACGTGGGTTGTGGGCCAGAAGCTGGGCATCCCCCTGCGGTGGTCACTCTCCAATGAGCCTCGCACCATCATGGGTGTGGAGATTGACGGGCTCGGG
>Ga0100379_10002235_pt1 | contig 18621 bp, 15 predicted proteins | sample CryGeymeta201503_FD_80418 | JGI IMG/M metagenome (GOLD analysis project Ga0100379, IMG submission 80418) | Groundwater microbial communities from Crystal Geyser aquifers in Utah, USA - Crystal Geyser metaG 2015-03 | ecosystem: Environmental > Aquatic > Deep subsurface > Groundwater | place...
AACGGAAAGATGCAAATGTTTTTTAATTTATTGGTAAATAAATAAAAGGCATAGCTGCATGTTTTGATGAGCGCATGGGAAGTGAGAGGATGAGGGAGTGTTAGTGAGTTTGAAAAGCATTGAATAGTATAATTGGTTAACCGTGCGCTAAAGGACTATCTATTTATTTCTTGTTTTTGCTCCTAAGGCGGCAGCTTTATACAATTATGTTTTATAAACAAAAAATAACTAATAGAGCTTGATTTTTACTTTGTATTAATATCTATTCTAAATATTTTTAGAGTGATGAGAATTTCAAAAAGAAAAATAAGCGAAACAGCATTTATATTTTTTTTGCTTATCGTGTTTGTTAATTCCGGATGCGAAAGACTGATTTCGGTTGATGTAACCGATGATGGACTTCCGCCTGCTGTTCCATCCGGAGTCCAAATTCTTTATGCCGGCGAAGGTGAGATTTACATCGATTGGCTGCCAAATGTTGAGCCGGATTTAAAAGAATACCTGGTTTTCCGAAGAACTAATAAAACAAATTTTATTCAGATCGATCGCACGAAGAACTCAAGTTATTGGGACGATTCATTAAGCTACAACGATATTTATTATTACAAAATTGCCGCCGTAGATAATTACGGAAGGCAAAGTGAACTTTCAACAGAAGTTTATGCCGAACCTAAGAATTATAAACCCCCGCGGGAACCAAGGTTTTTAACGATTAACGGTCGAAACTGGGAAGGGAGTAGATCTGTTTATATCTCCTGGCAGCCCAACATCGAAACAGACGTAGAGGGATATTTTATTTATAGAGATACTATTGCCGGCTTTTTAGCAGACAGTTCAAAATTTATCTCCTTCTCTCACCCTGCTTTTTATGATGATACTTCTGCAAAGGATTTTTATACATATTACTATTATAAAGTAAAAGCTGTTGACCGCGGAGGATTAACAAGTAAAGAGAGCGGAGAAGTTTTTGACTATATATTAGAAATACCAAAACAAATTTTCCCGGCTGATGCTTCTACAATAGATTATTTTCTTTATTTTGAAATTAAAACTATTTCAGTTCCGGCAGATTACGAAATCGTTTTACAAAACAACCCCTTTTATGGTGAAGTTTGGCGCAAAAGAATTTCCGTCAGCAGTATTAATGATACTCTCCGAATTCAGTTTGATTCTTATATAATGGATTTATCAAGCACATATTATTGGCGTGTTATTACTTATTCTCAAAACAACAGTTTGCCGAATAGTATTTCGCAGCTATACTCCTTTAACTTTAAATAAACATATTGAAAAAATATTTATTAATAATATTTGTTTTTATTGCTTACCTCGCTTTCGGGCAAATCCGAAGTGACAGCCTCGAATATGTACTTACTGAAAGTGCTTTTAATAGGTTAAATTCCCGTTTTGATAAACAGCTAAATACCTACTCATTAAACACATTCTTATTCGTACAACAGAAATTTGAAAATGTTTTTTTTACTCTCGGAGAGCAGTACAATTCGACATTAATAAAATCAACCGATCGAAGCCAGCGGGACGAACAGCGCTTTTCATTAACTGCCGGTTATGAGTTTACTCCAAACTTTAATATTGGTTTTGGCGCTCATAATAATATTTATTCCAATAACCGCCGGATAGAAATTAATGAAGCGTCCAATTCGGATATAACTATTCTACCGCAGTACAAACCGCATCCTAAGATTATTATAACACCGTTTTTCGGTTATTCAAACAATAGACAGATCGGAGAAAATGATTACGGTTATCTATACGGGAGTGAAGGATTAATTAATAATCTTGATATTTCTGATTTTATTATTTACAGCGAAATCAAATTTAAAAATGAGGATGTTTTCCATCGAAGTAACAAAAATCGTTATGCAAACTTTTTACTTACCAATAATTTTTCACCCGATGTTAATAATGTAATTAACATTGTTTATCAGTTAAACAGAAAAGATTTTTATTACCAGGCTGATTCACTAACTTCAAAATATTACGACATAACGAACAACATTCAAAGCAGAAATGAAACAAATTATGTATTGCAGGATAGGCTTCAGTACAATGAATTTCTGGGGATATTCTATCTCGATTTGCTCGGGAAAGTTGGCTGGAGAAAAATCGACAGAGATACGCGCTATAAAAATTTTGAGAATATTTCTACTGCGATTTTCGATACCAGAATCGAAGAACTAAAATTCGAATTTGAATCCATCGCATCTTACAATTCGGAATCATTTTCAGGCGCTTTAAGATTTATTCTTTCCGAGAGAGACGAGAAAAATATCGCAAAAGATATTAGTGAAGTAAGTGATGTCTTTTATGAACAGCGAAACGACCAGGAAAAAAGAAAAAATAACAATTCCGTTCGTGCATCGCTTTCGCTTTCGGGACTTTATAAAATTACTAAAAACGATATCCTCACTTTCAGCCTATTTCAAAACAAATTAAAATACGATACGCCAAGCGCCGAAAATTTTGACGACCGTGATGAGCTTTTGTCTATTGCCGGAATACGATATACAAGGGTATTTAGCCCCTTTTTTGAGAGTTTTATAACTGCTGAAGGAACTTTCAATCATACTGTGTATGTTTTCGCAGAAAAAAGTTCGAACAATAATTTAAACCGGACTATACGACTGACCGCTGGCGGCATCTACCGTGGAAAAAATATTTCATCTTTAAATCTATTCGAGGTTTCAGCAAATTATACGGTTTATGATTTTGAAGATTTGAACCCTAATTACAAAAGTTTTTCATTCAGGCAATACACAGCAACAGATTCGACAACAATAAAGTTAACTAAGAAATTAAATCTTAATCTTTACGGATATATAAAACTTTCTGAACAGGGCGATTTTAAATGGAGTGCATTTACAATCCGCCCTACGAGATATTTAAAAGAAATTTTTGCCGAGCCTAAACTTTCAGTGCGTTATAACGATATTATTTTAGCTTCCGGAGTTCGTTTTTTTTCATTATTGACCTTTAATTATAAAAAAACCGAGAAAATACTTGACACAGAATATGTGAGCAGCGGTCCGGTAGCCGAAATAATTGTTAGTGCCCGTAATAATCTGCTCGTAAAACTTTACGGCTGGTATGAATTTATAAGATTGACGGGGAATAACAAGAAAGAGCAGACAAATTTCTCTTTGCAAGTGTTTTGGAATTTCTAAATTGAAAAGAGATTTTTTTTTAGTATATTTTCTAACAAAAATGGAATTTAATTGGCGCAGCAAAATTATTCTGTAGAAATTGAGAGCGATCCTAACAATCTTATTACCGTAGAAGAGTTTGTAAACTATTTCGCAACGGATTTGAACGTAAACCCTGAAAAACTTCCGGGACTTCTTCTTTCGGTAACTGAAGCTGTTACCAATGCCATTATTCATGCTAATAAAAGCAATCGCGAAAAACTAGTTAAGATTAGTGCCTCAAAAGAAAACAATCAACTTATTGTTTGTATCAAGGATGAAGGACGGGGTTTCGATCCTTCGGCTATTCCCGACCCGACCGAACCGGAAAATTTATTAAAAGATTCCGGACGCGGACTATATTTAATGCGCATATACATGGATGAGCTCAAATTTAATGTAACGCCTGACGGGACCGAAACTATTCTTGTCTTAAACCTTGAATAAGGTTTTTAACTATATTCAATTTGGAGTGATCTTTTAAAACGATATTCTCCGTTATGCTTTAGCTTATTTATCTTTCAGAATTACCTTTTCTTATCCCGTCAGGGGAAAAATCAAAAATCTTCTTAATAATCTGTATTTAAAAATTGCATCTCCGTCTCTTATAAATTATTTTTGCTAACAATTAATCTCGAGAAACTATTTCTAATTAAATTTTGGAGTATTTATGGCAAGAAAAAAAATAGCGCTGATTGGCGGAGGTCAAATCGGGGGTGTGTTGGCACAATTAATTGCATTAAAACAGCTTGGCGATGTTGTGCTGTTCGACGTAGTTGAAGATATGCCCCAGGGTAAAACTCTTGATATTGCTGAAGCGGCTCGTGTTGATGGATTTGATGTTCGCGTTACCGGAACCAACAGCTACAGTGATATTAAAGGTTCAGACATTGTCATCGTTACTGCAGGGCTGCCACGCAAACCCAGTATGAGCAGAGATGACCTGTTAGTTACAAACGCAAAAATCATGAAGGCTGTTGCTGAAGGTGTTAGAGACAATACACCTAATGCAATTGTAATTATCATCTCAAACCCGCTTGATGCGATGGTTACATTGTTTAAAAAAATCAGCGGCTTTCCAACTAACAGAGTCCTGGGGCAGGCTGGTGTTCTCGATTCATCACGCTTTGCAACTTTTATTGCTTGGGAGCTTGGTGTTTCCGTTAAAGACGTTAATGCGATGGTACTTGGCGGACACGGTGATACGATGGTTCCGCTTGTGCGTTATGCAAACGTAAACGGCATCCCTGCAATGGAGCTTATTGAACGCAAATATAATGACAAAGCTAAAGCTAAAGAAGTTATGAATGCAATGGTTGAGCGGACTAAAATGGCTGGCGGAGAGGTTGTAAAACTTCTTAAAACCGGTTCTGCTTTTTACTCTCCTGCTGCATCAGCCATTGCGATGACGGAAGCCATTATTTATGATGAAAAAAGAGTACTGCCAACATGCGCATACCTTAACGGCGAATTTAATATCAAAGGTTATTACGTCGGTGTACCTGCGGTACTTGGTGCCAAAGGTGTAGAAAAGATACTGGAACTTTCTCTAAATGAAGAAGAACAGGCTGCTCTGGATCACTCGGTCAGTGCAGTAAAGAACCTTGTTGAAGATATGGAAAGACTCGGTTTCTAACTACATTTCTGGAGGCTGTTTCATCAATTATTTGAAGCAGCCTCTTTCTCATCCGGTACATTTGAAAATTGAAGAGTTATTTTAGCTGATTTTGGAGTTTTGTAAAAATTATTGGAGTATCAATGAGTTCATTGTCTGAAGATTTACAAAAAACAAAAAGTGATATTCAACAGTTCAGAGATATTACTTCACGTGTATTAAACTATATCCGGATGTTTTGGATGAAGAAACAGAATTCATTGGTTATCAAATATGTTCTTCAAATATTGCCGGGACAAGAAAATCTATCCGTCCATTTAGAAATGATTTATTCATTCGAAGTGTAAATATATTTAATGACAGATACGGCAGTTTTGAAGAAATTATTAATCGATTAAAAAATGAAGAAAGAGAATTTACCCAAGATGAATATCACCTGGTTGATAGTGTAGTATATACAATTCAACAAGCTATGGGAATTGGTCTTGATTTAATGGTGCAATCAAATAGTGCAAGAAAACACGTTGGTAATCGATTCGAAGAACTTATTAGAACTTTATTGAGCAATTTAGAAATCTCAATAAAAAAAGTTGTTTTAAGTATTCCTTATGAAACAGACGAAGGTAATAAATATTATCGTTGTGAAACTGATGTCATAATTTCTCCTTTTGAAAGCGTTAAGTCAGATGCCACCAGTATAAATCAGAATGAAATAGTTGTTTCTCTCAAAACAACAACAAAAGACCGAATGCCAAAAATATTTATTGACAAAGTTCTAATGGAGCGTTTTGTAGGGCATCCTGTTCGGGTTGTTGGCATATCACAGAATGATATTCAACGAAAAGAAGATACTGGAGAAATTAAAATAAGCTCTACTTTTGTTTCAAATCTATTTATGGTTTATACTCGTTTTTTGGCTCAACTAGAGGGTTACTATTATCTCGATTTACCATCAAAAGCATTAGAACGTCCATTTAATCAACACATCTTTACATTTTCAAAATTCTTGCTGAAAGATGTTTGGAAAATGTTAAATCCTTAGTTTTTGTCTTCGCTGAATCGCTTCGATTTCATCTTTGCCTGAAGCTATCCTTAAAATATGTTCCTTGTTTGTCATTCTTTCTTTGATAATTTGACAATATTCAAGGTTGTTTTCGGTTCCTAACCATTTTCTATAGAAAGCTTCAGATACTGCATAAGTAGTTCCAGAACCTCCAAAAGGATCAACAATAAGATGTCCCGGATTAGATGAGGCGAGTACAATTCTTTTTATTAATTCAACTGGTTTTTGAGTTGTGTGTTCTGTCCTTTCCCAAGATCCATTTGATAAAGTGGGTATTTCAAAAACATCTTTGGGTTTGGCACCCAATGGATTGGGTTCCCAAATATATTCTTTACCATTTCCGTTATTATATTGCGAAGTTTCTGCTTGTGGTCTTGTTGGATATTTAAGAGTATGAGCATTATAAGGTATTCTTGCTTCATCTATATTGAAAATAAAATTTTTGCTTTTTCTAAAATGAAGAATGCTTTCGTGTGACCTTCCCCAATCATTTCCAAGATTAGCTTTATTTCTATAATGCCACACAAGCCATTTGCAGCCTGAAAACAAATAACTCGCCGCCCATTTAACATCAGCAAGAATTTCCGAAAATCCACAAACATAAAGGGAACCGTGAGGTTTTAAAACCCTTTGAGCTTCTTGAATCCAAAGGATACTCCATTCAACATATTGTTTCTGTGACTGAAATGTATCCCATTCAGCTTTTTTAATATTATATGGGGGGTCTGCAAAAATTAAATCAACGGATTCATTTTCCAATGATTTTAAAAATTGTATCGCATCAATGTTATAAAGTGAACCAAAATCATTTTGATAAAATGGTTGAGGCAGTTTCTTTGCTTTCTTTTCGGCATAAAATTCTAGTTGAAGTTCTTTTACAAGTTGATTAACTTTTGATGAAGGATATACTCTGTACTTATTTATGGGATGCCTTGTTGAATTGAATTTTCCACTTCTATCCCATCGCCTAAGAGTTTCTTTATTTACGCCAATAATTTCAGCCGCTTCGCTTAAAGTATAAAATTTTTCCATTATGAAGTTCCGAATATGTTAGACAGCCTTATACAACCATACGCAAATATGAGAAATATTTTAAATAAGTCAAGTTAAATTTAAAAACCCGACCAATAAATAAATCAAGTTGCCAGCAGATTTGGCCTGTTAGGTATTTTTTTTATCACTCAGCTTCACAAAAGCAAAAGAATTTTGAAGCAATTCGCAGTAGCGGATCGCTTAATAAATCCAATTTAGCTTTTACATTTATTGAATGAAACAGAGTTCGCCTACATTTTTACGTTAGGCAATTTAATTATTCCCAAATTGATCGGTTCTTCCTATAACGTCTAATTTTGAATGTCGTCTATTCTTTAGGCAGCAGTCAAGAGCCTGTGTGAAAATCCTTAGCCCATCCCGCCAAAGCGTAATGGGAAAATAAATCGAAAACGAACAATTAGTAACCGTTTTAAAGGTTCTTATTGAATATTATCACAAGCTCTCAAGCTACGGCTTATCGGCAACTCTGCCACATTTTTTAAAAAAAATTCACAAAACAACTTCAACTAAATCTAAAAAGTTTTTCTCTTTAACAAAATAATTTTCGATTATATCTACTGATTTTCTCTGTCCTTCCCATGCAAATAGTTTTTTTGCTTCCTTAGATGATACCCACTTATACTCGCAATGTTCTTCACTTATTTTAACGGAGCAACTGCTGCTGAGTTGGGCAGCAAATACAGGCAGAAGTGAAATACAATCATCCGCTTGCGAGTAAAAGGAATTGATGTTTGGAACAACCCACAATTTCTTTGGAATCAATCCTGTTTCTTCTTTAATCTCCCTAATTGCAGTTTCATAAGCTTTTTCTCCACACTCAATTTTCCCGGTTACCATTTGCCACAATCCCGGGAATATTTCATTCTCACTTCTTTTCAAAATTAAGTATTTAAGATCGCCATCAACAATTTTGAAAAGATGTACTTCAACCATTTCCAATTTTATTTCCATATCACCTTTCTAAAAATAGGCTCTCACTTCCGCTCGCGCGTTGTGAATTACTTGACTTCCCTGCTGAACTCTGCCATCATAGTTTAAAGTTGACTGCAGATTGTTCGATATTCTATAATCAAAATTTAAACGCCAAAAATAATTTTTCCCTATAGCATTTCCGGATGTTAATTCAAATGGAAGAAAATTCTCTGTTGTGTTTGATGTTAATTCGTTTCTTTCAATTTCTGCTCGCAGTCTTCCTTTGCCAAGAAATGAAAGATTGAACCTAAACGTAAGCGAATTAATATCTATAATTGTTGGTTGTTCCGGCAGTTCATCAGTACTTCTGCCGGCTTTTATTTTAAAGCCTACTTCGATATTCCTCTCCGGTCTGTATGAAAAATCTGTAACTACATTGTTGCTCGTAATCATTCTTTTTCTGTTTGATGAAATTGGCGCGCCCACATTATCGGTCTGACTAATAAGATCAGTCTGATTACTTATCTCCTCAACCATTTTAAATCTTATCCTCATACTTCGTTCGCGCTGATATGCACGCTCAATTCCTCCGCTGAATTGATTTAAACTTCTTCTTTGTGTGTAGCGAAAACGAAATGACAACCCGGGATCATTCTCCCAGAAAAAGACATCATGCTGAACATAATTAAAACCGCGAATTGTTTTATCGGGATTTTGAAACGCGCTGAAGTTTAACAGATAGATTTTTTTATAATCCTCTTCCTGGCTGTTTTCTTCAATCCGCCAGATAGTTTCAGTTGAAAGTGGATTTAATAAAATTCCGGGCAGGCTATTTTCATCAAAAAAAGACTCATAATCAATTTTCCACCGCGTACTTGTTTTTAAATCTATAACCGGAAAAAGTTTATCCGATGGAATTGTAACCTGAATAAAATCACCATCGTAAAGCGCCGGTTCATATTCGTTTTCATCCGCCACGCCGTTAGTATTTAAATCTCCTTTATAAATGAAATTGCCCGTGCCTTTTTCAACACGGATGAAAACACGTTCGAGCTTTGCAGATTTTTGTGTTGATACTTCGTAGAAAAAGTCACCGTCCACTTGCTGTAAAGGCTTAAAACGATTTTGCGAACGGATTAGTATTGTTTCTGAGTTTAACTGTCCAAGCAGTTTAAAAGTATCGGTATATTTTTTTTTTCGTAATATTAAACTTACTTTTGAGTTTACCTGGCGAATGCCGGTGTAATCAAGTTCGTAATATTGTGTGATAGAGCGTGCCTCCTTTATCATCTCCCCGGCTAACGGAAGATAATCGTCCCTCAAAGAATATTTTGCAGAAGCTGCGAGTCCATAAAAATCAACAAGGGCAATTATAGGATTTATCTCAGTAAATTTTAACGAGCCGTTAATTAAAGAATCTTGATTAACTCTAGTATCTTTTTTATCCTCGGCTATGAACTCAATCCCCGGTTTTAAATTCCCTATTTTATAGAAGGCAGAACCCTTCTGTCTTAACCATGTACTTTTTAATGAAAGATTTTTTGAATCGACATAATCGAAATTATAATTAACCGAATATCCTTCGCCGCCATTTAACAGAAAAATATTATTGTATCTGTTTGATTTAAACGATTCTCCTTTGCGTAAAAATCCTAAAGATGAATTGATTATCATTCTGTCTATCGGAATCAAATTAACGGTTAGTTCACGAAGTGATTCGCTTTCTAATTTCTCAGAGGATGCTAAATTATAATCACGGTCAAATTCAACTGTGTTAAATCTATCCGGCGCCGTAAAGCGGGAATTAATGAACCTGTCTCTATATGAAATACCGGCTTTTCCAAGATTCAAATTGCCAACAACTATTTGTTTGGGATTTAATTTCAAAAATATATTCGATGCATAACCATAATTATCTTCATCATCGAGTGAAGAAAAACGATTTTTATCCCACAAACTTCCGGCGTATTCAACCGACAAATAAACATCTTCAAAAGGTCTGAAGTCCAACATTAAATTGCCTAATTGTTTTAACTCCGGCAGAGGGAGAAAAATTATAGGCAGGTAACTCCCGAAGTTTTTTCCGACAAATTTAAAATTACCAATGCTCTCACGAATGTAATCGCCTTTGCCATCCCCGACAAAAGTAAATTGCACATTGTATTTTGCCTCCACTGTGCCGGGTGAATATTGGTAATAAGTAAATGACTCACCGTTGAGAGTTGTATCAATGGCAAAATAAGTTCCAAATACTCTGCCCAAAGAATCAGGCTGTGCAAGAGAAACGCCGCTGCGGGCTGCTTTAGTTCTGTCATCTCCTGACGCAGCGAGAATGTTTTTATCGGCATCATTTAATAAAATATCAATCGGCGCATCCTGGTCGTCCCCCTCGCGCAAATATTGCACTTTGATTCCGAGCTTATCATTAAATAAATTCGTTTGAATTCCGCCGGCAAATAGATTACGCGAGTATTTTCTGTCAGTATATTGAAACTCAACTAAAATTCTGCTTGATGAAGTGATAAGTCTATTCGGTGTAAATGTCACTTCTGCGTTTGCGTATTCAATTACGTAATCATTTCCTTCGCCCCGTTTCAATTCTATACCATCTAAAAATACTTGCTCGGTTCCGGCGATAATTATAATATCCCTTTCGCTATTTACTCCGTTCAATCTATACGGACCCTGCACGCCGTCCTGCCCTATCAAATTATTTGTATTAAATTTTCCTTTGGAAGCCGCAACTGAGAAATATGCCGATTGATTTTCATAATTGAATTCGCCGAGCAGCCCTTGTAATTTTCTGTCGATAACACCAAACTCGCCAACTCTTTTATTCAATTCATAGTCGCCAAAAGTGCCGGTTGCATTGGGATGTTTTATTTGAATAAATACTTTGTCAAGTTCTTCAAGCTTTTCAGTGTTACCTTCCGGCTGGATGGGAGAATTTTCATCGGTTAAGGCAGCAACAATTTCAATATCTTCGGATAGCTTGCCGGACAACTGTAATCGAAGTCCGCTATTTAATGTAAAATCTTTTGTAGTTCCAACTGAAAATCCGCGCACTATTGTTCCGCTTTTTTCAATACCGGCGCCGAAAATTGATTCACTTGTTAATGATTCAGATTGTGTGCGTGCTATTCGAACGGTATCCTTGAATATATCGTCATAAATTAGACTTAAAGTCCGGCGCTTATACTCTTTATGAAGACTTAAATTTACAGATTGATAAGTAACTATAAGTGAATCGAAAATTGAATAGGGCAGCGAATCTGAAAGTGAGAATTGCGCTTTTGCATAATCAAATGTGAAATCTCCTTTTTTTAGTACTGAATCACGAAGCAGAATAGTCTCAGTAAATGGTAAAATGTTAACCTGTGAGATTTTATAAAGGTTCTGAAAATTTATTGGAATAGTATCAACAATCGTTACAGCATTATACTTCGACTGCGCCATTATTGGGAGCGAATTAATGACGAGCAGAATCAATAGAGAATTTAGAAGCCTGAATTTCAATAGCCGATGAAAATTATTTGATTGAACAAATCTATCTTTACTTAGCGGATTTATCAAGTCCAATTAAAAAGAAAATTTATATGGGATCATATCTCAAATGCGCATCATCTACATACAACTTTTAACCGGATTGAAATTTGCACACCCGAAATTGAAAAAAGAAGATATACCAAAACGGGCAGTTAAAATTTGATAATCTATCTTTACTATCCAAAAGATAAGATTGCGATAAATAAAAATTAATTCGATATTAATATTTGTAACGAAAATATTTTTGGAAAGAAAGTACAACTTCATATTATTAAAATTGGAGAGAAATGGAAGCAAGAGAAACGAAACAAACCGTAAACCCATTTGAGAAACTTATTGGGGCAAAAAAACTTGCTGAGAGTAGAAAGGACCCGTTGAGCGAGGTTTGTTTCCTCGCAACAACCCAATATGATAAAAGTCCGCACGTAAGTGCTATGCAGCTCCACGAACATGTTCAATCGGCATTGGATCACAAACTCCGGCAGAGTGATTGTAGATAAGATATTTTTGAAAATCTTACCCGATCAGATCATCGCGAGTGCGATCCTTGACAGATAGCACACAATGCACATCAAATAATTATCACCGGCGAGTCATTTAGAAGACAGCATAATCTTAAAAATCAAAATCGGTAAGGAGTCATTTTTTATGAAAAAATAGAATCGCTATATTTGCAATAAAGGTGGGGAATCTTGTGAACCTAAAACTGAGGAATTATGTCGCTGTTGACATTTTGTGCTTTAATACAATTTAATTTCCCATCAATTAGGTTGATTACAAATGTACCAAGATCATCTTTGATTGAGATTGAATCTGTGGACACAAATTTGATTTCACATAAGTAATCATTAGGATCATCAATATATGATACATGCCAAACAACAAAATACTTATTTTTCTTTTTATCGTACCCAAGAATATTGTAATGATGGTATCCCCAATCAGATGCATAGAAGAAAGATTTAATAACAAATTTTTCATTCGAAATATTACCAATTTCATTATCACTCCAAATATCAAATATATTTTCAGCATAGTAAAAAAACTTTATTTCCGATTCCTCTTCACCGCAGTTCTCGACTAGATAAAGAATTTCTTTGTTTTCAAGATCCCATTTTTTGATGTGGTTCTTAGGATGATTTATGTCCAAATCCTCTGCTGAAGGTCTATAAATAAGATTAGAATTTGCAATTTTGTTTTCAAGATATTCTAAAATTTTTATTTTACTCTTTAACTCATTTGTGATTGGAGTATATAACTGATCAATAGAACCTATAACTCCCATATAAGTAATAGAATAATGTACGTCAACATCATCTAATGATACTAGATGAAAAGTTATTGATCCATGCCTATTTCCAGAGTCCTCGCTAACAAAATAAATATGCTGGATCGAATCTATGAGTACCCAATCTACTTCATGTATTCCAGGTATTGGCTTTTCGAACTTAAAATGTTCTTGCCAAGTTTTAGCAAAGGACTTAAAACAATATAAATAATCCCTATCTTGAGCCGCGAAATAATCTTTAAACTTGGAAAGATAGATTGTGTCAGGTTTTGCTTTAAAATAATTAATAAATATTGAAGTGGCTTGTTCATAATTAAGTTGTGAAACATCTATCCTTTCTGAATTAGAACATGAAAAAAACAATGACGTTAAAACTAAAAAGTACAGATTAGGTTGAAGGTTAATATAGTTTTTCATAAAGATGATAAATCTATGATTTAATTTTTGATAAAGATATTTTTTCAGATTGTTCACCAGGGACAATAATAGCATAAACATTATTTTTAGATAAAACAAGCTGGTTTACATCAATTTGTTCGAATGAAATTCCCTTATACCATTCATCTATTTCCTTCTTTAAAATAAGTGTCTGACAAAAATATAATGCTATTCCAATGAAATTTTCATTTTTATAAGTAGTAAGGCATTCTGTTAATTTTACAATATCGCTTTTAAAGCCTGCAGTTCTATCCATACCGATTTTATGTGAACCAAGTTTTATCTCAATTGCCATAAAAACAGGTTGATTATAAAAATCTTTTTCTTTTTGATAACTGAGAAATGCTATATCAAATTTTTTATAGTATGGATATTCTGCTTTAATTATTGAGGAGTTTACCGATGATTTTCTAATTTCTTTAGAGTAGGTTAATGTTGGAAATTCAGAGCTAATATTTACTTTTGATTTTAATTTCGTTAATAAAAATGCTCTCAAATCTTCTTCATAAAAATATTCAAAGGGATTTATACAAAAATTTTGTATAAATTCAATCAAGGATTGCTCAACTTCTTTAATTGTTGTTTCTCTATTATTCAAAACAAATATACCTTAATAATTTTTATTTAGTAAATACTTCGTTTTACTCAAGTATAAAATAATAAAAAGTTTTGGCTCATCATAATAATGCGTACCTGGTTTGATGTAAGGCTAAAATTTTCAGCTTAAAGAAATAGTTATCTCTATAGCCATATGCTCTGCTTTTAGGACTTTGATTTTAATATTAACACCCATTCATTCTTTACCTGGTCGTACCAAAAATCTTTGGGCGATGAATTACCTTTGGAAACAATTCTTTCCAATTTTATATTATCGTTGCTTAGAAGAGTTTCAAAAACTTCAAGTGTTAAATCTTCGGGGAGAGCCGTAAAAATATTTTTAACTTTCGGATTCATTTATTCATAACGCAATGCTTCAATTGGATCCAGATTGGCAGCTTTGAAAGCTGGGTAAGTTCCAAAAATTACTCCAACAAGAACGCAAAGGAACAAACCTATTAACACCCAATCTATTGGAACGGCAGCAGGTGCGTTTAACGCTGCGCCTGCTAAATTTCCAACCCCTACGCCGAGTAAAATACCTATAAACCCGCCCATTAAACATAAGACGACGGCTTCAATTAAGAACTGCATAAGGATCGTTTTTTTTCTTGCTCCAATCGCTTTTCTAATTCCAATCTCTTTAGTTCTTTCCGTTACTGAGACAAGCATAATATTCATTATTCCAACCCCGGCAGCAATTAAAGCGATTATCGAAACAACCATAGCGCCTATTTTTACTCCTCCGGTTATGTCGTTAATCTGCCCCATTAAAGATTCATTGCTAAAAATATTAAAGTCATTTTCCGCACCCGGTTCAACCTTTCGAATTGTACGCATTGCGCCAATTGCCGCTTCAATAACTTCATCGTAATCTTCTTCACTGTGGGACATTACTGTAATATCAACGCTTCGGGTTCTCTTCCCGTAAATTGATTGAAATGTAGTTAATGGAAGCGCAACGTATGTATCAAAACTTTGTCCGAACATTCCCGGCTGCTTTTCAAAAATTCCAACAACTTGAAGTTCAACATTATCCAATCTTATTTTTTTATCGATAGGATCAATACCGGCAAAAAGTTTTTCTTCAACATCGGGTCCAAGTACGCATACATTGCGGGAATAATCTACATCGGTTTCCTGAATACCTCTTCCTTCTTTTATTGTTAGATTGCTCGTCTGCATAACTGCTGCGGTTACGCCGGTAGCATAAATATTCGGATTAGTTTCTTTACTCCGGTATTTTATAACTCTTCCCCCCATTCCCTGGTCAGCAGCTACATATTTTGCTTGAGGCAACATTTCTTGTAAACGAAAAAAATCTTCAAGAGTAATATCTTTTCTGTTACGATATTTCTCCCATTCGCCATGCCCTCCGGTTCTGATTGGCGGAAATTTTTGAATTTGAAAAGTGTTTTTACTTAGAAAAGAAACTCCTTCTTCTATTGATGTTTGAAGCATAGTCAATATCGTCATTATGACTATAATAGAAAATATACCAACAACAACGCCAAGTATAGTTAGTGATGTTCTTAGGCGATTATTCTTTAAAGACTGTAAAGACATTAAAAAAATCTGACTAAACTGCATGAGTGTACCTTTACGTTCAAGTAAATAGAAGTAGTTCAAAAATAAAAAACCCCACAATAAAAAGCGGGGTTTTCTTTAATAAATTTTAATTTCTTTTAAAACAGATATTATTCATATCTAAGCGCTTCAATAGGATCAAGGTTAGCCGCTTTGTACGCCGGATAAGTTCCGAAAATTACGCCTACAAATACACAAAGAGATAAACCAATTATCACCCAATCCACCGGTATTGCGTTTTGTGCGTTTAAAAATGAGCCGGCAAGATTACCAATTCCAACGCCAAGAATAATACCGATAAACCCTCCAAATAAGCAGAGTATAACTGCTTCCGATAAAAATTGAAGAAGTATATTCATCTTTCTTGCGCCAATTGCTTTTCTTATACCAATTTCTTTTGTCCTTTCGGTTACCGACACAAGCATGATGTTCATAATGCCAACACCGGCAGCAAGCAGAGCTATAATTGAGACAACCATAGCGCCGATTTTAACACCGCTAGTAATATCATTTACCTGGCTTATCAAAGTTTCATTGCTGAAGATAGAAAAATCATTTTCTTCGCCCGGCTGTACTTTTCTAAGTGTCCGCATGTATCCGATGGCTGCATCTATCACTTCATCATAATCCTCTTTACTGTGCGACATAACAGTTATATTTACACTGAAAGAACGTCTGCCGTAAATGGATTGGAAAGTTGTGATCGGAACCATTACATAATTGTCTCGAGTATTTCCAAAAAGTGACGGTTGTTCTTCGAGCACGCCGATAACCTGCAGAGGATAACCATCAACTCGAACTGTGTATCCAATAGGATTAAGATTAGGAAATATTTTTTCAACAATATCTTTGCCGAGTACGCAAACATCATTTGAGTATTGGACGTCGCTGGTCATAAAATCACGTCCGTAATCGACATTCCAATTATTAGTTTTCATTGCGTCCAACGTTACGCCAGCAATGTTAATATTTGGATTGGTTTCAAGATTTTGAAACTTAACAATTTTTCCAAACTGCCATTGTTCTGCGCCAACATACTTTGCTTGAGTAAGTAATTCTTTAAGCTGCTGTGCGTCTTCAATTGTGATGTCTTTTCTATTTCGTAAGTTCCTATCCCTGTCTCCGCCGCGTCCTTCCATACGATTAAATTTTTCTATTTGAAAAGTATTTTTGTTAAGCTGAGAGAAACCGCTTTCGATGCTTCCCTGCAACATTCCAAGAATAGTCATAATTACAATGATTGAAAAAATACCCACCACAACGCCAAGCACGGTTAATGAAGTTCTTAATTTATTTCCGCGTATTGATTGAAATGATAAGGATAGAATTTGACCGAACTTTTTCATTCGTACCTCAACGCGTCAACCGGGTCCATTTTAGCTGCTGTGTATGCGGGAGCAAATCCGGAAATTAATCCAGTAAGCAAAGAAACTCCTATTGCAATAACTACAGTGTCAATCTGAACTGATGTTGGAATGAACTGATTTACAAGCATACTCAACAGCACCGCCGCAATTAATCCTGCCAAACCTCCCACCAAACAAATAACAGCCGATTCGAGAAGGAACTGTGCTAGTATAGTTCTTCTTTTTGCGCCGATAGCTTTTCGCAAACCTATTTCCTTGGTTCTTTCTTTAACAGAAACAAACATGATATTCATTATACCAACTGCTCCAACGAATAGCGAAAGCCCGGTTATAAATAAACCTGCAATTTGAATAACGCCTACAACGGAGTTATATGTTTTCATCAAACCTTCCTGCTGATTGATAGAAAAATCATTCTCTTCGCTGTAACTTAATCCTCTTACTTTACGCATAACTCCTTCGGCTTCGGCTTTTGTTTCCTCAAGCAGCGCAGGATTTCTTGCACGAACATTTATTGTGATTGTTCCGCGCATATGACCAACGTAATTTTTAAATATCGTTCCAAGAGGAATAAATGCCTGATTATCCGGATTCATATCGCCAAGCATAAAACTCCCTTGCTCGGCAAGTACGCCTATTACCTTGTAACTTTGGGCGCCAATTTTTAGAACTTTATCGAGCGCATTAGCACGCGGAAAGAGATTTTTAGCGACTTCACTGCCAAGCACAACCACCTGTCGTGAACTTTTACTTTCAACTTCGGAGTAAAATCGTCCGATTTGAAAAGTAAAATTTGTTGTTTTAACATAATCAGCGCTTGAACCGTTTACAGTGACACTTTCTACTCGTTTATCTTCATGCTTGATAGTCTGTCTTGTAAAAACGACCGGAGCAACAGCAAGCGGCATTTTTACTAACTCTTTAAACTTTTCAAATTCTTCCATATCAATATTTTTTCGGTTACGTAGTTTCCACCATTCCACGTTAGAAAACCAAGCCCATTTATCAATGTAAAGGACGTCGGAACCAAGTGCGCTTATGCCATTCTGAAAAGAATTATCAATACCCTTAATAGCCGTAGACATCAGCACTACCACAGTTATGCCTATAAATATTCCAAGCATTGTAAGCGCTGCACGAATTTTATTTGCTCTAATTGCGCGCAATGCTATCATCATACCTTCTTTAAGTTCAAAAATCCAAGCGCTCATTTTTCAGCCTTTAATTTTTAATTTAATTTTCATCATCAATCGCCAATATCCGAATTTATCTTGCTTTAAAAAACATATTTCAAGAACACAGAACTTTTAGTAAAGTTTTTTATCTGCAAACTAATATTTAATTAACGAAAAACAGCACTAATAAATAGAACATCATTGAACCGGACTCAATCTCTGTCAAGTCCTAAATTTAGTTTACACTATTTTGTTCTTACTTCTTACTTCTTACTTCTTACTTCTTACTTCTTACTTCTTACTTCTTACTTCTTACTTCCTACTTCCTACTTCCTACTTGTGTCTTGTTTTGCTATTGCAATTCCGATTTAGGTTTTGGAATAAATCTTACAGGAACAATTTCATCTTTTTCAATCAATCCATCCTTTAGCCTTATAATTCTTGCTGCATGTTCGGCAATATACTCTTCGTGAGTAACCAGAATTATTGTGTTCCCTTTTCCATGAATTTCATGAAACAGAAGCATAATTTCTTCACCGGTTTTAGAATCAAGGTTACCGGTTGGTTCATCTGCAAGAATGATTGCCGGTTTTGTAACAATCGCACGGGCAATTGCAACTCTTTGCCTTTGACCGCCTGAGAGTTCATTCGGTTTGTGATGCATTCTATCGGCAAGACCGACATCCGACAAAGCCTGACGTGCTCGTTCTTTTCTTTCCGAGGAAGAGATGCCTGCATAGATAAGAGGAAGTTCAACATTGTGCAAAGCATCTGAAC
>Ga0100379_10002260_pt1 | contig 18508 bp, 20 predicted proteins | sample CryGeymeta201503_FD_80418 | JGI IMG/M metagenome (GOLD analysis project Ga0100379, IMG submission 80418) | Groundwater microbial communities from Crystal Geyser aquifers in Utah, USA - Crystal Geyser metaG 2015-03 | ecosystem: Environmental > Aquatic > Deep subsurface > Groundwater | place...
CAAAATACCGAAGTGGCATGCAGGGGCGGACTGACTCGTAGTAGTGATGATCCCGAAGGCATTCGGGAGTAATGGAAATGGAGCAAAGGGGTCAGCTAATTTATTGCTGTTTTTTGCCAACTTCTCGAAGGATGAGCTTATATTTACAGCGTAGATTAGAAGAGCCGTGTGATGGGAGACTATCACGCCGATAGCTATCGGTGGTTCTGTGAGTTCCGATAATTATCGGAATGGGGTGAAATTCCCCTTGCCTACTCGACTGCACGCCCGTTGTGCCTCATGCTAAGAAACGGCTTCGAAACAAGCAGAATTGAAAATTTTACGAACTCCATTTTTAAGTTGTATATTTGTTGAATGAAATATTGGGAAGAAATAAATAATAAATTAATACCTTGGGTCGATACTGATTTAGACAAAACAGTTGTTGACCTTTTTGCTGGATGTGGTGGACTTTCTCTTGGATTTGAAGCCAATGGATTTAAAACAGTTGGTTTTGAAATGGATGAAAATGCCAGTAAAACATATAATGAAAACCTTATTGGTAATTGCGTAAACATTAAATTAACGACTGATTATATTTATACCAAAGCTGATATTGTTATTGGTGGACCACCTTGCCAACCTTTTAGTGTAGGCGGAAAACAACTTGGATTAAAAGATTCAAGAGATGGTTTTCCAATTTTTCTCTCTGCGATAAAGCAATTAGAACCCGAAGTATTACTTTTTGAAAATGTAAGAGGAATGCTTTATAAAAACAAATGGTATTTAAAAGAGGTTGTAGAAGAATTGGAAAGCTTAGGATACATAATTTCATACTCCTTACTAAATACTTTAAACTATGAGGTTCCGCAAAATAGGGAAAGAATTGTCGTTATTGGTTCAAAAAGCAAAATCAATTTACCACCTAAAGTAAACCGTAAAGTTACCGCAGGAGAAGCCCTTGGAGAGCTTGCGTTTCAATTTGATGACAATTCAAAATTCTTTACAGAATCAATGGATAGATATGTGGCGAATTATGAAAAAGCTTCAAAATGTGTTAATCCGAGAGATTTGTATTTGGATAGACCTTCAAGAACTTTAACTTGTCGAAATTTAGCAGGAGCAACAGGAGATATGCACAGAGTTAGATTAAAGGACGGTAGAAGACGAAGAATTACTATACGAGAGGCTGCAAGACTTCAAAGTTTTCCTGATTGGTACAACTTTATTGGAACAGAGACACACCAGTTTAATCAAATAGGCAATGCAGTTGCTCCTTATTTCGCCTTTCACCTTGCAAAACACATTAAGCATCATTTAACTGGTGCTGTAAATAATATATATCCTTTAACCGAAAACGAACAACTTAGTTTATTTGAGTTTGAAGCAGTATATCAGTCCAGATAAGTCAAAGGCTTTTAAAGAAAAACCTGAGTACGTTCAGGAATTGATAAACACCACCCTTTATATTCTTGATTGTTTTGGTATCCCTTTAAATTCTACGCCTAGAAGATTAGAAAGAATGGCAATTTCATTTTTGGCAAGTGGAGACATAAAAAAGATCGAAGACTCTAAAGCTGCAAAAGACCTGAATAGTGGATATGCTTTAAAGACAAGAGATATAATAAATTTTGTAAACGAGTATTTTAAAGAAAATATCAGTTCAGGCTCATATGATGACATCAGAAGAAAAGATTTAAAATTGCTCACAATTGCAGAAGTTGTATTACAGTCAAGTCCAAATTCTGCTACTAATGATTCAACTCGTGGTTATTCAATAAATCCAACTTATGCCGAACTTGTTAGGAATTTTGGTTCAAAAGATTGGGAAAAAACCGTATCTGAAAAGCTTAAAAATATAGAACCGTTGAGTTTAAAACTCAAGCGTGAAAGGACAATACAAAAAGTTGACGTTACTCTACCTTCTGGTGGAGAACTTTCATTTTCAGCAGGTGAGCATAACATTTTACAGAAAGTCATCATCGAAAAGTTTTTACCACGCTATGGTCATGGAGCAGAAGTTCTTTATGTTGGAGATACGTCAGATAAATACTTGTATCTAGAAAAGGAAAAACTTGAGAAATTAAACTTTTTTGAAATCTCTCACGATGAATTACCAGATGTGATTGCATACTCAAAGGAAAAGAATTGGTTATATCTAATTGAAGCTGTTCATTCTTCAGATCCGATTAGTGAAATTAGATTGTTACAACTTCAAAAACTGACTAAGGACTGTATCGCAGACATTGTCTTCGTTACGGCATTCTTGAACAGACAGAAATTTCGACAGTTTATGACAGATATAGCTTGGGAAACTGAAGTCTGGATAGCCGATAATCCTGACCATTTAGTTCATTTCAATGGTGATAAATTTCTAGGTTCATACAAAGAATAAAAAAGCACGAAGGCTCAACACACAATATAGCCAATAAGGGTTTCAGTAGTATGCGAAGGTTTGTAGCCCGCTTTAAATTTTCGTGTACCCTGATAGGAAATCGCCAGCAATCCCTTACTGGCCATATTGTCAACCGTTTTCGGTTAGTTTAAGGGCTGCGCAACCCAAACATATTCGACAGAATCATGCAAAATTAGAGACAATGAAACTATACAAACGAGTAGCCGACAAGATACATTTCTGGGAGACTTGGGACATAGACAACAAGACAGGAGCTGTTCATAAAGGAATTATTGGACCCTGTCTGCCGATTTCTTACCGTAGGTAGGCAAGTCAGGGATGCCTTTCCAGTTTGTAACTGGTGGGAGAGGGGTTTCTTAAAGTCTGCTTTGTGTTGATTGCGCTATTTTATTAAAACCCAAGCCTGATCTTTGCTTCCTGCTTATTAAAAGTACTTCTTCTAAAAGGGTGCGCTTCGGTATTGAATACAAACTCATCGAAATTGAATATTCTTTGGTCGTGAGTAAAGGTCAGGTATAAATACTTGAGGGTTTCGGCAAAAAAGAAGGTAGGCATATAGTCCTTTTTCTCCATGGTTTGCACATCTGCAACGGAGGTAAAAGCAATATCGGCCCTGCAATATTTCTTGATATCCGACCAGAAAACACGGTTCATTTGATAATAGGTGCTGTCGCCGGTCAGATGATACAAATAATAGGCCGACTCGATGATTTCAGGATTTAAGTCGTAAGCCGGATACCTGGAAACACCTGTTTTATAATCGTAAACCATGGGTTCAAGTCCATATTTGTTCCAAAGCCAGTTCCACGAATTTTCATATTTCACGGCGCGTTCCTGATCGCCCGAAAGGGCCAGTATAGCAGGAAAAAAAGCATCATACAACGTGACTACCGAACTCACTTGTTTGCCGGTATTCATATCCACCCGGCCATACCAGAGACGGCCTTGATACTCATCGGCAATATATTGGTTTATGGCTTCCAGGCTTTGCTCCCACATCACGTTCAATTCAGGATCGCCAAAGAGTAAATAGCTTTTGTACAGGTATTCATAATAGGAATCCACACCAGCACAGATATGGCTTTGCTTTGAAACCCATTCACCTGATTCAACATCGATTACATCGCCAATCAAGCCAATTGGCGATCGGCGGTTGTAGATGGCCAGCGTGGCTTTTTTACCGGCCTGGTAGTATTTGGGGTCTTTGGTATAATAACTTAATACCCCCATTTCGAAGGTATAGGTTCCGGCTTCGGCTACATTTACCGTATCGCCGCGTGGGATTCCTGTTTTAAGATTTACCCAGTATTTGGGAATTCCGGTTTTGGTATTAAAGGCCGGCAACATGCGATCACCAAAATCTCTTGCTTTTTCGAGCACCTTTGGATTTCCCGAAAGCTCATACATCGAAAGTAACCCTCCCAATATTCTGATGTTTACCTCGAATATTTTGGCGTCAATATTTTTATTGAAATCCAGAGAATCAACCACATAGTTTTCAATCTCCTTCACTTCATCGGTAAATCCCATTAAATAAAGCGTACTATAAGCGTCAATGGGAGAGATGTACAATGGCTCGCTGTACCAATCGGAATAAGACTTCGAAAGTGGTGCCAGCGCATCATGTCCCCAGGCATATTTTTTATAAGCTTTCCAGGTTCTGAGTGTCTCGGCTTTCACATTCATGGCCAGGGTATCGGTGACCGCTTGATTGAACTCCACCTGATCTTGTTTCGATGGTGTTTTCTGTTCATTTTGGCATGAAACCACCAAGGTCATCGATATACAAATTAGTGTCAAATATTTCATGTGCTTATGTATTGATTTTTAATGAGGTACAATCAACATATTGGAGTTTTTGGTTTCGACAATATTATTTGAAAATTAAAAACCCCCAATCGGCTTTCTGGCGAGTAAAATTATAAAAGAAATGCTTAAGGTTGTATCAAATACTACTCCAATTATATCCTTGCTCAAACTAAATCAACTTGATTTATTAAGACAACTCTATACACAGATTTATATTCCCATAGCTGTGTATGATGAAATTGAAGCTGGAAAAGCAAAAGGATTTTACAAAGATTTGTCAGCTAATATGTCAGTAATAAAATACAAAAGCCTGTAAACAAATTGCTTACAGGCTTTTTTGTGGAGCTGGAGGGATTCGAACCCTCGTCCAAACAAGGAACAAACTGGCTTTCTACATGCTTAGGTTGTTATTGGTTTTCGAGATCGGAAAGGGAACAAACACCCTGGTCCTTACCTTAGCTTCTAAATTTCGTAACGATGATGAAGCAGCATCGAAACTATCCCAAAATTACGTGCGACTCGATATCAGGCCGGAATTAGGCATCTCCACCTGCGAACCGTCTCGATCCAATGCCTGGCATCGGAATAAAGCTAATCTACTAAACTTCGATTATGCTGCGAGAGCAAAATTGTTTTCGCCAATTAATAGTTGTGTGACACGGATTTACGAGCTTAATCACAAGGCTCGACATGCTTACCGATCTACTACTCTTGCTGTCAAAACCGGTCAGCCCCAAAATGTATGAACGTTTCCCTGCAAAGGGAAGGCAAAGATAATACAAACTTTGCTTGACAAAAGCTTTCCAGCAATAATTATGCCCATCTGCTACTACAATTATTCATTCCCCATCAACTTCAACCCACAGTAAATCCTGCGTAAACTGAGATTAAGAATTGTGAAAAAAATAACAGCCTTATTTTGGCTATCGTGCACTCTTACTGGAAAATATATTTATATTCTTTATAAATTAGCCGGTTACGCTTATTTGCAAACGTTTTAAGCCTTCTAATTCAACAGTTCTTCGTATTTTCGTGCACCAATATTTATATAGATAAATCCTAAAGATATGGCAAGAGTTAAAGGAGCAATAGTGGTTGATGAAGAGGGTTGCAAAGGTTGTGGAGTATGTGTTCCGGCCTGTCCAACCGATGTCATTCTATTGGCAGAAAAGGTAAATGGCAAAGGCTATCATTATGCCTACATGGAAAACCCGGATGTTTGTACCGGATGTAGCAATTGCGCCATTGTTTGTCCCGATGGGGTCATCACGGTTTATCGGGCGAAAGTAACAGCTTAAACGATTAAAATTTTTAAACATGGGCGAATTAAAACTGATGAAGGGCAACGAAGCATTGGCTGAAGCCGCGATCCGCGCAGGCGTAGATGGCTATTTCGGATACCCTATCACACCTCAGTCTGAGGTGATAGAATACTTAATGGCAGAGAAACCCTACGAACGTACCGGCATGGTTGTATTACAAGCCGAGAGTGAGGTGGCCTCCATCAATATGTTATATGGTGGCGGTGGAACAGGGAAAAAAGTAATGACCTCCTCCTCCAGCCCGGGCATCAGCCTGATGCAGGAAGGACTGTCGTATCTTGCCGGTGCGGAAATTCCATGTGTGGTAGCTAACGTAGTACGCGGCGGCCCGGGACTTGGTGATATCCAACCTGCACAAAGCGATTATTTTCAGTCGGTTAAAGGTGGTGGTCATGGCGATTACAGGCTCATCGTTTTGGCTCCTTCCTCCGTTCAGGAAATGTCGGACTTTGTCCCTCTGGCCTTCGATCTGGCTTTCAAATACCGAACACCAGCCTTGATTATTTCCGATGGACTTATCGGTCAGATGATGGAAAAAGTCGAACTCTTCGATCAAATACCGCGTTTAACAGATGAAGAAGTAATAAAACGCCATCCCTGGGCCACCAATGGAAAACCAGTTGGAGGGGAGCGCAGGATTCTCACCTCACTCGATCTGGATCCGCATAAACTCGAAAGTCACAACTGGCATCTTCAGGCAAAGTACAAAACCATCGAAGAGAATGAAGTACGCTTCGAAATGTTGCATTGTGAGGATGCAGAGTATATCATCGTAGCTTATGGCTCAAGTGCACGCATCGCACAAAAATCAATCCAGTTGGCCCGTGAAAAAGGCATCAAAGTTGGATTGCTTCGTCCCATTACCTTGTGGCCTTTCCCCAAAAAACCAATCGATGAATTGACTAAAAGGGGAATCAAGGGTTTTCTGTCGGTGGAGATGAGCGCCGGCCAAATGATTGAGGATGTGAAACTTGTTGTTGAGGGTCGTACCAAAGTAGAACATTTTGGTCGTTACGGAGGTGTTATTCACTCACCGGAACAAGTGTTAGAAGCATTAGAGCAAAAAATAATAGGAGGATAAACCATGTCAGAAATCACCTTACAAGATATTATTAAACCCGAAAATCTGGTTTATAAAAAAACCAGCCTGATGACCAATAAAGCACTCAGTTATTGTCCGGGTTGTGGCCATGGCACTACTCACCGGTTGATTATGGAAGTGATCGAAGAATTGGGGAAAGAAAATGAGACCATCGGTGTAGCGCCGGTGGGTTGTTCGGTTTTGGCTTACGAATTTATGAATGTGGACATGCAGGAAGCGGCTCACGGACGAGCACCTGCTTTGGCTACTGCCATTAAAAGACTTTGGCCAGGGAAAGTGGTCTTCACCTACCAGGGTGACGGCGACCTGGCTGCCATCGGCACCGCTGAAACCATTCATGCCTGTAACCGGGGCGAAAAAATCGTGATTGTGTTCATCAACAACGGGATCTACGGAATGACCGGTGGACAAATGGCTCCGACCACGTTACCAGGAATGAAAACAGCCACTTCACCTTATGGCAGAGATGTTGCAACAATGGGTAATCCGCTGAAAATGACCGAACTGGTGGCCACATTGCCGGGTACTTATTATGTTACACGCCAGTCGGTACAAACCCCTGCTGCCGTTCGCAAAGCAAAAAAAGCCATCAAAAAAGCTTTTCAAAACCAACTTGACGACAAACCTGGCGTTTCGTTTATAGAGGTCGTTTCAAACTGTAATTCCGGTTGGAAAATGGAACCCGTTCAGTCGAATACCTGGATGGAGGAAAACATGTTTCCATTTTATCAAATTGGCGACCTTAAAGTAGATGGGAAGCTGATCGACAGGTAGAATTAATTAAAAATCTCAAGAAAATGACAGAAGAAATCATCATAGCAGGATTCGGTGGACAAGGCGTACTTTCCATGGGTAAAATTCTTGCCTACTCAGGTATCATGCAGAACCAGGAGGTGAGTTGGTTGCCATCGTATGGCCCTGAAATGCGTGGAGGAACCGCCAACGTGACCGTTATCGTAAGCGATGAACGAATTAGTTCCCCAACACTTACAACTTTCGATACAGCCATTATCCTCAATCAGCAATCCATGGATAAATTTGAGCATTCGGTAAAGCCCGGTGGCGTACTTTTGTACGATCCCAATGGAATTATACACCACCCAAAGCGCAAAGATATTACCATTTATGAAGTGAAGGCCGCTAAGTTAGCAGCCGAAATGGGAAATACCAAAATATTTAACATGGTCGTGCTGGGTGCCTACATGAAAATCAAGCCCATCGTAAAGCTTGAAAATGTGATTAAAGGATTGAAGAAATCACTGCCGGAGAGGTATCACAAACTCATTCCTCTGAATGAAGATGCCATTACCATGGGCATGAATAATGTAACCAAAATTTGATTCAACGCGTTGTCATAGTTGTTTTGTTGAAATTGCGGGTTAATAAATTGCAAAAATCAGGTCATTTTTTTTGGTGAGCTGATTTTTGTATGATTATTCATGTATATTTGCCCTAATTTTAATTTCAATAATACGCATATGAATACTGGAAAAGTGAAATTCTTTAACACTTCCAAAGGCTTTGGTTTCATCATTGATGACGAAACCGGAAAAGAACATTTTGTTCACGTCTCTGGATTAATCGACAACATCCAAGACGACGATTTGGTAACATTTGAATTGAAGGAAGGAAAGAAAGGCTTGATGGCGGCTGACGTCAGAAGAGCTTAATACCATACCCGATAATCAAAATGACTTAGTCCCGCATCATGCGGGACTTTTTTTTAACATGTAATTTGGTAATTTGCTGGTTATTTGAGCAATCCATCCCCGAAATCAGCAGTCCATTCCACAATTTTCTTCCGGTCTTCATCGCTTAAGCGAGCCTTTGGATGCAGGGGAGGATAAATTTTCACAGGCATTTCGCCTTCACCCACTTCATCACTGATTTCACCAAGCATCTTTAACTTTTTAGTTGTTTCAAGACTTTCCCATTCCGAAAAATTGAGGTGTTCCCTGGCTTCCCGGATGTCGCGGTTAACCAGATAGGAAACAGGCGCTACGTATGCATACCAAGGAAACTGGCTTTCGTTTGAATGACAATCATAACATGCGTTTCGTAACATAGTGGCAACTTCAACAGGAATTTGATTGTTTACCAGAAGGTCATCGGGATTTTTAAAACTTGTCTCAGGCCGGTTTGTCGGAATAACTTGTATAACAAGTACAATGATTAGAATGATCCAAAGTGCCTTTTTCATTTTACATGGGTTAGATTAAATTATTAGCAATTAAGTAATTGACAACAAAGGTAAGTAGATAATCCGATAATTCCTGCTTTTAAGAACCAGGTTTTATCAGAAAATGTTTTTTTACATTCTCCTGATAGTCAAAATGTGGGCCATAAAATACTTTTTAAATTCGTTCTAAATACTTGTTTTACTGCAAATAAAGCGTTAAAATCACTAGTTTTGTTGCCTCGCTTAATTAACAAATAATGATCAATAGTCAGCTAACACATCCTCAAAGCATTGTAGTAATTGGGGGATCGAATGATATTCAAAAACCGGGCGGTAAAATCCTGAAAAACCTCATCGATGGGAAATTTCCGGGCGAGCTTATGGTGCTCAACCCGAAGGAGATACAGGTACAAGGGATAAAAAGTTATAAAACGCCGTCAGAACTTCCAAATGTTGATTTGGCCATCGTGGCCATTGCTGCGAAATATACCCCCGAATTGGTCGAGTTTCTCACCGAAAACAAAAACACACGTGCTTTTATTATTCTGTCAGCTGGATATAGTGAAGAAAGTCATGAAGGAAAGCTTCTCGAAGATCGCGTGGTTGCTGCAGTAAATAAAGTGGATGGCACCTTGATAGGACCCAACTGCGTGGGTATATTAACTCCCCAGCATCAAAGTATATTTACCATGCCAATTCCCAGGTTGTCGGCCAAAGGGTGCGACTTTATTAGTGGATCGGGTGCTACGGCCTGTTTTATCATGGAAGTCGGAATACCCAACGGTTTGCAATTCGCCAACGTGTATTCTGTAGGAAATTCTGCCCAGTTGGGAGTGGAAGACATCCTAAAACACATGGATGAGCATTATGATGACAAAAAAGATTCCCATGTTAAGTTGCTCTATCTCGAAAACATTGATAAACCTGAATTATTACTCAAACATGCGGCATCACTTATCAAAAAAGGATGTAGGATAGCCGCTATAAAGGCCGGTTCTTCGGATGCGGGGAGCAGGGCGGCTTCCTCACACACCGGTGCCCTGGCCAGCCCGGATGGGGCTGTGGATGCATTGTTTAAAAAGGCGGGCATCGTACGTTGTTACGGACGTGAGGATATGATCAGTGTAGCATCTGTTTTTATGTATCCTGAACTAAAAGGAAAAAACATCGCTATCATTACCCATGCAGGCGGGCCGGCCGTAATGCTTACCGATGCACTTTCCAATGGAGGACTGGAAGTTCCAAATATCACCGGCTCAAAAGCAGATAAATTGCAAAGCCAGCTTTTCCCCGGCTCTTCCGTTGGCAATCCCATCGACTTTTTGGCCACAGGTACTGCCGAACAACTGGGAATCATCATCGATGCTGTAGAGCATGATTTTCCCAATATTGACGCGATGATTGTTATTTTTGGTACTCCCGGGCTAGCACCCATCTACGATGTATATTCTTTGCTGTTTGACAAAATGAGCTCCTCAAAAAAGCCCATTTATCCGGTCTTGCCTTCAATATTAACGGCTGCTGCCGAGGTTAAAGCGTTTGTTGATGGTGGTGGCGTATTTTTTCCTGATGAGGTGATACTGGCCAACGCGCTTACCAGGATTTATTACGCTCCAAAACCAGTTACTTCGCAACCATATAATCAATCCGTGGATAAAGCTGCTATTCGTAAGGTGATCGCCCGGGCTGAAAACGGATATCTGTCTCCCGAAAAGGTGCAACAATTGTTGGATGCTGTCGGTATTTCACGTGCTGTTGAGAAAGTGGTTTCTGATACGAGTAATTTGAGTGCTGCTGTCGCAGAAGTTGGTTTTCCATTGGTAATGAAAGTAGTGGGCCCCGTTCATAAATCGGACGTAGGGGGTGTAACACTCAATATACAATCCCTGGAAAAGGCCATTTCAGAAATGAACCGAATGATGAAAATTGAGCAGGCAACGGGTGTGTTGTTACAACCCATGCTGGGTGGGACCGAACTGTTTGCAGGTGTGAAAAAACAAGATAAATTTGGGCACATGATCTTATTTGGACTGGGTGGAATTTTTATCGAAGTGCTTAAAGACGTTCAAAGCCTGTTGGTTCCTGTTACCGAAAGTGAAGTATTGGACGCCATGAAAGAATTGAGTGCCTATCAACTCATCCAGGGTGCACGGGGTCAGGAGGGGGTAAATCAGGAATTATTTGCCCAAGCGGTTGCAAGACTCTCAGCGTTGGTGGAGGTGGCTCCTGAAATTGCAGAATTAGATTTGAATCCGTTGCTCGGAACCGCCAAAAGTGTCATTGCTGTTGACGCACGGATCCGCATCGAAAAATAAACCCCATGAAGAAAGCTGATGTATTTTTTGCCCTCGGAATAGTGGCCCTTTTTTTACCTTTTTTTCTGAGCGAATCCCTGATGCAGTTCTACTTGTCGTTTAACCACGATCACGGACTGATCATGTCATTTATAAAATTTGCCTTGCTGGCTACCCTTGGGGAGGTGATTGGCTTGAGAATTAAAACCGGATACTACACAAAAAAGGGATTTGGCCTGGTGCCACGCATGATTGTTTGGGGAGTTCTCGGAATCACCATCAAAATGGCCTTCATCATTTTTGCCACCGGCACGCCTGCATTTATGGACTATTGTGGGTTCGATGGTGCGGTTTCAGCTTTTAAAGGTGCGTTAACCTTCGATAAAGTTCTCGTGGCTTTTTGTGTTAGTGCGGCCATGAACCTGATTTATGCCCCGGTGATGATGACAATTCATAAAATTTCGGATACCCATATTTTACAAAATGGCGGCACCATGATGGGCTTTTTTAAACCCATCCAGGTTCGGAAAATATTTGTAAATTTGAATTGGGATGTGCAGTGGAACTTCGTTTTTAAAAAGACGATCCCATTTTTCTGGATTCCGGCGCATACCATTACATTTTTGTTGCTTCCGGACTTTCAGGTGCTGTTTGCTGCCCTTTTGGGAATTGCCCTTGGTACCATTCTGGCCGTAGCCGATATGACTGGAAATAAGATTAATTAAAATATATTCAATTACAGCAAATTAAAATATATGAAAAGTACACCAATTGATAATCAAATTGTAACGGAGAAAATAAAAGCCAGCGGATTAAAGTCTGTTGGCACCTCATCCATTCGTGAAATTAAAAAACTGGTGGATGAAATTGAAAAGGCTACAGGCGAGAAGTTTGTTCGCATGGAAATGGGTATTCCCGGACTTCCTCCTGAAAAGATCGGTGTGGAAGGTCAGATTGAAGCCCTGAAAAAAGGAGTGGCCGCAAAATATCCCGACATCCAGGGTATCCCCGAACTGAAAGAGGGAATCTCACAATTTGTAAAACTTTTTATGGATATTGAGGTCAACCCTGAATGTTGTTTGCCAACCGTCGGATCGATGCAGGGCAGCTTTGCCTCTTTTTTGATGCTTAGCCGGTTATACCATCACCGCGACACAACTCTATTCATCGACCCCGGTTTTCCGGTCCACAAGCAGCAACACCGGGTGTTGGGCCGCAAATTTGAAAGTTTCGATGTGTACAATTATCGGGGAGAGAAGCTTCGCGAAAAGCTTGAATCCTATTTTAAAACCGGGTTAATACACTCGGTTTTGTACAGCAATCCAAACAATCCCTCCTGGATTTGTTTTACAGAAGACGAACTTAAAATAATTGGGGAACTGGCCACCAAGTATAACGTGATCGTGATGGAGGACCTGGCATATTTTGGCATGGACTTCCGCAAAGATTATTCAAAACCGGGTGTTCCACCTTATCAACCAACTGTGGCACATTATACCAACAACTATATCCTGTTTATTTCAAGTTCCAAAGTATTTAGCTATGCCGGAGAGCGCATTGGCATGATGGTGATTTCCAACCATCTTTACCATACCCGTTTCGAGGATTTGCTTCAGTATTATCCCTCGTCCCAGTTTGGATACGCCATGGTTTTCGGAACGTTGTACCCCTTAAGTTCAGGTACCTCGCATTCGGCACAATACGCTTTGGCTGCGATGTTGAAAGCTGCGATAAACGGTAGTTTTAATATTGTTGAGTCGGTAAGAGCCTATGGAAAAAAGGCCAAAGTGATGAAAAAATTATTTACCGACAATGGTTTTGAAATTGTGTATGATACCGACATTGACCAACCCATTGCTGATGGATTTTATTTTACTTTTTCTTATCCCGGCATGGATGCCGAAGCCTTGCTTAACGAATTGGTTTACTACGGTATCAGTGCCATTTCATTGCTGATCACCGGTAGCGAACGATCGGAAGGAATCAGGGCCTGTACCTCCTTGATACAACCCGAACAATTTGGCGACCTGGAAGCGAGACTGAAGAGATTTCACGCGGATCATTAAGTGTAAAAGGGACACGGATGACCCCGTATGAACCCCGATAAACATCGGGGGGCGCGGATGTAACAGATTTAACTCATGTTTTTTGTCATGAAATTTCGATGCCAAATTTTTGAACTTCTGCGAGAAAGTTAGCCTCATCGAAATCCATCTCAATTAATATGGGTTCAATTCTATCATCAATCTGTCTTCTTAATTTCCATAGTATTGGGTTAACTGAAAAATAGTCTCCTTTTACATTTTTTACAACAATCGCAACATCAATATCACTATCGTCCTGATTAGTATTTTTAGCGTATGAACCAAAAAGATATACATTCTCTAGTTGAAAATAATCTTTCAACAAAATTCTGTAGGCTTTTACTTTTTTTATAGCTTCACTTTTATCCATTGTTGTAGTTCTTTGGTTCTTTGAATAATTTCGACACATTTTGAATCTGTCAAACTTCTCATTAATCTTTCTTTGTGAGATGGATAACGAGCTTCTATATTTAACGGTTCAATTTGATCTATGAAATCTTTTTGTTCTTCAGTAAATGATTCATAGAATTCACCTCTTTTTGCAAGAAAGGATAAACTATGCGTATATGGTGCTGTTTCAGATTTAATTTTTACAAAATAAGCTTTAAAAGCTTTTTCAATAGTCTGATGGCACATAAAACCGACATATAAGTATCTTTTGCTTTGAAGCATTGCTTCAGCTGTTTCTAGATCATAATCAGAAATGTCAATCCAGTATCTAATCGTGCTTTCCATTCTCTTTGTCATTTTGATTCAAAGATACAAAAAGATTGAATTTTCGGTGATGTCACAACTTTTGCAATTCAATCTAACCTTATTACAGAAAATACCCAATATGGAAGTCCAATTTCTACATCCTTTCCGGAACTTCAGCGCCCAGCAGTTTCATGGCTTGCCGGATGGTTCGTGCAGTAACAAACGAAAGCTGCAACCTGAAGGTTCTCTTTGCTTCATCTTCCTCCTTCAGGATGATGAGTGCATGGTAAAACTGGTTGAATTCTTTGGCTACTTCATAGGCATAATTGGCTACCAACGCAGGACTGAAATTTTCACCTGCCTGTTGAATCACCTGAGGAAAATCGTGTAGCAGTTTGAGAAGGGATTTTTCCTTTTCATTCGAGTCATTCCAATCAATTTTTATTTCCAAATAGGGATAGCCAGCTTCATCCGCTTTGCGCAGAATGGATTTAATCCTTGCATGGGTATATTGAATAAACGGGCCTGTATTTCCTGTAAAATCAATGGATTCGGCAGGATTAAAAGTCATGGTTTTTTTGGGATCTACCTTCAGGATAAAATATTTCAAAGCCCCCTGGCTGAGTATGTTATACAACTGGTGAGATTCCTCCTCCGTAAAATCATCAAATTTACCCAGTGCTTCGGTGGTGGTTTTTGCAGTTTGATACATTTCTTCCATCAAATCGTCTGCATCCACCACAGTACCTTCGCGTGATTTCATTTTGCCCTCGGGCAGTTCCACCATTCCGTATGAAAGATGCTCAATGCTATCAGCCCATTCTTTTCCAAGTTTTTTCAGCACCAGTTTCAACACATCAAAATGGTAATTTTGTTCATTACCAACCACATAAACCAGTTTGCCAGGATGGTAATCATCGTGTCGAAGTTGAGCGGTTCCCAGATCCTGCGTCATATAAACGGAAGTGCCATCGGCACGCAACAACAGCTTTTCGTCCAGTCCGTCTGAAGTAAGATCGCACCACACAGAGCCATCTGCTTTTTTAAACAAAATGTCCTTTTGAAGACCCTCTTCCACCAGTGCTTTTCCCAGAAGATAAGTCTCAGATTCATAGTAAACCTTGTCGAAATCAATACCCATGCGGTTGTAGGTGATATCAAAACCGGCGTATACCCATTGGTTCATTTCGTACCAAAGTTTCCGCACCTGATCGTCACCGTCTTCCCATTTTTTAAGCATTTGTTTGGCTTCGAGTAGGATAGGGGCTGAGTTTTTGGCCTCATCCTCCTTCATCCCATTGTCTACCAGTGTTTTAATTTCTTTCTTGTATTCTCTGTCGAAAAGAACATAATAATCACCCACCAGTTTATCACCTTTCTGGCCGGTAGTTTCGGGTGTGGCCGACTGTCCCCATTTTTGCCAGGCCAGCATGGATTTGCAGATGTGGATACCCCTGTCGTTCACCAGGTTCACCTTTTTTACAGGAATGCCATTTGCCTTTAAAATGGCGGACACTGACCAACCCAGGAGGTTATTCCTTACATGGCCCAGGTGAAGAGGTTTGTTGGTGTTGGGAGAAGAGTATTCTATTACGACGGGTGCTGTATCCTGGCGTTTACCAAACCCGAATTGGTCATCAGGTATCACCTTCGTGAAAAACCTCATCCAATATTCATCGGATACCAATAAATTTAAAAATCCTTTAATGACATTAAAAGCAGTGATTTCAGGAGAGCTATTCATCAGGTAGTTTCCAATTTCATTGGCTGTTTGCTCAGGATTTTTTCGCGACATTTTCAAGAAGGGAAAAACAACAATGGTGTAGTCTCCCTGAAATTCAGGTCGTGTTTTCTGCACCTGGATTAAATCCTCAGAAGGTTCTTGTCCGTAAAGTTCAACGATGGCTCTGCGTAACAAAAGTGCAATGGTAGTTTCGATCATGGTATTCGATTTGGCGCTGCAAAAATAGCAAAAACGGCGTTATAAGTAGAGCCACTCTACCAGGTTCGTGCTATTGACCTGAGATCACTTTATTGGAGTTCATTTTTGTTGTCTGACTATACCCTAGTCTTTAATGCAACGCACACTCAGCCCATAGCTTTTTGTGAGATTAAACCTGCCAATTTTATTTTCGTAGCAGGAGAGAGATCGATACCAGGCTTTCGACTCGTTATAGGGGTCCGCGCTCCACCATTCTCCATACGTAGTCAGGTAGTCGTAAAAGACAGCAGAAACCCGGACACCACCCGGCAAACCTGTAAAACCTACATCATCCGAACCGTTCCATCCATTATACCATCCACTGGTACTTTTTAATTTGAAACCAATGTTGGTTCCGTTCCAGGCATAGACGTTGCAGTTGACCGTTGGATCCACATAAGTGGTCATTGTACACCATTCTGCATCACCCGGTAGATGCCATCCTGCCGGGCAGATTCCTTGCACTGTTGCACCAGTTGAGTATTGCATCATTTCGTCCCAGTCGTAGAGCCCGCCATACATATCGCAATTTGATGCCTGACCGGCATAACAGAACTTTTCAATAAGTCCATTATCAGTTGGCGTATTGTTGATCATTGTTCCAATATTCAAATTTTCCGCCATCCAGCATTGTGATCCAATTAAAACTGTGGCATAAATGCTTCCATCTCGTATATCTGTTATCGGATCACCACAGAACCAACAAGTTATCGTGTCGCTGGAATTCCACATCGAAATCCATTCATTTCCATTAAAACCGTAAAAATCAGATGAATCAGAATTGAAGACCAAAAGCCCTGCCGCAGGATTTGAAATATTCTTAAGTTGCCATGTTGTCATCCTTGGAAGCAAGAACCCTTTGGAAGTACTTTTTAAATCTAAAATTGCGGAGGCATTTGCCTGGCTTCCATCGGTATTAATGGATACCTGTGAACAGGCGATATTCCAAAAAAATGTTGTCATTGTAATCATCAATAACTTTTTCATCTCTCAACTTATGAGGTTCCTATTATTTATTTTGAATCATTGTTATCAAAGCCTCTCCGTTTTACAAGGTAAAACGATAGAGGCAACCAAATTTCCTACCTTTGGTTTAATGTAAGTTTGAATGCAAAATAAATTCGACAGGTCGTAAAATTTGCATGAGTTAGACAGCCGTAGCAGGTTTTTGATTATCGGTTTTAAATGAATGATTATTTGTATCCCGGGAAACAATTATTGGCTAATTTATTTCATCGGTTTTTATACCCGATTGACCGGGTATCTCATTTTTTTATATCGACCTCATTAACCTTGCCACTACTTCCGTTGACCGAATAGCCAGGACATCATCAGGGGATCGGTGTAAGCGCCCAGCCAGGAGAAATGACCTACCTGTGGATATTGGGTAAATCCCGGATGCGCCCCGGCTTGGATCAAGGCGCTTAACATGTCGATAGAATAAAGTGGATCGATTACGGGATCTTCCGCACCGTGAAATATCCAAATGGGGATATGTGCTATGGAGGCTGCCCGGGAGGTGTCGCCGGCGCCACAGACGGGAACTGCAGCGGCAAATAAATTTGGATATCGTTGTATGGCATCGTAGGTTCCCTTACCACCCATAGAAAGCCCGGTGATATAGATTCGGCTGGTATCGATGGGGAATTCGGCCATGAGTTGTTGAATAAGCGAAATGACCAACTCCATTGGCTTGGATGGTGATGGTTTTAATGTTAGTGTCCGGGAGGTTTCATCTTCATCATAGTTTGCCCATTCCATGTCTGAGGGGCATTGAGGGGCGAGGACGAATGCGGGATATTGGATCATCAACCGCTCATCGGCAAACTTACCAACACCCCACTTCAACTGTGCCTCATTGTCGTTTCCACATTCACCCGATCCATGCAAAAAGACCACCAGCGGATATTTTCGCATGGTGTTGTAATCAGGAAAAAGAAGCCGGTAATTGAGTGTATCTCCGTTTTCATTCACATAGTGATTGTAACTGAAAAGAGAGGTTTGGGCAAAGGTGCCTTGTATTTCTGCACAGCAGAAAAAGATAAGTAGAAGGCTGGTCAATTTTATAAATTTCATTTTATGAAATTTGATTGACATTACAAAATAATTTCTTATGTAATAAAAGTTAATCTATCGAACTTATTTACAAGTTCTTTGCAAATTAATAAATACCGGTGTCCGGCATTTTAAAAGTGACCCTACCGGGATTCGAACCCAGATCATCAGAACCGGAATCTGACATTCTATCCATTGAACTATAGGGCCGGAACATTTTTGCAAAGGAACGAAAAATATCACTTTAATCAGAGATGCCCTAGATAATTAAAGCTGTAATAAAATACCGCAAAGGAGTAAAAACGCAAAGGAGTTATCAAATCAATACAAAACGTGACCTATAAAACTTTGGCTCATTACTCCTTTGAGGTAAACCACTAGAAGGTCGCCTTTAGCGAGATAATAAAATTCTTTCCCGGGGCAACAATTCCCGAGCTGTATGGACGATAACGCTGATCGGTAATGTTTTCAATTCCGGCACTGATTGACAGCTGGTCGTTCAGTATAAACAACGCTTTGAAATTAAGCGTGTACCAGGCAGGGGAATATGGGTTTCCATTGGCATCAACCGCATACATATACTCTTTGCCA
>Ga0100379_10002265_pt1 | contig 18485 bp, 10 predicted proteins | sample CryGeymeta201503_FD_80418 | JGI IMG/M metagenome (GOLD analysis project Ga0100379, IMG submission 80418) | Groundwater microbial communities from Crystal Geyser aquifers in Utah, USA - Crystal Geyser metaG 2015-03 | ecosystem: Environmental > Aquatic > Deep subsurface > Groundwater | place...
ATCCGCTTACCCGATTGTTATAACATCTTCAGGCAAGAGAATTCCAACTGCTAACACAGATATTATTAACGCAATGAATGAAGGCACTATCATCGTAAACTATGTTGGGCATGGAAACCCGCGCGTTTGGGCGCACGAGCAAGTTTTTGATAAAGATATTTCGATTCCTCAATTAAATAATAGTAATTATTTTTTTCTTACTGCCGCTACGTGTGATTTCGGTGATTTCGATAAGCCTTCGCTCCAAAGCGGCGCGGAAGAATTATTTTTAAAAGAGAGCGGCGGTTCAATTGGAAGTTTTACCGCCTCACGATTAGTTTTTGCCGGCGAAAATATTTCTTTGATGTACAAATTGTTTGATAAAATGTTTGATACTCCCCGTGACACTTTAAACTATATGATCCCCTTAGGGAAGATTATTATGTTTACTAAAGTTGATAAACATTCGGGCACTAACGATCAGAAGTATCATCTATTGGGCGATCCAACGCTTCGATTGAATGTTCCCCGTTTTTCTGCCAAAATTGATTCGATAAACGGAAAAACCCCGGACGCATTGACCAATATTAAAGCGTTAAGCAACGTAAATATTAAAGGGCATATTTTAACACGTTCAGGCGGGAGCTGGAATGATTTTAATGGCGAAGGTATTTTATCTGTTTACGATTCCCAAAGAGAGTTTACACTTAAACAGGATAATGATTCTCTTCATCAGGTATCAATGCAGGGCGGTCAAATTTTTAGAGGCAGAATTTCAGTAACCAACGGTGAATATGATGCTTCATTTGTTGTTCCAAAAGATATTTCTTATGAAAATCAGCGCGGTAAAATCGTTCTTTACTTCACTGGCGAAAACACAGATGGAGTAGGTTATTCAAACAGTTTTACAGTCGGCGGAACCGATACTAACGCTGTTAATGATAATAGCGGTCCTTCTATAGAAATTTATTTTGATGATATTAATTCCACTGCGGCGTATCTCGCTAATCCAAACTCAAAATTAATTGTTAAACTTCAAGATGAAAGCGGGTTGAACACAACAGGCACCGGCATTGGTCATAAATTAGAAGGGATACTTAATGAAGATAAAAATAATCCCATCGATTTTACGGAATACTTTCTGGGTGATATTAATGCGGGAGGCAAATCGGGGAAAGTGGAATACAAATTTAACGGATTAGATCTGGGCGAATATAAAATTGAAATAAAAGCGTGGGACGTGTTCAATAACTTCACTACTGAAACAGCATATTTTAATGTTGTGTCGGGAGATAATCTTGTTATTAGGGATGTTTATAATTACCCCAACCCTTTTAAGTCTAACACTACTTTTACATTTCAACAGAATTTAAACAGAATGATAGATGTTAAAATAAAAGTATATTCTGTTGCCGGAAGACTGATTAAAAACATTGAACGCTTAAGTTTAAATGATAAATTTGTTGCTATCGATTGGGATGGCAGAGATGAAGATGGTAATCTAATTGCCAACGGAACGTATCTTTATAAGGTCATCGTAAAAACGACCGATAGCCAATATAGCGAGAGTGTCCTTGGCAAACTTGCTGTGATAAGGTAGAAGTTTTTTAAGCTTAAAATTTAAGTATTCGCTGCAATTTTATATATATTTGAAATTTAAAAGAAAGAAAAAATGAAAAATCCAACTCGGAGGAAAATGAACATGAATCATTTAGTTAAAGTGCTGCTAATTGCACTTACATTTATAGGAATCAACAGAACTGCTTTTGCCCAGGGCGAAGCTGCTGTACCTTTCCTTCTACTTGCCCCGGATTCAAGGGCAGGCGGAATTGGCGAATCTGGCAGCGGTTTGGCAGATAACTCAGCGGCTATTTTCTGGAACCCTGCAGGCATTGCCTTTTTAACCGGCACCGAATTAAGTATAACGCACAGTAACTGGCTGCCGCAGTTTAATCTCGACTTATTTTATGATTATCTCACATATAGACAATATATAGAAGAAATTGACGGAAGCGTTACTGCCAGCATAACTTATATGAACTTCGGCGAATTCCAGAGAACTTTAGAATCCGGACCTGAAGTAGTAGGAACATTCCGTTCTTTTGATGCAGCGCTAACGCTTGGTTATGCAACTAAAATTCACTCCGATTGGGGATTAGGTTTTAATTTCAGATTGATACATAGCCGTCTTTCGGACAAACCAACCGGAAATGAAGAGGGAAGCGGCGTGGCAACTTCTGTAAGTTTTGATATTGCTGCTATGTGGCGTCCTGAAAGATTAGTAATCCCCTTTATTGATGAAGATATTGGCGGACGATTAAGTATAGGCGTTAACCTAAGCAATCTTGGTCCTAAAATTTATTATATCGATCAAGCGCAGGCAGATCCAATCCCTACAAATTTTCGTTTTGGTTTAGCTTACAAAGTTTTAGATGATGATTTCAATTCCCTCATCTGGACGCTTGATTTCAGCAAATTGCTCGTCAGCAAAAAAACAAGCTATGTAAACAACGATACTGTTTCTACTTCTAAGGAATGGTACCAGGCAATTTTTACGGCATGGGGTGATGAACCTTTTTCTGAAGAATTAAGAGATATAGTTACTTCTACGGGACTTGAGTACTGGTACGGAACGCCGGGTGATTTCTTGTTTGCTCTGAGAACAGGTTTCTTCTATGAAGATCCCTCATACGGTAATAGAAAGTTTATGACTTTCGGCGCCGGTATTCGCTACGATATTTACGGCTTCGATTTCAGTTACATAACAACTTCAGTATTTGAAGGCGGTGAAAACCATCCTCTTTCCGACACATTAAGATTTACTGTTTTAATTGGATGGGGCGCAGTGGCTGAAAGCACAAGAGGTTTTCCGAGAGGAATATAAATCATATGCGTAAAAACCTCCTCATAGTTTTAACTTTCATGATGTGTTTGGGCGGCTCTGTTGCCCAAACATTTTCTGTTAATGTCAATCCTTTTCCTGCAAATTCAAAATTGGAATTGAATGCAGCTGACACATTAAAAGTGCTTGCTGTAATGGTAAATTTCCAGGCAGATAAAGACAACACAACTTTCGGAACCGGAAAGTTCGGAACAATCTATTCAGATAACTACGGAAAAGATATTCTCGATCCTCTGCCTCACGATAAATCTTATTTTGAAGCTCATCTTGAGTTTGTGAAAAACTATTTTCGTAAAGTATCGAATGGAAATTTGAATATCAGTTATTCTGTATTGCCCGATACATTTTCTGTTTCCAAAACTATGAGAAGTTATTCACCCCCTCCAAAATCAGACGACTATTCTTTACTTGGAGATTTTGCAACAGAAGTATGGTCAAAAGCCGGCGCACTGTTTCCCGGTTTTCATTTTTCAGATTATGATGTCTTCATCATTTTCCACGCCGGCGTTGGAAGGGATATTTCACTTCCCGGCAGCCTTGGAACTGAGAAAGATTTGCCATCAATTTACATGGGACAAAATCTTTTTAAAAAAATATACGGCAATAATTTTGACGGAATTCCGGTTGGCAGCGGAAATTTTAAAATTAAGAACAGCTTAATAATGCCCGAAACAGAAAGCCGCGAAGTGGAATCATTCGGCGGCACTATTTTATTTGAAATTTCAATTAACGGATTGCTCGTTGCCTCCGTTGCAAGCCATCTTGGTTTGCCCGATTTGTTTGATACAAATACCGGGTTAAGTGCAATAGGACGTTTTGGTTTGATGGACGGGCAGGCAATATTTGCTTACGGCGGAACGTATCCTCCGGAACCTTCACCCTGGGAAAAAATTTATCTCGGCTGGGCAGCTCCCACTGTAGTATCTCCCGATGAATATAAAAATTTAACACTCACTACAAACCTTGTAGCGTCAATTAGTGATACTGTAATTTTAAAAATACCAATCAATTCCTCCGAGTATTATCTTGTTGAAAACAGAAGCCGTGATGCGCTTTCAAACGGTTCTGTTGTTACTTTTATTGTTGGGCTTGATACTCTTACAAAAACATTCACAAAAGACACTACGGGTTATTATAGCTTTTCGGTTGATTCACTTTCCGGAGTAGTAATTGACGTTGATGAATTCGACTGGGCAGTGCCCGGAAGCGGCATTGTTATATGGCATATTGATGAGGCGATTATAAATAACAACCTAACTTCTAATTCAATAAACAACGATAAAAACAACCACGGCGTTGATGTAGAAGAAGCTGACGGTATTCAGGATATCGGCGAGGAGTTTTACACTATTTTTGGTGATATAGTAATCGGTGAAGGATTCGCAGAAGACTTATGGTATAAAAGTAATCCCGCCAATCTATTTAAAAATAAGTTTGATAAAAACACACGACCGAATACAAACTCCAACAGCGGAGCTAATAGTTTAATTTCTATTTCTGCTTTTTCCGAAATCGGAAATAGGATGTCATTTAATCTCGTGTACGGCGATTCAATCATTAAACCTATCTTCGCAGCTAATATAAATATGCCTGTTAATTCTGCTGAACTTACTGCGCTTCAAAAGGACAATAAAGTTACCTTTGCCATAATCAATAATGAAAACCTTCATCTTCTAAATGACAGCGGAATAATAACTACTTCATTAATTAATTTTTCCGCTAATCATCCGTCAGCAATTTTTTGGAATAACACAGAATATTTCATCGGAGCAAAATCTTCAACCTTAAATGTATATATGGCTGACGGTGCAGTTAATTATCAGGCTTCAGTTGAGTTGCCTGCTAAAATTACTACTCCCCCGGTTGTTAGAATACGCCCAACTGAAGATAGAGAGATTTTAGTTGGAACCGATAAAGGTGCAATACACTTTTATTCAACCGGCAGATTACCGGCTGTTGATCCATCACAGACGAGACCGCCGGTAGTAATTGATACAAATCTTGTAATCAGAAAAATTGCGGTTGATGGTTTATTTTATTGCGGCGTTGCGGATTTTGTAATTTCATCCGGGCGCGTTATACCTTCTATTAATTACTTTGACAGTGATAACTACACATATCAAATTGAAGGCGAGGCGCCGGTAGATATTGCATTAACAAAAGATAGAAACGGGAAGTACATCTCGATTTTGCTGACAAGCAGAAATAATTTTTATCTTATTTCGGAAGGCAAATTAGTTTCTAAATTCACTGCGCAAGGGAGTAACATATCATCTTTTGCTCTTGGAGATGTGAAGCAGGACGGTGAAAATTATATAATCTATAATTCCGAAAACAAATTATATGCTGTCAATCTTCAAGGAGCGCTTGCAGAAAATTTTCCGTTTGAAGATCCTCTTGATGAACTATTTACATCAACTCCGCTTGTAGCTGACTTTGAAGGAGATGAAAAAGCAGAAATAATTGCTGCCACAAAAGATGGAAGAGTGTTTGCAATTTTCGGCGGATCCGGGAAAATCGTCCCCGGCTTTCCTATTACTCTCGGTACTGAATTAGCATCGGTTCCCGTAACTTTTGTAAAAGATAAACAATTATCGTACGCTGCTTTAAACAGTAAAGGTGATTTCTATGGTTATAAATTCGGTGCATCGGAAGGCACAGTATTTTGGGGCGGTGAGAATGGCGGCTCTACTAATTTATCGTTTGTGCCTGCGGCTTCATCTCAAAGTTATGTGAATGAATTTTTTCCGAAAAACCGCGCTTATAATTATCCAAATCCTGTTTATGATGCAGTAACATACATTCGTTATTACGTTAACGAGAACTCAAAGATAAACATAAAAATATTCGACCTTGCAGGTGACTTTGTTGCCGAATTAAATGCAGACGCTGCAGGAGGTTTGGATAATGAAACTAAGTGGGATGTAAGTACTATCCAGAGCGGCGTTTATTTCGCCCGCATAGAAGCTGCCGGAAGCAGCGGCAAAACTGAAACAAACATTATCAAAATAGCTGTTGTGAAGTAATTCTTTGCTTGAGTAATAGCTGTTAATATTTCAGACGAAAGATATTTCCTCTTTATGAAAAAATTAAGTCTTGTATTATTTCTTTTTAATATATTTTCGATTAATGCATTTTGCCAGTTAACGGAATTTCATCCGGAGTTAGATTGGTTTACAATCAAAGGCGAACATGTAGAAGTTCATTACCACGAGGGCGCGGAGCGTACTGCTTCTATCGTTGCAAAAATTGGCGATGAAGTCTGGGGACCTATCACATCGCTTTATAATTATGAACCCGAAACAGTTCATTATGTTATAAAAGACATTGATGATTACTCGAACGGCGCAACTTATTTTTTCGATAATAAAATTGAAATATGGTCAAGTGCGCTCGAATTTGATTTGCGCGGCGCTCATAACTGGCTGCGAAACGTTATCTCACATGAATTCACACATCTGGTGCAGATACAAGCTTCGATGAAATTGACGCGGACGATCCCTGCATTTTTTCTTCAAGCTCTAAATTATGAAGATGAACGCCGCCCCGATATTCTTTACGGTTTCCCGAATTTTATAATTTCATATCCTTTAGCAACTATTAACATGCCTGCCTGGCTTGCCGAAGGAACAGCCCAATATATGCGTACAGAATTTGATTACGATAACTGGGACTCACACCGGGATATGATACTCCGTTCCTATGCGCTTGATAATAAGATGCTGACCTGGAACGAAATGGGTGTGTTTGGAAAAACGAGTCTCGGCAACGAATCAGTTTACAATTCTGGTTTTGCCCTATTGCGATACATCTCTCAAAAATATGGCGAAGGTAAACTTCGAGAAGTTTCTGAAGCGCTTGGTAAGCCATTTAATTTTACCGTTGATGCTGCATTTGATGATGTACTCGGCAAAGACGGAAATGAAATTTATGACGAATGGAAAAGTATGGTTACAGAAAGTTACCGTACGCGTATGGCTAAAGTACTCGCTAATAACGTTACAGGAGAAATGGTTGCAAAAGAGGGATTCGGAAATTTTTATCCGCGATACTCCGAAGACGGCAGCAAATTTATTTACATCTCAAATAAAACTGCAGATTACTTCGGCTTATCATCTGTTTATCTCTACGACTTAAAAACGAAAGAAGAAAAATTATTAGCCTCCGGTGTTCGTTCTACCGTTAGTTTTATTCCGGGGCAAAATAAAATCATCTACGCAAAACTTGAAGATGATAATCCAAACTGGGCTAACGTTCACGATATTTATATTTACGATATTGATAAAAAAGAAGAAATCAGGTTAACTTATAATTTGCGCGCCAATCAACCTTCTGTTTCTAACGATGGGAAAAAGATTGTTTTTCTCTTTCAGAAAGATGGCACCGGTAATGTTGGGATTGTTGATCTCGATGGGAAAAACTTCAAGCGGTTAACCTTATTTGCGAACGGAGAACAGGTTTTTAATCCGAAATTTTCCAATGATAACTCGCAAATTATTTTCGGATATTCATATCATCAAACAAGAGATATTGCCTCTGTAAATGTAGATGCAAGCAATTTCCGTAAGGTGATAGAAACAAAAGACGACGAGCGAAATCCGGTTTACGATAAAGAAGGCAACATCATTTATTCATCTGATAAAACCGGAATTTATAATCTTTACCGGTATAACATTTCAACGGGAGTTTCGGATCAATTAACAAACGTAACAGGCGGCGCCTTTATGCCAGCAATTGATAGTGCGGGAAATATCATTTATGCCGGCTATGTTTCTTCAGGATATAAGATATTTAAAATTATTCCGGAAGAGCAGCATAAAGTTATCGTGGGTTCGGATTATGTTTGGCTGCACAATCCGCCGCTCGGAGAAGGCAAACCAAACGGGGTCATTGCTAATTTCAACATTGACAGGCTTAAAAATTTTAATGATTATGAAATTCCCGATTTGAAAAAAGAGAAGTACAGCGGCGCCTTCAGCAAACTTACTATCTTCCCGATGATACGTTATGACAATTATAACACTTCAAATTCCTATGTTGAAAAATTAAAACCGGGTTTGTATGTATCTTCAAGCGATATGTTAAACCGCTACTCATTTTTTGCAGGCGCTTCAATAAATACAAGGCTCGAAAGAGATTTATTTTTAATATTCGATTACAGAAATAAACTTCCGCTTCTTTTTAATCTCGGAATTAAACCCGAACTTGCTCTCGAACTTTATAACATAAGCCGTAAAGCAAATGTAGATATTTTCTTCGGAGTAGATTCAACCACATTTCCGCCAACGTATGATTACATAGTTCCTACAGATGTTACTTACAATCTTTTCGAGGTTGATGTAGTTGCTAAACACAGGATTTTTAATCAGCATCAAAACCTCGAATTCAGATTTATCTTCAGCCGATACTCTGCCGCGCTTGGAAGTTTTATTTTACCCGATAATACTTTGTATCCAACAACAGACGACACATATTTGATCGGCAGAAATTTTCAGTTAAAATATAGTTTTAATCTTGAAGCGCCTTATCGTCATAGTGATATTAATCCCCGCGGCGGACAATTGGATCTAACTTATAATTATGAGTTGAATAAATTTAATGAAGACGGCGAATACGTGGTGGAAGATGGTTTGCTTAAACCGCAATATGATAATTTTAATTTTCATCGTCTCGAATTAAATTCACGAATTCATTTTTCTTTATGGGCTGATCATGTTTTAACAGCGCAGGTGCGTGCAGGAACGATTTTTGGTCCGCCGCAGCCCGATTTTTTTGATTTTTATCTCGGCGGTTTAATCGGAATGAAAGCATATCCGTTTTATGCGATAAGCGGAAATGAATTAGGATGGCTCAATTTAACTTATAGGTTCCCGCTGTTCACGGACATTGATACGAAGATCGGTCATCTTTATCTCGATAAAATTTTTCTTTCTGTTTATGGCGATCTTGGAAATGCTTGGACTGGAAATATTCCGGCTCTCGACACTTTCAAAAAAGGCGCTGGCGCTGAAGTTCGAATTCAGATGAATTCTTTTTATCTCTTCCCTACAAGCGTATTCTTTAACGCAGCATACGGCTTTGACAAAGTAGATAGATTGGTAAGGAACGAAACAGTTACATACGGAAAAGAATGGCGTTTTTACGGCGGCATATTATTCGGTTTTGATTTTTAATAATTCTCATGAAAGTTTGATATGGGCATAAGAATAAAGTTAGCGTTGATGGTAGTATTTTTAGCCGCACAATTTTTAGCAGCACAAAATGAAATGTTCAATGGAAGTCTTGCAGCAGATACGAAAACTGCATTTGAGAGTTACACTGAAATCTCTAAAATAAATGTTATGCCGGTTCAGGGAAGTAAAAAATCTGTGGTGCTTGCAGGACTGCTGTCACTTCTACTTCCAGGCGCCGGCGAGTTTTATGCTGGCGATTATTTGAAAGCCGCTGCTTTCATTGCGCTTGAAGCAGCTATAGTTACAACAGCAATCGTTTACGATAATAAGGGAGACAAGCAAACAGAAATTTTTGAAAATTATGCAGATGAAAATTGGAGCGTTGTTAGATATGCCGAGTGGTTAAATCAATATCATAATGCACAAATCCCGATTGATCCGGATGCAACTCTGCCTTCATGGGAAAGAGTGGACTGGAATGTTTTAAATTCTTTTGAAGATGGTTCACATAAACTTCCGCGGCATGGCAATCAACAGTATTATGAACTGATAGGCAAATATTGGCAATACTCTGCAGGCTGGAATGATTACACATCCGGAATAAACAATACAGAATTATCTCCCAACTACAGATTTTACTCCGGTATGCGCGGTGAAGCAAATGAATTATATAATGTAGCTTCGAAGGCAGTTATTGGAATATACATCAATCACTTTTTAAGTTTGCTGGATGCTGTGTGGAGCGCAGTTTCATATAATAAAGATATTGCAGTAACTACACGCTTACGGACGGAGCAGTTCGCAAACAAAGTTGAATTCGTCCCAACCGTCAATATCAGGTTTAACTTTTAATAAGAATCTATTGGAACTCAGATTAAACAGATAATTTTTTTTCAAAATTTAAGTTGTGCTAAACCTTATCTTACACCTAAATTAAGCGATTCTTCCTATAACATATATATTTTAATGCCATTGCGAGTACCCGATCCCGCGTCTACGGGATTACATTGCATGAGATTGCTTTCCCGCTTGCGGGATTAGCTAAGCCGCAAGCTCCGTCCGTTAGCTAATGGACAGACTAACGGAAACGGATAATGACATAATAATCACTCAATTTAGGTGCAAGCATTTTGCCGTTATACATTGAAATATAGTTCGTTGTCTGTCGTGGCTGAATATCGGAAACAGGTCGTTGAGCTTATCAAAACGACTGACATATTTCACTAAATTATTCTTTAATTAAACACCCCAACCACCCTTGAAAATTTTTATAGAAGCACAAGTTTCTATTTGCACTTAACAACCTTAATTCGTAAACTTTAATGAATTTGAAAACAGATTTTTGTAGCAGACTAGTAATTGGAAATTATTAATTGAATATTCTATTGAATTAAATCAAATTTACTAACAGCAAGATATATTAGTATTCAACTGGTTTTATCCGATAAACAAAATGAAATGTTAAAATTTTACTCATTGGAAAATGTATGAAAACTTTATTAATATTTTTAGTACTATTGATAAATGTCTTCTGTATAGCACAAATTAATATTATAGTTTTGAATGATGTTCCGGATAGCTTTAAGCAAAAATATTTCAGCCACAAACGTGATTACAACCCATTGCATATTGGAAATGTATGGCAGTATTATTTTGATGATTCTCCTCAATTTTATGCTACGACAAAAGTAGTAAAGGATAGTATTATAAATGGGAGAAAATATTATAAGAAGATTACTCTGCAAGTGGATTTTCGTCCTCAAACATCTAATTTTATATCATGGGAAAGAAACGATACATTAAGTGGAGTTTCATTTATGCTGGATTTTCAGGATGTTAACGAAAACGGGGATAGTCTTGAAGAATTACCTATAGATAGTCTTGAATTACCTTTCTATACGAGATATAGTACTTACAAGTATTCATTTTATGAAGGGTCATTCTATGCTTTTTATCCCGGTCCTAAAACCACGTTGATTTTGGATACATTATGGCTATCAATTGAAGGAGATACAGTTGTAAGCAGATATCAGCAAATTGAGCCGTTGTTTTGGGGAGAGGATATTGCAGATAAGATAGGTATGTGGAGTTTCTGGCAGGAATCACCTTCAAGAATTCTTACCGGCGCCATCATTAACGGGAAACAATATGGAACAATTGTAAATGTTGATTTACCAAATTCAACAACTCAAGTTGAGTTAAATTTATTCAACAATTATCCTAATCCATTTAACCCTAGTACAACTCTCAATTTTTTTCTCCCAGATAAAAACCAACATGGCAACTCTTATTATGATGTAAAATTAATTGTTTATGATGTATTAGGCAGATTAGTTACTACTTTGATTGACGAATATAAACCAAGCGGTAAATACAGCGTGGTGTTTAATGCAAAAGGATTAACAAGTGGTGTTTATTACTATTCTCTAATTACCGACTCAAAAACAATTACCAAACCAATGATTTTTATAAAATAATGAAAGGTTTAACATGAAACTAAATTACAATTAATCGTAATATGCCTGAGCCTATTATTTAGTTCAAAATTGTCAGCAGGTGTTGATGATTTATGCGGGACAACTTCGGGCATTACAGCTCCTTCTATACCATTAAGTGGTAATATAAAAATCTTTATAGTTTTTGCGCAATTTAAGGATGACCCTGACACAAACGATAATGGTTGGCCAAGGAATAGTTATCCTGCTTGGGCTAATAATTTTATAAATGCAGAACCTAATAGTACCTATCCATGGAATAATTTATCTCATTATTACAATGAAATGTCAAATGGTACATTCCAGATTATTGGTGATGTTTATAATTCGTTAGTAACTACGGATTACAATGAAAATCACTAAAGTAGTATAGGTGAAGTTAATAGAGAAATTATAATGGAGGTTGATCCATATGTAAATTTTGGAGAATATGATAATCTAAATGGGAGTGCATTTGGAAGCGATGGTAAGGTAGATTTTATTCTAATTATTTATCGTAAAACATCTATCTTCTCTTATTCGGGCATAGCCCACTTAGAGGTCAGTGCTACTATAAAAGTTGATGGTAAACAGATTGTTAACTATTCAGGTTTAAATATAGGAGGTGGTGTTCAACAAAAAGGTGGTATCAATGGGCGTGATTACACTTTGTATGTTGCAGCGCATGAAATCGGTCATTATTTATTTGGCGCGAGCCATATTGATTATGTTTCAAATCTTGCATTAATGTCCGGCAAACCTGTTTGGAATGCAAGTCGAGCAATGCATTCGTGGGAAAGACAAAGAGTAGGATGGATTAACTATATAGATAAATCTACTGATGGATTAGGTTATATTACTGATTTTATCACAACAGATAAAGTTTATAGAGTCCCTATTAATAGTACTGAATATTTTCTTGTGGAAAACAGGAGAAAACTTAGTACGCATGATAAAGCTGGCGATATTGGCTTCTATATTTATAGAGTTACAGGAGCTGCGTCATTTCCACCGACAATTGATGTTTTATGTGCGGATGGGAATTGGAATTTCAGTATAAATACTTCAACTCAATCACTTATTCAAACAACTCCAAATGTGAATGGTAAAGATGAAATGAATTTTTCTCAAACTGTTGGAGGTATAGTTTATGCTTGCCGTACTCCATTTTATCACGAAAATTCAGCATGGGGGGACGATGAAGATGCCTTTGATCTAACTTTTAATAATGTGTTGTCGCCAGTTAGTAATCCCCGCTCAACAAATAGTAGTTCGATAAATTTTACTATTGAAATTGTAGGTACTAATTATATTTATTTTTATTTCGCAGAACCTTATTTAGGGAATCCTTCAAAACCACAAAATTTACAGGTGACAGAAAATTCATCACACAATCCTCTTTTAACTTGGGACATAAATGGGGAAGATGATATCTTTAAATATATTATAGATAGAGCAGAAGGAAGTGGTGATGGTGTAATTTGGGAAAACAATATTGCTCAGACTTCTATTAATTGGTTTGTTGATTATGACGTTGCTATAAATCCAGTTTTCGAAGACGAGATATCATATAGGATTAGAGCTTTAGATACTCAAGGAAAAATATCTGTTCCTAGTACTGCCGTTTCTATTGATGATGCAGTTCTTCATAAGAGACAAAATTTAGAATCTAAAGAATATTCTAATGTTTTGGATCTGGCATATCCTAACCCGTTCAATCCTGTTACCACATTATCGTACAGCATAAAAAAAACCGGTTTCGTTCAATTAAAAATATATAATTTCTTAGGGCAAGAGATTATAACATTAGTTAATGAGTTACAATCAGAGGGCAAATATTCGGTTAATTTTGATGCAAGTAAATTGGTTAGTGGCGTATACATCTATAGTTTACGTGTGAATGATTTCATGCAGAATAAGAAGATGACACTCTTTAAATAACTTTATTTGTTTCCTCAGAAACATATAAAAATTTCTAAAATGTCTTAGACGACAAAATTATTGGTGAGGTGGAATTATAAAATTAAACATAGCACAGCGAGTCCGTTGGTTAACGGATTAACTAACGGATAAAAAGTTGAAAGTATAAAGTTAAAAGTAAAAACATAAAAAATATCTTGACACAAAAAATCCGTTGGCTAACGGATAAACGACAATACTATACAACGCTCTTCCGAATGTACGCCGGCATTTTAGTATAACTGGACTTTCTTCACCAGGATATTTAAAAATAGCTATACATACTTTTCGTGTTCCGTCATCATCATACCAGCGGTTTTTGCATATTACCTCTATGAATTTTTCAGATGGATTAATGTTCAATAGAGTTTCTGCAAAATAATGAGTTTGTCATTTCTGCCAAAGGCATCCCTTCGGAAGAAGGAGTCTTCTACTTAGAAATCTTTCTAAAATAAAAGATCTCTCTCCGTTAGATTTCGGCGTGAGCTCAGTCGAACGCTAACGGGTCGAAATGACAATTAAGAAAAATCGTTATTTTGCTGATACTCTAATGTGATTGGTTAATAAAAAAAGTCCATCCTTTTATGAGAAAATCAAACTAAAAGCTGCGGCTATTCATGAAACGGAAGTAAGTTCATCGCAAATTAGAAATTACTTCATTCATTTTTTTTATATGCGCAGGAGTTGTGCCGCAGCATCCGCCGATAAGTTTTGCTCCTAGTGAAATAATTTTTTCAACTTTTGGCGCTATCACTTCCGGAGTTTCGGTATAAACGGAAACTCCATCAACCCATTCCGGCAGTCCGGCATTAGCCTGAACTAGTATCGGTAGTTCTGTTAATGATTTCATTTCTTTAACAACTTCAATCATCTCGTCAAACCCTCTACCGCAATTTGCTCCAATAATATCAACACCAAGCTGGGATAAAGCATCCAAGGCAGTTTTAATATCTACTCCCCATGGGGTTCGTAAGCCAGCTTTACCAAGTTCAAAGGTCATGGTTATCGAAACGGGAAGATTTGAATTTTCCTTTGCAGATTTAACTGCAATAACTGCTTCATCAAGCGCCATCATTGTTTCGATAAATAAAACATCAACCCCGCCTTCCTGCAAAGCTTTAATTTGTTCGGCAAAAACATTATAGGCATGTTGTACGCTAATCTCTCCGAGCGGTTCAATCATCTCCCCAAGCGGTCCGATTGAACCCGCGACGAAGCTATTTATCGGACATACTTCGCGCGCCAATAAAGCTCCTGCAATATTAAATTCTCTTACCCGGTTTTCAAATCCATAAAATTTTAAGCGGAGACTATTTGCGCCGAAAGTGTTTGTTTCAACGAGACGCGCACTTGCATTAAAGTAGTCTTGATGAATTTCTTTTATGATTTTAGGGCTACTCACATTATATTCTTCCGGACAGACGCCAACCGCCAATCCGCGTTTTTGCAGTTCGGTTCCCATTGCGCCATCGCATAAAAATATTCCGGGCTTTTTTATTTCGTTTAAAAATTTACTCATGCAGGTTCCTATCTTTTATTCCGATTAATTCGCGGGCAACCATAACGGCTTCCGATGCATTTTTGGCATAAGCGTCTGCGCCTATTTGGTCTGCAAAATTTCTTGATATCGGCGCACCGCCAATCATCACTTTTACCGGAAGCGAATCCTGTTTTATTCTCTCAATTACAAGTTTCATGTAAACCATTGTTGTTGTAAGCAAGGCTGACATTCCAATGATTTGAGGATTCTCTCTATGGATTGCATCTACAAATTTTTCTATTGAAGTATCAATTCCTAAATCGATTACTTTAAAGCCGTTGCTTCTCAGCATCATTGCAACAATGTTTTTCCCGATGTCGTGAATGTCTCCTTTAACCGTCCCGATAACCACGGTGCCCGCTCCTTCTATTTTCGCTTCACTTAAGAGAGGTTCGAGTATTGCAAGTGAACTTTTCATTGCGCGAGCCGATATCAGCACTTGAGGAACAAAAATAATATTATCACGGAAACGCACACCAACAACGTCCATACCTGGCAGCAATCCGTCATCAAGAATTTTTTTGGGAGGATAATTTAGCTCAAGTAATCTATTGGTTAAACTTATTGCGTCATCTTTTTTTCCGTCAATTATTCTTTGAGCAAGCTGTTTGAGAAGTTCTTCAATCTCATGCATTAGTAAGCCCCGTATTTTTCTGCAAGTTCGCTGATTAGTTGAATATTTTCAGGCGGAGTATTTGGCGCAATAGAACATGCCGAACTTAAAATATAACCGCCGCCGGTTTTACCGGTTTTCAATCTCCACAGAACATCTTCTTCAATTTGTTTTTTATTTCCATAAAGCAGCGTATTAACGGGATCAATATTTCCTTTAATAAAAACTTTGCCGGTTAATGTTTTTTTTGCTTCTTCAAGATCCACAGTTCCAAGCGGGGGAGGATCGAGCGTATCGATCCCCTGCGTGCCGGTTTCCATCATAAGGTCCAATCTGTCGCCGATACTTCCACACGTATGTGTATAAATAGGAATATTAAATTCCTCATGTACTTCTTTAATAATTCTTTTTTCATAAGGCAGCACAAACTCCGAGTAGTGTTCGCGTGAAATTAATCCCGCGCCCGCAAATGCAGATGAAATTAAAATTGCATCAACATTTTCTTTTGCATGAAGTTTGGCAAGTTCAATTGCGCCAAGTGTTAATCGTTCGAGACATGCTTTAACTTTCTCCGGATCGTCCATTATTGCCATCAAAGCATTTTCATAGTTTAGAAGTTCTAAAAACTGAGACCACGGCGAAAACACTTCTGAGTGTATTGAAATCAAACCATCTGTTTTTTCTTTTACTATTTTAATTGTATCGGCGTGATACGGTGGAAAAAAATCTGTAAAAGAACGAACTTCATTTTCAAACCCCCATTTATAAGGATATGAAATTTCAGTGATATCCCAGGGTTCAACATAAAAAAGTTTTTCGGGATTCAAATCATCAAACGACGGGAAATGACGCGAGCCATCGGGCTGATAATAATGGGGATTATCATTCCGCGGTACAATAGTAAAGCATCCGTTTTTCCATTTTACAACAAACTCATCAGCCTTTTCTTCAATGTTTAAGATGTATTTTTTATAATCAGGATCTCTTCCAGGCAGATTTATTAAAATGCCGTCAAACTTATAATTTTTCTGCAGCCGCACAAGCGCCTCGGCAAATCCTTCCGAAGTAAACCAGATATCGATTGGTGAGATACCGGAATTAATAAAATAATGACCGGTTGAAAGTTGGCACATAACCGGAACGCGGTCGGGTGTGCCGAGATTCATCGCCGTCTCTATTCTTTTTTTTGATTTCATTTATTCTCCTACTTTTGGAAGTCTAATGAAATAGAATTGATTCAATAGTGCAATTCTTCATATCTCATTTATCAATTTTATTTTTTAAGAAGATGCGGTTGATGCCAAAGAGCACAAGATTAGGTTCATAAACAAAAGTATGATCAATAAACGGTATAATATTTTCTGCAACTCCGCCGGTGATATAAATTTTAATAGAAGGAGCTGCAATTAATTTTTTAATAAAATTAACAGCTCGATCAACAACTCCCGCCTGCGCATTTAATACTCCGCTTGCAATCGATTCTCTTGTAGATTTTCCGATGACTGAGTCAAAATCTTCGCCACTAACTAATGGAAGTTGAGCAGTTCCACTCTTTAAAGATTCAAACATCATTTTTAAACCGGGGAGTATCATTCCCCCAATAAAAACACCGGCATGAGAAATGAAATTAACTGTTGTTGCGGTCCCGAAATCAATTGCCAAAACATATGCGTTGTCGCTATTAGAATTATAAGTAGACAAATTTTTATATAACACAAAAGCGCCTTCCGATGAGCAGATACGGTCTATACCCAGAGTTTCGGGAGTCTCATAATCTATTTTTAAGTTGAATAACAAATTGTTTTTTATGACGAAGGGTTCTTTTTTAAATGAGGAATTATAACTATCCACAAATCTCTTTAATCTTTTAGGAACGACTGATGAAACTGCTGCTACGTCATGCTCATTCTCTTTTGCAAAATTAATTACATCTTCAACGGAAGTGAAAATTATTTTCTTAACTAATTCTTCGTTTTGAAATAAAGCAGTTTTAATGTTCGTATTTCCTATATCTACGGCAAACAGCATATCATCCTAGTTTTTCTATCATTCTGTTTCTTCCTCACACTCTTACTCTCTTGCTATCTTATACTTACATCCCCAAAATTTATTTTCTCAATTCCTTTTTCTGTTCTTAACAATAAGGTTCCGTTTTCATCAACATCATCAAAAATACCATGACGGGAATTTTTTCCATCGTTCACGTCAATTTTTTCACCGATCATTCTGCAGCGCATTCTCCAGTCTTTTAATATTTGTTCCGGCTCAGTTTTATATTTTCCAAGCATCTCCTCAAAGATGTTTAGTATTTCTGCAAGTAATACTTCACGTTCTATATTTTGGTTCAACTCATTTTTTAATGAAGTCGGTTGTATTTGAAACTGCCCGTGAAAAGCTTGTTGATTTACATTCAAACCTACACCTACAACAGCACGCACAATTTTTTGTCCTTGTGATGATGACTCAATCAATATGCCGGCAACTTTTTTACCGTTTACAAGTACATCGTTGGGCCATTTTACTTCTGTACGTAACTGGTATAAATTTTCAATTGAAGCAGCCACTACATTGGCAGCGCCGAAAACAAGCAGCGTAAACCCGCTTGTGAACAAACTTTGGTCTTTGAGTAAAATAGAAAACGTTAAGTTTAAATCTTTCTGGCTTTGCCAGGTTCTATTTTGTCTGCCCCTGCCTTTGAGCTGTTTTTCGGCAAGTAAAACGCTTCCGTGGTCATTAAAACCATATGCGGAATTCATCAACACTCCATTTGTGGAATCTACTTCTTCTGCATAAACAAAATTTCGACCGATATAATCAGTGTCAAGTTTAATATCAAAGTCTTCTA
>Ga0100379_10002276_pt1 | contig 18439 bp, 19 predicted proteins | sample CryGeymeta201503_FD_80418 | JGI IMG/M metagenome (GOLD analysis project Ga0100379, IMG submission 80418) | Groundwater microbial communities from Crystal Geyser aquifers in Utah, USA - Crystal Geyser metaG 2015-03 | ecosystem: Environmental > Aquatic > Deep subsurface > Groundwater | place...
AAGATTAAATATCGTCTCTTCGACCTTGCTCGATTCCCAGATGAGTGTTGATGGAAGCATATCTAGCAGTCCCGGTGAGGTCTTTGTTGTCTTTGTATGCAATATGCTCCTTTTCCTTGCCGATATACTTCTTAGCTAGACCGAAATCAATCATGAATATCTTGGAAATGTTGTGTTTTCTGCCAATCAGGAAATTATCTGGCTTGATATCTCGGTGAAGCACTCCTCTCGAATGAATGAATTTTATCAACTTGAGCATGTCCAGACCCACCAAAATGGTGGTTTTTAGTGTGAACTTTCTCTCGCATAAGTTGAGCAAATCTTCAAGAGAATTACCCAGGAGGTCCATCACCATCACATAGCAGTTACCTTCCTTACCAATGTTGAACACATTGGGAATATTGACCTCCTAGCCTATTTCCTTAGACTTCGCCAGATCTATGATGAATTTGCTCTCGAACAGCAATTGCGAACGCTTGACGCTGGCACTCTAGATCTTAAGGGCTACTTATGATCCGTCTCGAACGTTGCGGCCAAGATAGATCTACCCGAAAGCTCCTTCTCCTAGTTTTTTGATAATTTCGTAGTAGCCCAACACTTTTCGAGACTTATCGGTGAGGAGACCTTGACTCATCCTGATATATATTTAGTTACAGCATATATTGTTTAAAATACATACTTAAATCATGTTCCAGCCGCACTCAGTTAGAGGGCTCCTCAGCCGTCGCAGCCAGACCCGTGCTCAGTAGGACTCAGCCGACCTCGATAATCACAAAGACCCAGACCTAGAGTCCGCAGTTGAGGCTAAGTTAATCATCAAAGGTACAATCGCTCACCATATAGACATCGACCATCAAATCCAGGATATCCGACAGTGGCGAACACATCAGAAGGCCATGCTGGATGAGAGGCTGGCATCAAACAAGGCAGTTGCGGATGTGTGGAAGCAATCTTACCTGGGTTCCATGGAAAAATAGTAACGACAGGAGGCGATTGAAAACAAGTCACTATTGGCAAGTTTGCAGACAAAGCCAGTGTACCAGTAGGAGGAGTCTGAGGACTGGAGAGGAGATACCAACATATTCTAGTACATAACTAATTCCAACAAAATGGTCTAGGAAAGGAAACATGACGTCGAAAATGAGGACATATCGATTTATGCTGAGCAGACTATGATGAATGAGATTGAAGGGTTGACAGAAGGAATGTTTAGAAACATAGAAAGAAGCAATGAAGGCTCGAGCAAAACACACCTCAGTCGAGATCAGCTCAAGAAGGAATTTGATTAGATTGATCAGGAGCTAAGATAAGTTGAATAGTTGCTAAAAGATTGATCATCTGTACTCTCATCTCATCTGTCACTCTTATAAATATTTTCAAAGAAAACTATGGTAGACAGACAAAACAGACCTGGAGCAAGAATCGGTAATGTTGGAGTCTCCAGCTACGAGGATGCCAACGTCGAGAGAAAGGACAGGCTCAGAAAATTAGCTCTTGAGCATATCGACATCAGCAAAGATCCTTACTTCATGAGGAATCACATAGGTACGTATTAGTGTCGTCTGTGTTTGACGCTTCACTCGAACTAAGGAAGCTATTTAGCACATACGCAGGGTAAAAAGCATCAGACGAATCTTGCTCGAAGGGTGGCGAGGTAAGCGAAAGATGCAATGTCCCAGCCCACAACAACCAAACAAGCTGCGCCGAAACTGAGAACAATCAAAATAGGAAAGCCCATTTAGCGCATCAAGAAGCAGACGAATGAAGAAGGTCAGAAACAAATTTTGTTTGAAGTTGAGTATCCTCAGATTGATCCTTCAATCAAGCCAGAGCATCGGTTTATGTCAGCTTACGAACAAAAAATAGAGGTTCCTGATAAAAATTTCAGATTTTTGCTTATTGCAGGGGAGCCTTATGTCACAATAGCATTCAAAATACCTGCTCTTGAGTTGGACATGTCTGAAGACAAATTTGTCGAGAGTTGGGATGCTTAGAGGAAACTATACGTTATGCTGTTAACCTTCAAGGAGTGATCTTGTATATCTAATGAAATCAATCATCTTCATTCTTGGGTGAAAATCCGTACTCTTTTTTCTCTTTCTTTGGCTTTGCAGGAGCCTTCGGCTGAGGGTTTTCTTCAATTATGTCGTCTTCTTAAGCACCCTCAAATTTCGGAGCTTCTCTGCCTTTTTTGTTAACCACCCTCCTCTATTCCTTGTTCTCTCTATCCTTGGGCTCATCATGAGAGTTCACCAACCGTATAATTTCTTTATGTTTGAGTTGATTCAACCTCAACTCTTTCTCTTTCTCTTCAAGAATCAGCTTCTTTCTCTCAAGTTCATTTTTTAAATCCTTTCTTTCTCTTTCAAGGCCTCTGATTTTCTCGTTACCTTCTTTCTCGATTTCAGCTCTTTGATTTTATAGCTGCTTGACCTCTTCCTAGAGTTGAGCAATGGCCTGCTCGCTGACTTCCTCACTGTGAGGCTTCTTCTCTTTCAGTTTATTTTAAATTTACCGCACCTTTTCCTACTTGATGATATACTGTTCATGCAGCTTTCGGATTTGCTTTTATTTATCGTTGATAGCTTCGACTTGCTTCTTGGTCTTTTGAGTGAGTTGCTTGAGCTATTCTTCCATTCTGGAAATTTTATTGGCTGTCTCTCGGTCTTCGTTATTCTTGAGTGCCTTTTCCTGAGCCTTCCTGATTTTCTCCAGCGATTATTTTTCTTCCTCCAAAGCTTTGAGCTGTCCCTTGAGATGTTTGAGTTCATTTTATTTTTAAACAATCTTATTGATGTCATACTTGCTGTCCAAATTTCTTCTGAGTTTGGTGATCTCTGCCTTGTTCCTCTGGATCTTCAGCTCCTGATCTTTAAGTTCTTTCTTCAGCTCTACAACGCGTTCGTCTTCTTCGATTTGGTTGGTGGCTTGTTTTTTTTTCTTGCGCTACTTTTACTTCTCAGCGATCTCGTCCATTTTGGCAGCTAATTCTTTAAGTTGGCCTTTTAGTTTGATATGTTGCTCTATGAGTTTGTTTTTCCTGAATAAGACACAACTTACGCTCCGTTTTCTGCCATCGATTGTTATATTTTAATATACAAGACAACTCATGATCACCCTCTTTACAGAACAAGTTGAGGTTCTCAAAAAAAAGCCAGAATTGCTGGCAAAGACAACCTACAAACTTATGCAAGCAGCAGCCAATGCTCACCATCCTCATAACAAGCTCATCCCCTCCTCTGATGTTCAGCAACTCATCAGCATCTTCACTCAGTATCATCTAACCTCCAACAACGTCGATGCCACCCACAACTTACTAGCTGCCAACTGCCTAGCAATGACTCTGAGAGTCAATTTTAACCACCTTTCATAAAACAAGCTCTACGCCTCTGTTGTTATGCACTATGGGCAAATCATTGAAGATTTAGTCAAAGAAATCAGAAACCTTCAAGAAGCCAGTTTCACCTACACCAAGCTGATCGCTAGAGGAATCGTAGTCAGTAAAATTATTTTGAAATTGGTTGAGCGGACACATGCTTTTGTGCCAGAATATTACCGCTTTGCTAGAGAGGCAGTCAATGTCATATAAACTCTGCTTTGTTAGCCTGACCTTAGTAATGAGCCTCTGACTGAGAAGGAGAATCCTGAACACTTGATATTACGCATGTGCCTCAGCAAAAAGGTAACGAGAAATATTTTGATTCATGCGCTTAATTGTATTCATCAACAGATCAACCAGAATATTATCAGCTGCCCAGCTTCTAAAGAGATTCTAATAGTTAAAGAAATCAAGGAAAAGTTCTCTCAAATCAGTGCAGTTATGCCAGAAGAGTTCAAGTAGTTTTTGAACACATTTGTTTAGAAGGAAGGAGAAGAAGATGGCAATGTTTATCTTGAGGAACCAATAGCCGTCAAAGAGCTTACTCCTAGAATTTACGATGAAGAGAAGGCAGCAGTGCTATCAAAGCTGAGAAGGAAGAAGCAAAAACTAACAAAAAGAATCGAAAATGATATGAGAAAGAGCGTCAACCTGAAACAGCAGGAAAATCATGCCCTTGAGGAAGTGAGAAAAGAGCGCAGTAAGAGGCAGTACAAGAAGGAACTTTTCGTGGTGGAGAAACAGACAGCCTAAGCCAAGAAGTATCACAAAAAGGAGCAGAAGGTCAAGATGATCAAGAAGTCAATGAACAGCAAAGGAAGCACTCAGAAAAGTAAGCTTGACAAACTAAGCACTAAGAAAAGAAAATGATGCAGAGTCCTATTAGTATTTTTATGGATCACTCTTGCAGTTAGGGGACTCCACTCCAGTCGAACTTGTCCCTCTTCTCGATTAACTCCTCCAGTCGGTTTGCGTTGAGAGCCCTTTCGAATATTTTGTTTGCCCTGACGTAATCTTGGAAGCCAAAACTATACAATTGCTGAACATTAGATATCACACTTCTATCACTTCTTGTCAGAGCGTATCTAGGGTAAAGAGAAAAATACTAAATGGGTTGAGCGATTGCCATAGGCCAGACTATAAATTTAATTAGGTTGGCTGTAAGTCTCCACTTTTTGAAGCGGATTCTGGGGAAAAACCTGTTGAGGACTATTTTATCTACTAGCAAGACCGTCGCGATAGACCCTAGAAGAGTATACGTTCTTTTCTCGACCATGTCTCGGGCTGCAACTCTGAGTTTTGGTAGATCTACGTGTAGAGGATCATGTCAGGTTTTTAGATAAAATTGAGAATGTCGTTGTTGGTGTAGAAGTAGTTGAACATTTAACTGGGGTCGCTGGCCATTTTTCGGAATTGCTCTTCCTTGTGCTCCTTCCACATCTTCCATTTCTGGGAGATTGAAATTGACTGCGAATTTAACATATATTATAAGCAAGTAACATCTTCATACTCATTCATTCAATATCTGATTTGATCAAAAGTTGCTCTCGTTTCTGCTTCTCTCAATGTTCTCTCTCTCGCGGTCTCTAGCTCCAGAAAGCCTGCTTGAGTTCACAAGGGCCATTTATGTACCTCTCTGGTTTCTCTCGCGAATCCAACGTCTGAGTTCCTCCTTGCGGTCGACGTTCATGAAAGTGTTGTAGTAGACATAGGCGGTGATGGCAGCGTATACGAGGGCAGATACGAAGAGTGCGACTGCTGACCCAGCGTGGCTGTGGACTTAGATGTAGATGGTTTCAGACCCGATGGCTATCATTAACCCGAGGTAGAACTAAATGGTGAAAGTCTTACCAGGAAGACGGTGGAAAATGCCGAAAGTCCGAGACAGTAGATCTGACCTGAGTTGATGATGAGATACAGCAGGTGGGTGCGGCCATGTAATAATATCTATTGATATGAACTATAGATTGAAATAATAGCACATTATCAGCTAAAATCACTACTGTCATCAACAGCGTAGACCTACCTTTCTATTAGCTTGGTGCACACCCTATCTTTCTCTTCGGGCTATTATCTAACTGTAGGTTTTAGCTTGTTGCTACTTCCACTTTTACGCTGAGCTAGCATGTATGGAGCGTACTATGACTACCCTCTTCTCCTGATTGACTATGTTCTATCAACTATCTGCGTAGATTTATTTCGGTTCATGATATTTCTGTGTTCATTATGTTCGGCCTTCCCCATGACTTTTAGATAGCCACTCTCTGCTTTCTTTTGTCTATTACTTTTGTACAATGACTTTCTTTGAGGTTTGTAGCAGACCAAGGTTTGGCTACCGGGAGTAAAGGGAGAAATGTGTTTATCTAGTATTATTTCGATACTTTTCTTTTGAGGGTGAGCAGGCGGCGAGTGATGATGAAAGACGGGAGTTATATAAGGAGCTAGCTTGTTGTCGTTGACGATTGGCAAGGGTTGCTTTTTGCTGCGGTACATTAGATGCATTTTTATTTATAAGAAAGACGAGTGTACACGATCAATGGTGACTACGGTGGTACTGAATGGCCGCGATTGTCATCACAAACACAACCACGAACAGAATGAAGAAAAGGTCGTCGATGAAGCCGATCACTCCGAAGAATTGCTAAGGAAGAAGGTCGAAAGGCAGAAGAACGTAGAACAAGATTAGCAAAAGAATTCGAATGATTCTGATACTTCTGAGGAAGTAGATCAAAAACTAAGGCCTTAAGAAATTTTTCCAGACTCTTTTGAGCACGTATGGGAACTACTGCAAGCGGCGCAATAGAGGTCTATTGTCGTCAAACCTCAGATTATATTCCTTGAGCCTCCTCTCAACATCCTTAGTGGCATCACTACTGGGGAATAACTTGAAGAGTAGACTGATGCCCTGACGACACAGAGGACATTTGATTTGTTGCTCATCTTCTCGATGGAGTGCCAGAATGCATTCAGCGCAAAATGAATGTCCACATGTTGAAGAAACCTCCATTGCTTTAGGCTCATTGAGACAGATGGAACATACGATATCGTTAAGACTTTGCCTTCTTCCCCGCTAATATTCATTTTCCTCTATCCTGACATCGTTCGAGAACTGATACTTGAGATAATCTCCGATTTGGTTCCGATAGTACAGGAAGATAGAGGTCATAGCGACAAAGGGTATGGCTAGGGCTATGATGACTTCTGATCCGACTCCTTCCATTACAAGAGTATTTAAAGTTTATAAATAACAATACAAACAAATTTTGCATATATCAATTTTACCAGCCATAAAGCTTGCTCAGCAATTCCTTAGAGTCTCGCATGGCTGAATATTCACCAAGACGCATGAACTTGGCATTTCTCTGGCGAATGTTGGATTCAGATCCCAGGTTTTTGATGTATGACACGAGGGATTTAAGCTCCAAGTCTGCTTTATTGTCGTAGAACGGAATGATAGGAACACCATTGTCAAGTTGGAAGCTGTAACTGTAGGCAGCCTAAGATAATATAAAGCTTACATTGTCAATGAGAAGGACATTTTTGAGGTCACGATCGATGACTCTCAGATCCTTGACGTAAAATCCTTCTTAGCTTCGAGAGCAGCTGTCTCTGAAAAATCTATGAGAAATAAGTCTCTTTTTGTCGATTTCATCAATAATCACGTTAGCATAACACTCATGGCTGGCTGTGAAAACGATTAGTTCAAAATCACGGCTCAGCTATTCAAGACACTCACGAGCATAAGGTCTGACATTGATCCCTGCCTTGACAACTGTACCATTTGGGAAACGAATCGGTAGCAAGAGATCAGAAGGCATGTTGGTGTTCTAGTTGCAGTGAATCAGAGTTTAGTCAAGATCGAATATGAGAGTAGGTTTTCTTGTTGCTGGCAAAGGTTTGGCGTTGACAACACTTGGAGGTTGTTTTTTGGAATTTTTGATATACTGAAGAATATCAATAGAGGTGGTGAGATGATTCCTGCAAATCTGATCGAAACTTGTAGGGTTGTTGTTAGAGTAAGCATTGATGACTGTGTCAATGTAGAACCTTTGACCATTTTTCTTCTGAGCTGCGTACTTGTGAGGCTTGAAGAGATTTGCGTCTGAGGCACAGTGAGTCAGCATGGTTGGTGACTGGCAAGTAAATGTGGTTACATACTCCTGTAGAATGTTTTCGTTCTTATCATTCTTATCGGTCTTATCACTTTTATCATTTTTCAGTTGGACAGTAGCCCTCTTCATGGGCTGCTCACGGCTTTACCGAGGTTTTGGTTTGTCTTGACTGTATTTATCCTGCTTATTTTTCTCCTGCTTGTCATCGTATCTGGCCAACACGAGCTTACTCTTCTGTTTCTCTTTAAAAGGTTCAATATTTTCCTTACCAGCTTTACTCTTGTCTGTTCGCTTATGGAAGGACAATTCGAAATTCTTCTTTATCTCTCCAAGTCTTCCTTCCAAGTTGACAATTTTATTCTTTAACTGATCGTAAGCTTTGTTTGATTCAGCCATAGGACTTCCCACACCCACATAAGGCACGTTGGTGCTCTAGCTAGTATTTTAGTTTGTTGGCAGTAAGTACTTGGAACTCGAGAAGATTTTTTTGCGAAGGGCATGCTAAGGGGGAGATTTTGTTGATGCGGGGAACTAAATCTCTGAGTTATGAATGCCTTACTAGGTGATTGGCCTTTGGTGGAAAGGAGGTCGAGGTGGATCGGTTTTTTTGAGAGTGGTCGATAAGCGTTAGCATGGCTGAGGAGGTTGGTTCTGATGCCTTTGCAACTGGCATTTTTCTTCATGTCGTTAAATTATATTAGCAATCATAATCCACATGTAGTTTTAAAAAAATTCACAACCACCCTCACTCACCTGTCTATTCTCTCCAAACCATAGCATCAACTTGCACTCAATTCGCACCATCCACCGATACCTCTCACAGAAGTCCGAGTAGCCGTACATGTCTGAAAAAGAGCATAGAGTTCCATAATCTATGCGACTCAATCAGCCTGTATCTCGTCCAACTCTTGTTAAAAGGATGCCTCGATGTCATAGTAATTAGCTGCCAGAGTTGAAACCTCTCAGCAGCACTGTCTGCATGAGCAAAGCTCAATCAAGTTGTGAATATTCGCCTGAGGAATATCAAGGAGAGATCGAAAGACTGTCCAGATAGACGGAGGAGCAAAAGACAATTATTAATTTACAGGATCAATTAATAAAAAAGTTGATGAACAAGCTTGAGTACAAGGATAGTTCATCTACTCTCATAGACAGCTAACCCTCCCTTGCCTCAGGATAGAGGTCGAGTGGTGGTTCATTGGATATGGAAAAATTAAGTCGCGTGAGGGCCTTGCTTTAGGCCTCCATTGATTCTTTATGATCTTTTTATTCGGGGAGTAATTTATAATTTCAAAATGTATAGGAGTAGTAACAATTAAATCAATAAGAATTATCAACTGCATTCAGAAGGAGGACATCATAGTAGCAAAAACTACCTCAACTACATCAATTTCCAAGCGAACCCGTCCTCCAGAAATTCACAAAATCAGGCTAACCGATAGCCCGATCAGGTTGCAACCTACACCATCAACATCAACCAGCACCCCCAGCCACGGTCAGGTACGCCACACGGCGCCAATTCCATTAACCGTAGTCCATACATCAATCCTGGTAACGACCCTCAAATGGAGCAAAATAATCAGTCTTTGACAAGAAATTCCAGCAACAAGGAACCCTTCGCCTCCAGAAAATCTCAGTAACTGACAGCCAATCATAACTAATACTCAAACGCATACAACAAAACCACGCCTCATGGCTTTTTCCGGAACAGCAAAGAGCAAGAATCCTCCAGCAAACATGATCATTACGCTTCGGAGACACCAGCCTATATGGGTTCACCAAATTATAGCAAAACGATGGATTTAGGTTCTCTGAGGTCACAGCAGCTATAAAACTCAGGACATAAGCATCATGAAGAAGATAAAATGAAGCAGAAACTGAACTATTTGGAGGTGCTGGATCACACCTTGAGACAATATTAAAAGACTAGGTCGCCAAACGAGCTTCGGCAGCTCAACTAAGATGTAAATATGAGGCTATTCAGAATCGTTTGCTGATGTTGGGTGTTTTTGAAGAGATCAACAAGCTCAAGGATGAAAGAAGCAGAAAGACTATCAGCGATAATATATCAGAAAGCGATAACTACAGTGAAAGTTAGCATGCCTACTCAGCTGATGACAAGTCAGAAAGCAGGAGCAACAGCATCCATAGCAAAAGAAGGTACCTGGAAGGATTGAGCAAGTCCAGGGAAAAGGCTCGCATCATAGAGAAAGATATAGAGCATGAAAGAAGACTAAACTAAAAATTAACAATTCAGTATGAGGAAGAGATGAGAAAGTTCAACATGAACGAACAGTCATAGCTTTAAAAGTTGATCTTGTCGATCCAGAAGCAAGAAGAGGAGATAAAGAATATTACAAACATGAACAATGAGATGGCAAGCAAATTGACGCATCTTCCTTTCCATCATGAGTGGAAAATCATGTGTGGGGAGGCGGATGGTGCCAAAAAGGCCAAGATTAAAATTCAGGATGAGTTGGACAGAAGGAGATAAAAGTTAGTTAATCTTAAACAAGAGTCATCAGGTAAAAAATAACCCGTCAAGAGCGAATAAACAGCTGCCAACCAAAAATAGTAAAAACCTTATGATAGCACAGCCACCAAGAAAACCTCAAACTTGAATTTTCCTCCACCTCCAATGACCCGCCCAAACGTTCCTCAGCCAGGAAACAATCGTGGGGTAAAATAGACTAGCCTGCGTCAACCAGTTCAAGACAACAGATCAAAGAGCAGTAACAGATATAATACTTCCTCATGAGTATTATGGCAATCGATTGATTTTATTACATTTGTTATATATATTAACTGACACATGCTATCCCAAGATAAATGCGAGGATGTCACCCTGATGCATTCCAAGTGTTCTGATGCCAGTTTCGATCAAGGAAGCCAGCTTTACAGAGCGGTTAATAAAAGTTTACAGAGTCAGAGGTGTCATCAGCATCATTAAAAATATTAATATTTCTATGAACAACGACTCCTGTGTGCTTAGTGCTTTGCAGAGGCTATCTCAAACTCAGAGCAACCTCTTTCGAGACAGAAAAAGAAAAAATACGAGCATTACTATCACCTAGAAACCATATTAAATTACCCGCTAGTGCTCACTATTGAACCATCTGAGCTTCTTTCTCAACCGATCGAACTAATAGAGTTGACCTTAACATCCTACAAACAGCTCTATCAAAAAAAGAGCGACTTCAAAATTCAAAAGCAGCTGCTATAATCCTTCACTGCGAGGCTTAAGAATCGAGTCAACGAACTGTGTGAATAGATAATGGATAGTTACCTGAAGTTAGAGGAAAGTATTAATAGTCAGGTCAGTTTGAAGGAGTAAATGAAGAATCTTGGTAAAGTCTATGAAGAGCAATTGATGGAAATGCTAAGCTAAAAATTTACCGAAGGAAGCAAAGACGAGCTTTAAGCCATTCTTACATAGTATTCCGCCAACAGCGAAAATCCTCTTCCTAAAATGATGGCCAATCTTGAGGAAGTGATAAGTTCCCTAGAGGCAGCTCCGTTCATAAACACCCAACATCTTGAACAGCTCTATACTTCGGTAACTGACAATAGAATCTGGAAGCAGGTTGATATTATTCAGACTTTGTCAACTTTAAAAAAGGACAGATACTAAAGTGCAGATATGATAATTAGTGATGAAAATATATCACTCCAAAGTCAATATACTCTCAAGCTTCAATAAAATGAAATGAGCCTCACAATGGATAATAAGGTTCTTGGAAATCTTAAGGTTCAAGTAGATTCGCTATATGAGCTGCCCAATTACAAATTGCTTGGGGTAAACTATGATAAACTGATGGTCATCAACTATTTTGACAAACTTAGTATTGAGGAGTAATTGCATGTTTCAGGATGCACGGACGTTTTACCCTTTCCATATCATATCATAGCTATAAGCAACAACAACTTGATCAAAATCAGTCTTGAAACTAAAAAATACGAAACTTTAGGAAAAAGTTACAAGAACTTGAAGTATTGTGGGAAGAATACTTTAAATTTTGTATGCTAAAATTAGAAAGATGAAATTGTGCATTGGAACTGTTACTCCCAGTACGAGACTCCAGTAATATGTTGATTTACTGTTATTTTCTGATTATTCCTTACAAATATGATATCATTTATCATCATCTGTAGCCGCGCTTCAGAGAGTGGCCCAGAGAATTAACATTTTGCTCAAAATTGAACACCTTACTTTCATGCTCCAATACCTTCACCACATGGGACTTCTCACCACTTACACCCCAGCTTTGTCTCCTGCTCTTGCTGGCGATGCTGACTGGCATGGCAGTTTGTAGTCTACTGAGCTATCTTCCGTAATTAGAACCTTCTTCTCTTGTTTGATCAATCAATACTCTTAATCTTTCAAGTTCTTTTTCTTTTTCCTTCAGCAATGCTACTTTCTTTTCATAAGTCCTTCTGAGGTCATTAAGTTATTTTTCTTGATTCTTTGACTCATGAACATGAGTCATCGATCTATCGTGAGCTTCCTCAACTTGTGCCTTCAAGGCATTGTTTTCATCTTAAAGGTCATCCATGATTCTAGTTGCCTCATTGTAGTTGTTGCCAAGCTCTCTCAAAATATTTTCAGTTTCTCTCAACTCTTGCTTCAGAGAGTCGATCTCTTCAGTGAGATGCTTGTGCTCCTTTTGCAGTCTAGCAGCAGCTTCTTCAATGCCAACACTTTTTCTCCTTTCATTGTCAAAAATATTTCTAGCTTCTTCAAGTTCGTTTTCTTCATTTCTATTCTTATATTTGATATCGTTGGTGACTCTTTCTACTTGCCTGAGTCGACGTTCTTGCTATCTAGCCTCATTTCGAATTCTCTCAGCAGCGTTTTCATCTTGATCAATTTCATTTCTGAGTCTTTCGTTTTCTTTTTCTATTTATCTGACCATTCTATTAAGCTGCTCTTTTTCACTGAGAGTTTTTCTTCTCTCGCGCTCCATCTATTCTTTGATTTTGCGAACTTCTTCAGCAGTCAACTCTGACTTTCTTTGCATGGCCATATAGCTTTCATAGTTATTTCCTGATTCCTAAACTTTTTTTTTGATTTAGGTCTCAAGTCTTTTTATTTTTTCTATATCAAGCATACTTTTTCTTCTTTCGTCCTCCAATGCCCTTTCAAGATCACGGATGTCACTATCTCTTCTCTCGTACTCCTATTCATATTCATCAAGTTTCTGCTCCTTTTCGACCAGCATTTTCTAGAATTTTTGGATTCTATTTTGATCAACAGTGCTTTTTCTTCTTTCATTGTCAAGCTCTCCTTTCAAAAAGTTGATTTCGTTTTCTGTGAGCTGAATAGTTTCAGCTGCTTTGTAGAATTGCTCTTGTTTTCTATTGGCTTCATCATTTTTTCTTTTCAGTTAAGACTCAAGCTTTCTAATAGTTGCTTCATCAGCTAAACTTTTTTTTCTTTCTCCATCCAAAGCATTAGCAAGATTTTTGAGGTCGTTCTCAAGAGAGCTTTCCTTGTTCTTGTTCTCATCAATTATCTTGATCTTCTCAGCCAAAAGATTTTCGAGTCTTCTCACAATATTTTCATCAGCTGTACTTTTACGTCTTTCTTTGTCGATTTGTTCCTTCAAGAACCTAACTTCTTGATCATTCATATCACTTTTTCTGGCCATGTCGTTAATTTTACGATCGAAGTCATTTGCTTCTTTGATCTTTGCGTTCAGAACTTTTTGAATTTCATTGATTCTTCCCTCTTCAGCTAAACTTTTTCTTCTCTCTTCGTCCAGCAATTGTCTCAGCTCTTCGATCGCATTGTCATTTTGGTCTCTCACCTTCTTGTTTCCCTCTATTTGCTTGGTCTTTTCTTCATAAATTCCTTGCAATTTTCGAATGACAGCCTAATCTGACATGCTTTTGTTTCTTTCTTTTTCGATCTCAGCCTTGATAAGATTCAACTATCTTTCATCCTCGGATTTCTTTCTGGTAAGGTCATTCAAGAAGTAAATTTTTTCATTGAGAGCCCTCTAAAGTTATTTACATTTATTTTCATCAACCATGCTTTTTCTTCGCTCATTATCAAGTTCCTGCTCGATCAATCTGATTCTATCGGCAGTTTTGACTGTATTTTAGTCAAGGATTTGTTGTAATTTGTTTAATTTTTGTTAATCAGCCATTGAGTTTCTTCTTTCTTGCTCAATTTCATTCTTCAGGAAAAGAAGCTCTTCTTCGTTGAGATTTGATTTTCGTGTGAGTTCTTCGATGATTCCTTGAAGTTTTTTCTCCTTGTCTCTAATTTAGTATTCCATGTTCTTGATGTACTCATCGGTTTGATCTTTCTCTTGCTATTTTCTCTCAAGCATTCTAATCAATTCTTCTCTTTCACGACTTAAATTATTGAAATTTCTGATGACCTGCTCCTCGTTCATCATAGTAGTTCTTCTTTATTCATCTATTTCACCTTTTAGTCTCTCAAGTTGACCTTAGTAATCTTTTCCTCTCCCTTCCTCATCTCTGGCTCTACCCTCCAATCTTCTTCTTTCCTATTCAAGACTCTTAAGTTTTCGGTTGTAGGCTTCTTCTTGAGCAAGCGTTTATCTTCGCTCTTGATCTGCGATACCTTTGATTCTATTGAATTCAGCTTGCTCTTCTTCATTCTGGTATTCGAGTTCTCTGATGATTTATTGGGCCCTAACATTTTATGACTTCATAAGGTTGAGCTCGTTCAGTCTGTCTCTGAGCTGATTCTCTTCATCTCTAACTTTAGCTGATAAATCTTTGTTATCATATTCGAGTTGCTTTGTTTGTCTATCGACATCGTTCAGAGCTCTTTATCTCAACTGTTTTTCAGTCTAAAGCTGCCGCAAAAGGTCTCTGACTTTCTGCTCTTTTTCAAAGTGAGTTGAGTCGTAGTCTATTTTTGCTCTTCGAATCTATTCAGCTTTATATTTTTCCTCTTTCAAATTTGTTTCATATTCGTTATACTTTTTGCGAGCGTATTATTCAGCTCCCATGCTTCTTTTTCGCTCTTGATCAATCTCATTTCTGATAAAATCAGGATTGCTTTCTCTTCTGTACTGCTCCAGATTTTTATTTTCTTGCAAGAGTCTGGTACTGTTTTATTTGATCCTGTCAAGCCGATCGTAGAGTCTTTTATTTTATTGCTCAGCTCTTTGAAAATCTGATCTGAGTGAGTTATCTTTTTCCTTAAGAGCACGGTTTTATTTTCTTAAGTTTTCTACTTCCCTTTCAATAGATCTTAATGCTTCAGTATCTTCAGTAAAGACTGTCTTCGGTTGAGTATGAAGCCTATTCAATCTACTTCTCAACTCATTGTTTTCATTTCCGTTCCGATCAAGTTCCGTTTCCATGTCTCTGCAAACATCGTCAAGGGCCTATTTTAAGCCGATAAGTTTACTCACAATCAGACTTGATCTTGAGTCATTTTTACCAGTCATTTGTTGAAGAACAGGGAAAAGATCTTCAATTTTCTTGATGATGATGTTGTTGGCAGCTGAGGAGCCTGGGCCTTAGAAGGAGCTTTGAGGAGGCTCTGCGCTGAAAGGTGAGGGCCTGACACTTCCCGAGAGAGGGAAACTAGAGGTGGCAGCATACTGAGGATATTGGAAATGTTCGTTGTGCATGATAATATAGAAATAATCAACGGATAACAGTTGCTTCGATTTCTAGCCTTCTCGATCACAATCTATCTTAATAAAAATATTTATGAACCCCTTGTCATTCAAGCCTAATCAGTCAAAAATATGTGGTCCTTGATAATGTGAGATATGATTCATGATGAAACGATTCTGTATGATATACTGATCTAATATAAATAAAAATAACAACTCACATGGCTGAGCTTACAGGACTTGAATCGATTTTGTCCAGATCGCATTTTAACACCTAAAGGAGAAACAAATTTTCATTCGGCAAATCGCAACGCTTTTCTCATCTCAAGTCAAAGTACAAAGGATGTCACCCAGCTATACAATCGATTTTTATGATCTTTCATCGCCTAGAGACACGAGAACTTGTTCCTTTGGATATGGAAACAAATACTTTTACAACAATCGTTCTAATAATCCTAGTGCTTCACAGTATAACCTTCCGGCAGAGAAGAAGGCGGGGATATCATTTGGCACTGGTAGAGAAGTACAATTTGGTTGATTTAGAAGCTAAAGGCAGGAGACTATCTTGATGTTTCTCTTCTCAATAAGGTAACTTTCTGTCTATTTAGAGTCCTCCCAGCAACACTGTATTTTTATTGGCACTTAGTATAAACCCAACTATGAATCTATTTCGAAGTTTGCCAACAGTTCGAAATATTCTATGAGAAAAAAAACTGCAAGTGATAGCTTCATTAAAGCCAATCCGAACCCAGAACCTTCTAAATACAATGTTGATCTTGAAAAAAATGGGAGGCTTACTCTCTCGACCTTCAAAACTCCCAAAAAGACAGTCTTTCCTAAGTCATCTCGTTTCCTCTCGAGTTTAGGTATTGTGAAGTTCTACTTAGAAAATGATCTAATTGGTCCTGGACAATACAATGCCAAGGAAGAGATAAGTTCGAAAAGGGCCTCTTCAAGAAAGAACATTTTTTCAAGAGCTGCCAAGACTACCTTTACTGCTTAGATGGCAAAGAAGTCGAAGGATCTAAGTCCTGGTCCCATTTATTACATCCCTTGATAGCAATAAGCTTATTAAATCAAATTTTTTGGTTTGGACATTTACAAGTTGACTCTTTAATTTTTCACAAAGATGGCCTGTTGGAGCTATTTCTAACAAAGATTATAGACAAACATTACTTCTATGCTGCCTTTTCTCTGATTCCGAGAGCTTTTTTCTCTAAAAGATAAGCTCCCAGGCAGGCCGATTTTTATTCCATTTGATAGTTAATAATAATTCGTGAAAACCGTGAGCTTAGAAAAGATGTCGAACATCGAGCAGATTGAAAGATATATCAACCCACCCATTCCAACAAAAAATGACACCATATACAAAAGCTACAGTCACTTTTCTTCCATCGGGCAAGGACCCAACGAAGAAGAAATCACATATGTATAGCAAGCCAACCCAGCCGACTACCCTCGTGAGGCAGGATACTCGAGAATTCCAGTCATGATCAACTGCAAAACTTGCCAGCATCTTGGAATGACAGAGATCGAATACAGTCATGGATGTGCTTCTAAGGCTTGGTGCTTCTTACTGTTACCCTTCCTTTGTACAGGAGCTTGTTGTTTATGCCTCAATTCTTGCAAAGACGTGGAGCACAAGTGTAGCAAATGCCATGCTAATGTGGGTCTCAACAAGTCTGACTTTTGCTGATAGTAAATGCCTTATTTTTTACTATTTAAGTGGAGATAAGGTCTATCGGAGTACTATTTAATGGCTTTTTTCCCTAACTTTTCCCTCAACCATTTATCTCCTTTTATAGTTGAGTCGAGTCCATTAAATACTCGATCTAAATGACTTTATATAGTTCAGAATTGTAAATAATGCAGTTAAAGAACTACTTGAAACATCTTCCCTGCATCTTTTAGAATAAACACAGGTAATCATGCTGAATAATGACCAAATTTATGATAATCAAAAATTGTGTCATTATTACGCGATTGGCTTAACTGGTGATGAATAATCTACAAATGTTAGAGAATGTGAGTGACTTCTCTTTGGTTTATGGTGATATGAAGGAGTAAAATGATATCGGGATAAGATCATTCGGCTTTGAGGTTGGCGTTTTCCAAGGTTGACATGGCTTGCATGGCGATTCTATCCAGGAGAGTTGCGTTTTTGATGCATCCTTTATTAACAGCGCAGAGGCAGACATTGGCAGCAGCTCCGGGAACACCCAAGCAGAGAGTCCAGCAGGTCTGAGCGACCTTTTCTCCACATTTGGTCGCACACTTGTTGAGCTTACTTTCGCATCCTGAGGTGGATTTGCATTTCTTGTATTCATCAGGGCAGTCTTTTTCAATACATGCGACAAGCTCAGGAGACTGGGAGAATCCGATGGCGAAGAGGCAGACAAGGACGAGAATAATGTTAATGAGTTTACTCATAAGAAATTAATGATAAATCCAATGGTAATTATCAACTATAAATACTACAGGCCTCAACAAGTTATAAAATATCTTGAAACATTTCAAGTTGTTTCAATCATAATTCAAGATGCTTTCAATATATAGAAAGCATCAGGACACATTTGAAAGCATTATATAATTCTAACGATAAATCCAAAAATGTTGCCTCAAAGAAAAAACACCCTACAATCAGGTCTTAGCAAAACAAACACTCAGAGGCCCTTCTCTATTCTTTCGTTGGGCCTTATCGGCTCTCAAAAGTCTAAAATTACGAACAAGGCGAAGGGCCATAACGATAAGAAAATATAGGTGAAGGAGCAAAGAGTAAAAATTCATGATGAAAATCACAACTATAGCAACTACATTTCAGCAAATAATTCGAACAATGAGCGCAAATGCAAGGACATGAATGACACTGTATTTCAGAAAGTTGGCATATCCTCAAGGCCTCTTAATACTACTTCCAGCAATCTAGATTTCAGAAAAGATATAAAATACGATGGCTAACTTTTCTCCAAGCCTAACAGCATACTCTTGAATGAAATTACAAACCAAATGATAGAAGAATCAGAAGAGAAGCTACTTGTGAAGAGAGAAAACCTCGATATCAGAAGTGACTCAGTTTCCAAGAACTCAGGAGTTGTTGTCAATTTATCTAAGAAAATAAAGAAACTTTAGAAGCCTAAACATTTCTTGAAGGTAATTGAAAATGGACAGAGTCCTATGAAGATGTAGGAATAATTTTCCCCTTCAACCGAAAGGTAGCAAATAGCCTATGATCATACTACTCTTCTTCGACATCCTTTTCCAGATAGAGAAGTCATAGCTGATGCCTCTATTTTCCGCTACAAGATCATCAACCAGAGAATCGACAACGATGTTGATTCTGAAGA
>Ga0100379_10002285_pt1 | contig 18377 bp, 27 predicted proteins | sample CryGeymeta201503_FD_80418 | JGI IMG/M metagenome (GOLD analysis project Ga0100379, IMG submission 80418) | Groundwater microbial communities from Crystal Geyser aquifers in Utah, USA - Crystal Geyser metaG 2015-03 | ecosystem: Environmental > Aquatic > Deep subsurface > Groundwater | place...
GAGGATATGATTTCACAAAATCAGCAGTAAAAACTGCTAAAAAGAAAAAGTCAAATATTAAAAACTACTAACTTTTCAAACAAAGTTCTGTAAATGGACTTGTTCAGAGGGTTCAATTAAAAAATGAGCTAGGGATTAACCTGATTTATCAACATAAATGGTATTTCTCCCCTGAGCCTTTTTTGGGTATACAGAGCAATATTGTTCCTATGATTGAGGGAACTTTAGGAAATGTAAAAACGCAACTGAGTGCTGGTGCTCTGCTTAGGTTTGGTTGGAACCCTCTTAAAGATTTTGCTCCCGCTCCTATAGATGTTGGGGGAGAGAGTGGAATCCCAATCCATGCACAATCTTCTTGTGACTTGAAGAGTCCTTGGAGCTTTACTTTTAATATAGCTTTCGCTGGTCAAGCTGTCGCGCATAATATTTTTTTAGATGGCAATACCTTTGAGTCTACTCAGCATGTGGAAAAAGAGAACTTTATCTCCTCCGCATATTATGGATTTACTTTAAGATATAAACATTTTGCGTTCAACTATGTCTTGGCGCGATATTCAAAGCAGTTTAAAACAGAAGAGAAAGAACATAGTTATGGTTCTATTTTAATCTCTTATATATATTGATTTTCAAGAGTTCATTGTTTTTTCAAAGTAGTTTTTTACGAGATTGAATTATTAAAAATTATAAGATATACTTTAAAAAATTGTGACAGTATCAGGAATCTTTATGTTAGGGATTATAGTTACCACTCTATTTATATCACTTTTAGCCAATATCGTATTAAAGAAGTTTGATCTCCCTACAATTATAGGCTATATAGTGACAGGGACAATCATCTCTTATCTGTTTGATTTGCATGTTGTCAATAATGATGAACTCAAAGAGATAGCAGAGTTTGGTATAGTCTTTTTAATGTTTACTATAGGATTGGAATTTTCTGTCAAAAACTTAAGAGAGATGAAGTACGAGGTTTTTGTAGTTGGCAGTACGCAAATTCTCCTTACAACTTTTATCCTCTTTCTTCTGGCTTTTTATCTCTTTAGTCTCGACAGGTATAGCGCTCTCATTATCGCTATGGCTGTGGCAATGTCCTCCACAGCGATTGTATTAAAAACGTTTAATGAGACAGGCGAAATCAACAAACAGTATGGTAAAAATGCCTTGGGTATTTTAATTATGCAAGACATCGCAGTGATTCCTATTTTGATTATTATTGGTGTTTTAAGCTCCCCAGAGAGCAATCTTGGAAGTATAGTTCTTGGTGTAGTCGCAGGGATTTTTATTCTGCTTGCTGTTTTGTATGTAGTTGGTAAATACCTCTTAGAACCTTTTTTTACAGAGATTGTAAAATCACGCTCTGATGAACTCTTTATAGGCTCCATTTTGTTTTTGGCAATAGGTGCATCTTATGGTGCGCACATGCTTGGCTTTTCCTACTCTTTAGGTGCTTTTGTCACAGGAATGCTCATAGCTGAGACAAAATACAAGCATCAAGCAGAAGCGGACCTTGTCCCTTTTCGTGACCTGCTTTTAGGTGTTTTCTTTATAACCGTTGGTATGCAAATCAAGTTTGATGTTCTATTTGCGTATGCTCATCTCATTCTATTTTTATTGATTGCAATTATGGCTATTAAATTCTCTATTATTTTTCTTATAACCAGAGCGAGCGAAATGAACAACAGAAGAACTAGTATAAAAACAGCATTTTCACTCATTCAGATTGGGGAGTTTGCCTTAGCTATTTTGGAGCTTGCACGCGCACACTCTCTTGTTCAGCCACCTTATGCTCAAGTGATGATTATAACCATAGTCCTCTCTATGATAAGCACCCCCTTTATACTTAAAAACTTAAGCAAGTTAGCAGATAAACTCATAAAACAAGATATTGATGAAGAGGAAGTTCTTCCTTACAGTACCCCTCTTAACAATCATGTTGTTGTGCTTGGTTATGGAGAATTTGGGCAAAGTGTTGTAGAAAAACTTAAAAGTGATGGAGAGTTTTATATAGTTATAGAGAACAATCCTGATAGATTTTATCTAGCACAAAAAAATCGTGAACCTGTAATCTATGGCAATGCAGCCAATAGAGAGATTCTCAAAAAAGCCTTTATAGGGAGTGCAAAAAGAGTAATCATTGCAATAGATAATGCAAAAAAACTTCATCTCGTTTGTCAGATTATGCAAAAGGTAGTGCACAACGATAAGGTCATTATAAAAGTACACTCCATCAAAGAGAAAAAAGTGTTGAATGATATGGGGTTTGTAAATATTATTGTTGAAAACGAAGAGACAAGTAAAGAGATACTAAACTATATGCAAGAGGGTTTTAGCTTTGATTTTCAATAAGCGCAGAGTTTTTTTAAAAAGCTCTTTTTTAACTACTGCAGTGATTCTCTTCTCAGGGAGCAAGCTTTTTGGGGCAATCTCTCCGCTTGAAACACTCTCCTTGGTTCAAGAAGACCTGTTTCCACATGCCAAAGAGATAGGGATAAAGAGCGCAGAGTATCTCCTTCTCATTTTAGACCACAGCCGCATTACAGATGAAGAGAAAGCATTTATAAGAAACGGGGTTCAGTGGCTCAATGAAGAATCCCTCGCACGCTTTAAAAAAATCTACACAAAACTCTCCCCCGCGCAACGCCAAGAGATGCTTGAGACTATCTCTACAGAGAATTGGGGTGCGCGTTGGATAGAGAGTATGTTGACCTATATCTTAGAAGCAACACTTGGCGACCCAATCTATGGTGCAAACACAAAGGGTGCAGGTTGGAAATGGCTCCACCACACTTCGGGATTTCCTCGTCCTACAAAGGCATATCTATGAAATACGATGTCTGTATCATCGGAAGCGGTGCAGGGGGCGCACCTATAGCCTACGAACTCTCCAACGCAGGGTTCAATGTAGTCGTTTTAGAAAAAGGCAAAGAGTACAAAGAGGAAGATTTCACTAAAGATGAAGTGGGTGTTTGTCGAAGAGAGATGTTTACTCCACCTCTCAAAGAGGAGCAGCATGTTATCAACGAGAGAGTGGAAGATGGAGGGATAACTCGGCATGTGGGAAGTGAGTCTGGCTGGAACTTTTGGAATGGTTCTATGGTAGGAGGCTCTTCTAATCTGATGAGCGGTTATTTTCACAGAATGAAGCCCAACGACTTTAAACTTGAGAGTGTGTATGGAAAGATAGAGGGAGCCAATGTTGTCGATTGGCCTATTAGCTATGAGGATTTAGAACCCTATTATGAGAAGGTTGAAAGAGTTGTTGGAGTTTCAGGCAGAGTCACGAAACATAAATTTTCTGAGCCAAGAAGCACTCCAAACTTTCCACATGCCAAACTTGCAGAGAGTGGTGTTACGAAGTGGTTTGATTTGGCATGTGGAAATCTTGGATTTGAGAGCATTGCCACACCAAGAGCCATTTTACCTCTCAATGCTCTTAACAGAAACGGCTGTTCTTACAGTAACTTTTGCGGAAGTTATGGCTGTGCAACGGGAGCTAAAGGAAGTGCGAGAGCTGCACTTTTACAAAGGTGTAAAGCAAAGATAATTACAGAGGCTTTTGTCTATAGGTTAGAGAGTGATGCAACTAAAATAACTTCGGCACACTACTACGATAAAGAGGGCATCTCACATGCCATAACTGCCAAGATATTTGTTCTTGCCGCACAAGCCATAGAGAGTTCGCGTCTGCTTCTTAACTCTAAAAACAGATATTTTAAAAACGGAATCGCGAACAACAGTAACCAAGTTGGAAAAAATCTTATATTCTCTGCGGGTGGTGCTGGAGAGGGTCGGTTCTATCATGAACATTTAACGCCCCAAGAGCAAAAAGATTTAATGCAACCTGGACTCTTTTTTAACCGCTCTTTACAGGATTGGTATGAGTATGAAGAGGGTGGGAAAAAGTACAAAGGGGGAACGATTGACTTTTTGTTTGAGCATGCAAATATTATCTCTCGTGCAAGAAGAGAACTCTATAAAGATGGAAAACTTATCTGGGGCGAAGCCTTGGCTAAGAAGATGTATCAATCGCTCACTACTTCAAGAGTTTTAACTTTTGAGGTTTTTAACGATTGGCTCCCAACAGATGGCTGTTTTGTGAGTGTGGATTCTGAGGTAAAAGATAAGTTCCACATGCCAGTAGGTGTCATAAATCTTTGGGGACATCCACATGATCTGAAGGTAGGAGAGCATCTCGCAAAGCAAGCCGCAAAAGTTTTAGAGAAGATGGGAGCGCAAGATATTTCCATGAGTATCTCCTCTTCTCCTCCTCCAAATCTAGTAGCAGGAGGTTGCAGGTTTGGAGATGACCCGAAAACATCCGTGCTAGATAGAGAGTGCAGGGCGCATGAGTTAGAGAACCTCTATGTGAGTGATGCCTCTTTTATGCCAACAGGTGGGAGTGTTCCCTACACTTGGACGATTTACGCAAATGCTTTTAGGGTGGCAGATAGTATCTTAAAGCGAATCAAAAGTTAAACGACCCTAACAATGCTTTAATGTTTAAAGTGCAATAATATTTAATAGAAAAAAATACGAAGGAGTTCAAGATGAAACGTTTAACATTAGCAAGTCTATTATTGAGCAGCATGCTTCTCGCAGGCATGGGCAATAATATGCCCGCATTTGGTGATTTCGACACGGATGGAAATGGTGAGGTAACGCAAGCGGAGTTTGAAAACACGCAACAAGAGCGTATCCAAACGAAAGAAGAGGCTGGCAGAATGACACGAAATGCCACAAATGCAGCGGCTTTTAAAGATATTGATGTCAATAACGACGGTGTTATTAACGCAGTTGAATTTACAAATCATCAAAAAGTTCAGATGCAAGAGCGCATGAATCAAAACAGTAACGTAAGACAAGGTCAAGGTGCAGGTAAATGCGGCATGGGTCAAGGACAGGGAGCTGGTATGGGTCAAGGTGGCATGGGTCAAGGTCAAGGAAGAAACAGATAGTCCTCTCCTGCACAAACACTACACACTTCTACTATACAATACTCCTAAATTAACACTTTAGGAGTTCCCTATGAAACTATTATCCTTACTATTTACTTTAGCGCTTAGTCTGAGCGCTTTAAATGCCTCTGCTTTTGAACAAGAGGCTCAAAGTAGAGCTACAACTGTAAAACTTAGCTCTGAAAAACCCTTAGTAGTTGGAAACAACACGATTGTTTTTCAGATTTTTAGAGATGGCAAAGCGACAAGCGGCGACACAGTTACCATCAAATCTTTTATGCCTGCAATGCCTGGAATGCCCTATATGGACTTCAAGGAAGCGGCGAAAGAGTTAGGCGATGGAAGGTATGAGTCGGTTGTAAACTTCTCAATGAGCGGTACATGGCAGATACATATCTTTATAACTTCTTCTGATGGAAAGAAGTATAGAGTTAAAACTTCAATAAATCTTTAAAAGGGGTTTGTATGCTTCGGATTTTCTCTCTCTGTTTTGCATTTACAGTTATGGTGCAGGCGCAAACTTTAGAGACGATTATAGAGAACTCTTTGGCCTCTCATAACTCACTCAAAAGCATAGAACAAAAACTAAGTGCTTTGGATGATTCCTTGGAACTTACGCAAAACTTTGCAAATCCAGAACTTACTTTCAGTGTCAGCGATATACAGTTTAGTGACCCAATGAGTCGCTCTGTTGAACCGATGCAGAATGAGGGTATTGCATTTAAACAGAAGATTCCTTACTTTGGAAAACGAGGTGCGAATGCTTCGTATGTGAATGCTAAAAAAAGCGTTGTTTACAGTTAACTAGAGATGGCAAAAACTGCCTTGGTTCGAGAGATAAAACTTACCGCTTACACAATCTGGGAGTTTGAAAAAGAGAGAGCTATTCTTGAAGAGTCACTAGAACTCAATCGTAAAAATATAGAGTTAGGCACTATCTACACGCTTAGCGAAAGTTCTCTTCATATGCAGACGATGGGGATGAAACTTTTTCATTCGCAGTTGAAGATAAAGCGTAGTCGTATTGTGAGTATCTTAGGTGGGTTGTACGCAAAACTCTCCTATCTCGCCTCTATGAAAATAGATTCACTAGAGATGGATGCCAAAGTAACCGTGCCAAAGAGTCTTGAGCGCTATCTTGAACTTCTCTCTCAAAACAGATCCTACCAATACAAATCGGCGCAAGTAGGTGCAAAAAGTGCATTTGCAGAGTTAAAAGAGTATGACTCCAAAATAGACCCTGTGGTACAACTTGGCTATTTTCACAGAGCCTCTTTTGAGGATTATCTGAGTTTTAGTATTGGAGCCTCTCTTCCTATCTATGGAAATGAGAGCCTTCGCGTGCAACAAGCAAGAAAAGAGCTTTTAGAGGCAAAGTTCGCAAAGAGTGATTTGTATGAAAAATTAAAATCTGACCTGCATAAGAGCTACGCACAACTTATAAATAGTTACGAGATATATAAGATACTCACAACAGAGTCACTTCCGCAAGTAGAGCATATGTTTGAGCTTGCGGGTGCAAATATAAATAATGGGAAAAATCTTCTTAGCTTAACGAGTATGTTGGAGAAAAAATTAGATTTACAAGAGCAAAAAATCAGTGCTATCGCTTCTTACAAAAGAGCGCAGACCGAGATAGATGCCTTAGTAGGAGAGATAAAATGAGATATTTGATACTTTGGATGGCACTTCTTGTTTTTGCACAAGCGGCAACCGTGGAGCAACTCTTCTCAGTTGAGACGGTTGAGGTAAAAAAGGTGACTACTGCAAAGATATAGAAAAACTATGGCTATGTGAGAGTAGATGAGAGTTTAAGATATAGCGTAGCGCCTCGTTTTAGTGGTTTTGTTGAGACTCTCTATGCAGACACGCTCTATAAATATGTCCATGAGGGTGATGTCTTAGCAAGCGTCTATTCGCCTGAGGTTTTGAGTGCAAAAGAGGAGTACTTAGCCTCTTTGAAATATAACAAAATACATAAAAGTATAGAGATGTTAGAGAGTTCAAGAGAGAAACTTCTTTTACTCAATGTGAGTCCAAAAGAGATAAAGAGTATAGAAGAGAGTATGAAAGTCTCAAAACAGACAGATATCTCTGCGCCAAAAAGCGGTTATGTTTTTGCTAAAAATATCTCGCATCTTGATGCCTTCAAAGCGACACAAAAACTTTTTGAGATAGTGAGTTTGGAGCGTGTTTGGGTGGAGATGCAACTCTATCAAAAAGAGCTTGCAACACTCGATGCATTAGACTCCTTTAAAGTTAAAGTGATTGGAATTGAGGACTCCTTTGAGGCGAAGAAGGAGATTCTTTACCCGATGCTAAACACAAAAGAGACAACACTTACTCTAAGACTTAGTGTAAATAACAAGAAAAATCTTTTAAAGGCGGGCATGTATGTAACCATAGAATCTCATGCCAAAGCAGAGGAGTATTTAATGCTTCCTTCCACTGCGGTGCTTAGAAAAAATGGTGTTTTTTATGCTTTTGTAGCTGGAGAGTATGAGGGTGAGTATGAACCAAAAGAGATAGAGGTAAAAGTTTTAGATGCCAAGAGATACAGTGTTATAAGAGGTTTAAAAGAGGGCGATGTAGTTGTAAACAATGCACTCTTTTTAATGGATTCAGACGCTCAAATCAATGGTACCTATTAGGAGTGATGGGATGATTGAAAAACTCATAGAGCTGAGTGTTAGAAACAAGTTTCTTGTACTCACGCTGACACTCTTTTTTATATTCGCTTCTATCTATGCCATCAAAGAGACACCTATAGATGCACTTCCTGACCTCTCTCCTCCGCAGGTAATCGTTCAAATAGAGTGGAGTGGGCAAAGTCCTGAGATAGTTGAAGAGCAGGGAACCTACCCCTTAGTCTCTAAGTTTTTATCTATCTCCGACATAGAGACAGTGCGTGGTTTTTCTACCTATGGAAATGGTCTTGTATATATTATTTTTAAAGAGGGAACCGACCTCTACTGGGCGAGAACAAGAGTTCTAGAACAACTCTCTACAGCGAGTTCTGAACTTCCTTCTTCTATGAAAGTCTCTCTTGGACCTGATGCTTCAGGTGTTGCTTGGGTCTATGAATATGCCCTTACTTCAAAAACAAAAACATTAGCGCAACTTAGAACCCTTCAAGACTACTACTACAAGTTTGCTCTTTTGGGGGTGGATGGAGTGAGCGAAGTCGCTTCTGTTGGTGGTTTTGTTCCTGATTATCAGATTGTCCTTAACAATGAGACGCTTGTTCAATACAACCTAAGTATCTCGGATGTCTCAAAAGTCATCAAAGCAAACAATAACGACACAGGCGGCAGAATCCTTCTTCAAAATGGGTATGAGTGGATGATTTCAGCCAAAGGGTATCTCAAAAGCTTAGAGGATATACGCTCTTTAGTTGTAAAGTCTGAGGGAGGGATTCCTCTGACCATCGGCGATATTGCCAGAGTTGAGGTGAGTAGTTCTATGAGAAGAGGGGTTGCTGATTTAAATGGACAAGGCGAGGTTGTTGGTGGCATAGTGATGCTTCGCTATGGTTCGGATGTCTATAAAAGTATCGAGAAAATCAAACAAAAGATGCGTGAGCTTAAAGTGGAGGGAGTCGATGTTGTAACAACATACGACCGCTCAAGCCTCATCAAAAAAGCGGTAGATAACTTAGAGCATACGCTCTTAAAAGAGAGCCTTATAGTAGTCCTTGTAATTGGTATATTTTTACTCCATTTTCGCTCTTCACTCATAGTTCTCATCGTTTTACCTCTTACTCTTGGTTTAACATTTTTACTTATGAAACTTTTTGGTATCGGTTCAAACATTATGAGTCTAGGCGGAATCGCCATAGCGATTGGAGCGATGATTGATGCGAGTATCGTGATGATTGAAAATGCGCACAAAGAGATACATAAACTCGAAGCGAAGCAGGGGAGTATATCGAATAAGGAGCGATTGGAGTTAATGATAAGTTCTTCTCAAAAAGTGGGTCGTCCTATCTTCTTTGCTCTTCTTTTAGTGGTGGTCTCCTTTTTACCGATTTTTGCGCTCTCTGGTCAGGAGGGGCAACTCTTTACTCCTTTAGCCTATACAAAAACCTTTGCTATGGCTGTGGGTGCAATCCTCTCTATCACTTTAGTTCCAGTACTGATGGTCTATTTTTTAAGAGGTAAAATCATCCCAGAATCAAAGAACTTTTTAAATAGCTTTTTTATTTGGCTCTATACGCCTCTTTTGAAAATAAGTTTAAAACTGAAGTATCTCGTCTTTGCTCTTACTATCGCTTCGCTTCTCTATATCTATCCTCTGTATAAAAATTTTAACTGGGAGTTTATGCCTATGCTCAATGAGCAGACCTTTATGTATATGCCTGTAACCCCTTACGGAATTGGTGTGGATTTAAGTAAAGAGCTGACACAAAAGACAGATAAGATTTTAGCTTCCTTCCCTGAGGTAAAAACTGTTTTTGGAAAAGGAGGGCGTGCTACTTCTGCAACAGACCCCGCACCACTGAGTATGATAGAGACAATTATTACACTTAAAGATGAGAGTGAGTGGCGTGAAGGGATGACATACAAAAAGCTGATGGCGGAGATGGAAGCAGCCCTCAGAGTTCCAGGATTGGTAAACTCATGGACCTATCCGATTCGAGGCAGAATAGATATGCTCCTGAGTGGTATACGAACCCCGCTTGGCATAAAGCTCTACTCCAAAGATATGAAGAACTTGGAGCGTTATGCAAAAGTTATTGAGCAAAAACTTCGTGCAAGTAACTTAACACAAAGTGTATTTGCAGATCAGGCGAGTGCTGGTTACTATCTTGATATTAAGATAGATGAAATCTCTCTTGCACGCTATAACCTCACTAAAAATGCGCTTTTAGAGTATACCTCTTTAGCGATAGGCGGAATGCAAGTGGGAACTTTCTATAAAGGGATAGAGAGGTATCCGATAAGCCTCAGACTTGAAGAGAGTGAGAGAAGAAGCCTAGAGGATATAGAAAAGATTCAGATAAAAACTTCTCTTGGTTTTGTGCCACTCAGCACTTTTGCTGAAGTCTCCTACAGAGAGAGCTCTTCTGTTATAAAGAGCGAGATGGCGACACCTGTAATTTTCATATACATTACACCTAAAGAGGGGGTAAGCCCAAGTGATTATAAAGCAGATGCCCAAAAACTTCTACAGGAGTTAAATCTTCCTGCTGGAAGTTACATAGAGTGGGCGGGACAATCCGAGTATTTAGAGCGTGCAATGGCAAAGATAATTTGGATAGTTCCTGTGGTACTCCTTCTAATTTTAGCACTTATCTATATGGCTTTAAAAGATATTGTGGTGACTTTGATGATATTTTTTACGCTTCCTTTTGCTTTTTTAGGAGGGCTTATCTATATAGATTATTTGCACTTTAGTTTGAGTGTTGCAGTAATCGTCGGCTTTTTGGCACTTCTTGGAATCGCTGCGCAAACGGCAATCATCATGGTCATTTATCTTCAAGAGAGTATCTCAGAGTCGCAACAAAGATTTGGAGCTGACTTTAGTGCAGAACATTTAAGAGAGGCTATCTATGAAGGGGCAGTGAAAAGAGTACGACCTAAACTGATGACACTCTTTGCCATCTTGGCAGGACTCTTTCCTATTATGTTGAGTGATGGAGTGGGAAGTGAAGTGATGCAACGTATCGCCGCACCAATGATAGGCGGAGTTATAAGTTCGGCAGTTTTGAGCCTTGTGCTCATTCCTGTACTTTATGAGATGTATATAAAAAGAAGTTTAAAAATATTTTGATGCGTTTTGGCATGTGGAAATGTTTGGCATGTGGATTTAGAGTAAAAAGTTTGAGAGATATATATTTCCACATGCCAAAAAAGAAGCATAAATGTTAGGCATGTACTAAAGAAACAATTACAAAACTACTGATTGTAAGAAGTGAATCTTTCAACGTCTCAATTGCTATTATGATTTTTGAAGTTAATTTTTTCATTTTTAATCCTTTATTCTCTTTTAATGTTTGAATTTTACTTGTGTGAAATGAAGAACAAATGAAGAAAAACTTATCTTTTAAATTTTTATCTTCCTTATAAAAAGGAAGTAAATTTAAAGAGAAATTCATTTTTAAGCCCTAAATCCTTGAATATCAGCGTTTGTTTTGGTACAATTCCGCTCGTTTAAAATAGTTGGGCAAGACCTAACGAGTTCTTTAGAAGGAAAAACATGGAAAAAATTCGTTTAAAATTGAAAGCTTATGATCATCGTGTACTTGATAGATCAGTGGCATCAATAGTTGAGGCTGTAAAGCGTACAGGTGCTGCAATTCGCGGTCCTATCCCTTTACCAACAAAGATTCGTAAGTATACAGTTTTGAAATCTGTTCATATTAACAAAAAAGCGCGTGAGCAATTTGAAATCCGTATGCACGCTAGAGTAATCGACATCGTATCTGCTACGCCAGAAACTGTTGATTCTCTAATGAAACTTGATCTTGCACCAGAAGTGGACGTTGAAGTTCGCTCTATGGATAAGTAGGAGAGGTCATGGAATATATTGTTGAAAAAATCGGCATGAGCCGTACTATCAGTGTACCAAGTAAACCAGTTACTCTATTAAGAGTTCTTGATATGAAGGTATGTGAAGTGAATGAAGGAACTGCGATTGTATCTTACAAAAGCGGTAAAAAAATGAATAAAGCAATCGAAGGTCAACAAAAGAAATACGATCTTCCATCTGAATTTAATCGTTTTGTTACTTTAGAAGTAGCAAATACTGAAGCTGGAGATGTAGATATAGCGCCATTAGCAGAAGCTAAAGCATTAAAAACTACTTTCAACACTAAAGGTCACGGTTTTACAGGTGCAATGGTACGTTGGAACTTCGGTGGTGGTCCTGCTGAGCATGGTCATAGATTTGGTCGTAGAACTGGTTCTATCGGTAATGCTGAGTGGCCAGGTCGTGTTATGAAGGGTAAGAAAATGCCTGGACAATACGGAAATACAAAAAATAGTGTTAAGAATGAGATCGTTTCTTATGATGCTGAAAATAAAATCCTAGTGGTTGTTGGTTCAGTTTCTGGAGCTAACGGTGCTTTAGGTCGTGTAAAGGTAGCTAGATAATGAGCGCAATAGTTTTAAATGAAAAATTAGAAAAAGCTTCTGAGTTAGCATTACCAGAGAGTTTTTCTGGTATTAATCCTCATAACTTGTACTTGTATGTAAAGTCTGCACAAGCTGCTATGAGAGCAAACAGTGCAACTGCTTTAACTCGTTCACAAGTTAGAGGTGGTGGTAAGAAACCATGGGCTCAAAAAGGTGGCGGACGTGCTCGTGCTGGTTCTCGTCGTTCTCCAGTTTTCGTAGGTGGTGGTAAGGCATTTGGTCCTAAAAACAACCGTAACTACGATTTAAAAGTGAACAAAAAGCAAAAAAAACTTGCTTTAAACTTTGCTTTGAATGAACATGCACAAAACGGCACATTGTTTATAGTTGATAGCCTTGAAGTTGTATGGAAAAACTAAAGATGCAAATGTAATTTTCAAGCAACTTAATCAAAGAGATGTACTAATCGTTAAATCTCTTTTAGATGAGCCAACATATTTAGCTTTTGAGAACATCGCTGCTACTTATGTTATTGAATCTAATGAATTAAATGCTTTCTTAGCTGCTAACTATCGTTCAATCGTGATCGAAAAAGCAGTATGGGAAAGTTTGACAAGTGAGGCTAAGTAATGGCTGATATTACAGATATTAAATCTATATTATATACAGAGAAGACTCTTGGAATGCAAGAAGATGGTGTAATCGTTGTACAAACATCTCCTCGTATGACTAAAACAGGTCTTAAAGAGGTTTTTCGTGAGTATTTTGGAATTATTCCAAGTAACATTAACTCATTGAATCAAAACGGAAAAGTAAAAAAATTCCGTGGTGTTGCAGGTAAACAAAATAACTTCAAAAAGTTTTATGTTACTCTACCTGAGGGTGCACAAATAGAAAGTTTGGCGGTGTAAGATGGCAATAAAAACTTATAAACCAACCACTCCGTCTCGTCGTTTTATGACGAATGTTGATTCGAGCGAGATTACTGCAAAAGCAAGTGTTCGTTCATTACTTGTTAAACTTCCAACTACTGCTGGTCGTAACAATCATGGTCGTATCACATCTCGTCATAAACAAGCTGGTGCTAAAAAACTTTACCGTATCATCGATTTCAAAAGAAATAAATTTGATATTCCAGGTACTGTAAGCGCTATTGAATATGATCCATACCGTAACTGTCGTATCGCACTTATCACATATGCTGATGGTGAGAAAAGATATATACTTCAACCAAAAGGTTTAAGTGTTGGTGATGTAGTTTGCGCTGCTGAATCTGGTTTAGATGTCAAACCTGGTAATGCAATGAAATTAAAAAGCATCCCAGTGGGTACTGTTGTTCATAACGTTGAGTTAAAAGTTGGCAAGGGTGGACAATTAGTTCGTTCTGCTGGTACTTCTGCTCAAATTATGGGCCGTGATGGTAAATATGTTTCTCTTCGTATGCCTTCTTCTGAAATGCGTTTAGTTTTAGGCGAGTGTATAGCGACTGTTGGTTCAGTTGGTAATGAAGAGTTCGGTAATATCGTTATCGGAAAAGCTGGTCGTCAGCGTCACTTAGGTATTCGTCCTCAAACTCGTGGTTCTGCAATGAACCCAATAGATCACCCACATGGTGGTGGTGAAGGTAAAACGAACTCTGGTCGTCATCCGGTTACTCCTTGGGGTAAACCAACTAAAGGTGCTAAGACTCGTCGTAATAAAGCAAGTAATAAACTTATTATTACTCGCCGTAAACCAAATGCAAAAAGGGTAGGCTAATGGCTCGTTCAGTAAAAAAAGGTCCATTTGTTGATGATCATTTAATGAAAAAAGTTGTTGCTGCGAAAGCAGAGAGCAATAAAAAACCTATTAAAACATGGTCTCGTAGAAGTACAATTCTACCTGACATGATTGGTTTAACAATGAATGTTCACAACGGACGTCAATTTGTTCCTGTATATGTTACAGAGAATCATGTTGGTTATAAATTAGGTGAATTCGCACCAACTCGTACATTTAAGGGCCATAAAGGTTCTGTACAGAAAAAGGTAGGTTAATTATGGCTAGAGCATTATTGAAATTTATCCGTGTTTCACCTATCAAATCTCGTCTTATTGCAAGAGAAATTCAAGGTATGAATGCTGAAAAAGCATTAGCAGCTTTAGAGTTTACTCCAAACAAAGCAGCAAAAATTATCGCTAAAGTACTTGCATCTGCAGTTGCTAACAGTGGTAGTGAAGCTGAAGATTGTGTAGTTACATCATGTCGTGTAGACAATGGTCCAGTACTTAAACGTTTCCGTCCACGTGCTCGTGGTATGGCGTCAGGTATTAGAAAACCAACTGCACATATATTAGTAGAAGTAGAGGGTAAATAATATGGGTCATAAAGTTAATCCTATTGGTTTACGTCTTGGTATCAACAGAAATTGGGAGAGCCGTTGGTTCCCTAACTTTAAAACTGCAGCTGCAGATTTAGGTGAAGATCACAAGATTCGTACATATTTGAAAAAAGAGCTTTATTATGCTGGTGTTGCAAACATCATCATAGAAAGAACAGTTAAGAGACTTCGTGTAACTATCGTTGCTGCTCGTCCTGGTATCATTATTGGTAAAAAAGGTTCGGACATTGAGAAACTTAAAACTACTCTTCAAAAACTTGTTGGTAAAGCAATATCTTTAAACATCAAAGAAGAGAAAAAAGCGCAAACTTCAGCACAACTTGTTGCTGAGAATGTAGCTACTCAGTTAGAGCGTCGTGTTGCTTTTAGACGTGCTATGAAAAAAGTTATGCAAGGTGCACAACGTTCTGGTGCTAAAGGTATTAAAGTTTCTGTATCTGGCCGTTTAGGTGGAGCAGAGATGGCTCGTACTGAATGGTATTTAGAGGGACGTGTTCCACTTCATACATTACGTGCAAAAATCGATTACGGTTTTGCTGAAGCACACACAACTTACGGTTGTATCGGTGTTAAAGTATGGATATTTAAAGGGGAAGTACTTACTAAAGGTATTCCTGCAGAAGCAAAAGAAGAAAATACAAACAAAGAGACGCGTCGTCCTAAGCGTGCTCCGAAAAAGGCTGAATAGTTATGTTGATGCCAAAAAGAACAAAATATCGTAAAGTAATGAAAGGTCGTAACCGTGGTTACGCTCGTTCAGGTTATAATTTAGCTTTTGGTGACATCGCTTTAAAAGCTGTAGAAGCTGGTCGTATCAACTCTCGTCAAATAGAGTCTGCACGTATCTCTGCTACACGTCACATTAAAAGAAATGGTAAGATTTGGATTCGTGTATTCCCTGCTAAGCCATTAACTGCTAAGCCTCTTGAAACTCGTATGGGTAAGGGTAAAGGTTCAGTTGATCAATGGGTTATGAATATTAAGCCAGGTCGTATAATTTTTGAAATGGCTGGTGTTCCGCATGATATCGCTCGTGAAGCGTTAACTCTTGCATTACACAAGTTACCATTCAAAACTAAAATAATCACTGCGGAGATGAACAATGAAATATTCTGATTTAGCAGATAAAAATTCAGCTGAACTTCAAGCTATGCTTAAAGCTAGAAAGACTGAACTTTTTACTTTAAAAATTAAACAAAAGATGATGCAATTGACTAACACTAATGAAATTAGTGTTGCGAAAAAAGATATTGCAAGAATCAATACTGCACTTACTGCAGTAGCAAACTAGGGGACGGCGATGACACATAAACGTGAAATTCAAGGTAAAGTAGTTACGATTGCAGGCGAAAAAACGGTATCTATCGTTGTTGAACGTCGTGTAATGCACCCTCGTTACCATAAAGTTGTAAAACGTTTCAAAAAGTACTTAGACATGATGAGCGTAATGAAGTAAAAGTTGGGGATGAGATTATTGCAATCGAATGTCGCCCACTTTCTAAGACTAAATCTTTTAGACTTAAAACAGTTGTATCAGGAGCACAATAATGATACAAGGTTTCAGTCGTTTAAATGTAGCTGATAATACAGGTGCAAAAGAGATTATGTGTATTAAGGTACTTGGTGGTTCTAAGCGTCGTTATGCTTCAGTAGGTGATGTTATCATCGCTTCTGTAAAAAAAGCGACTCCAACTGCTAAAGTTAAAAAAGGTAAAGTTGTAAAAGCTGTTATCGTTAGAACTAAAAAAGAGATTCACCGTGAAAACGGTTCTTTAATCCGTTTTGATGACAATGCAGCAGTTATACTTGATGACAAGAGAGAACCTATCGGTACTCGTATTTTCGGACCAATTGGTCGTGAAGTACGTTATGCTGGATTTATGAAAATTGTATCTCTTGCGCCGGAGGTTGTTTGATGGCAAAGTTTAATTTCAAAAAACGCGATACTGTAGAAATTATCGCTGGCGATGACCGTGGAACTAAGGCGACTGTATTAGCAGTTATGCCTAAGAAAAACAAGGTAATCGTAGAGGGTTGTAAAATTGCTAAAAAAGCAATTAAACCAACTGAAGATAACACTAAAGGTGGTCATATCAATAAAGAGATGCCTATAGATGTTTCAAATGTACGTAAAGTGGAGGCATAATTAGATGGCTCGTTTAAAAGAAAAATATTTAGGTTTAAAATCTGAATTACAAGCTGACCTTGGTATTAAAAACATTATGCAAGTTCCTCAAATAGATAAAATTGTTATCTCTGTAGGTGCTGGTTTTGCAATGAAAGATAACAAGCTTATTCAAAATATTGAAGACACAATTACTAAAATTGCTGGTCAAAAAGCAACTACAGTAATCGCTAAAAAATCTGTTGCAGGTTTTAAAGTACGTGAAGGTATGCCAGTTGGTATTCGTGTTACACTTCGTGGTGAAAACATGTATAACTTTTCAGATCGTCTAGTTTCTATTGCACTTCCTCGTGTGAAAGATTTCCGTGGTGTTCCAAGAAATGGTTTTGATGGTCGTGGTAACTATAACTTTGGTCTTCAAGAACAACTTATTTTCCCAGAGATTAGTTACGATTCAATCATCCAAATTCATGGTATGAATATCACTGTTGTAACTACTGCTGGTTCTGATAAAGCAGCCTATACTCTTCTTGAGAAGATGGGAATGCCTTTCACTAAAGGGAGTAACTAATGGCTAAGAAGTCAATGATAGCAAAAGCGAAAAGAACTCCAAAGTTTGAAGTACGTGGATATACAAGATGTCAAATCTGTGGTCGTCCTCACTCAGTACTTCGTGACTTTGGAATCTGTCGTGTATGTTTTAGAAAAATGGCAAATGAGGGATTAATCCCAGGTGTTAGAAAGTCTTCTTGGTAAGCCAAGAAGAAACTCCTAATAATTAGCAGTCTAGTTTTAGACTTGCAACATAAGGAATATTATTTATGATTAATGATTTAGTAGCTGACGCGTTAACTCGTGTTCGTAATGCTGGTATGAGAAGATTAGCTGTTACAACTTTAGTACACTCTAAAAGTGTTGAAGCTTTAGCAAATATCTTAGTAGAAAAAGGTTATATTGATAGTTGTAATGTTATCGAAGATGGCGTTAAAAAAACTATCAAAGTTGTACTTAAGTACGATGAAAATGAAAGAACTGTAATTAATGAACTCAAAAGAATTTCTAAGCCAGGTCGTCGTGTTTACAAAGGTAAAGAAGAGATTAAAAGATTAAAAAATGGTTATGGAACTATTATTGTAAGTACATCGCATGGCGTACTACCAAATGACAAAGCTTACGAGCTTGGCATTGGTGGTGAAGTTATGTGTACGGTTTGGTAGGGAGATAACATGTCAAGAATTGGAAAATTACCTGTAGAATTTGCAGCTGATATTAATGTTAGTTCAAATGGAAATGTTATTACTTTTGCTAAAGGCAAAAATAGTGTTGACTTAGACACAAAAGGGAATGTAGCTTTCACTATTGAAGGAAACACTTTAACTTTTGCTAATTTGTCAGATGCCAAAGACCATAGAGCTTTCTGGGGAACTTACCGCGCACTTGCTGCAAACATAGTTACTGGTTTAACAACTGGTTATACTAAGCAACTAGAAATCAACGGTGTTGGTTATAGAGCTGCAGTAAACGGTAAAGTACTTAATTTACAACTTGGTTTCTCTAATGATATTAATTATGATTTACCAGATGTAATTGAAGCTAGTGTTGAAAAAAATGTGATTACTCTTAAAAGCCATGACAAGCAAACGCTTGGTCAAGTTGCTGCAGAAGTTAGATCATTCCGTCCACCAGAGCCTTACAAAGGTAAAGGTGTTAAGTATGTAGAAGAGCATATCGTGCGTAAAGCCGGTAAAACTTCTAAGAAATAAGGGAGGAATATAAATGAATGCTAAAGTATTAAAAAGCAAAGTTGCGAATCGTTTAAAGCGTAAGCGTCGTATCCGTGC